>RCUJ01000357.1_pt1 | contig 26693 bp, 27 predicted proteins | sample 2166321 | NCBI WGS metagenome assembly RCUJ01 (sample SAMN09932808, study PRJNA488358) | compost metagenome | feature: garden; material: soil; isolation source: compost soil in an enriched community after 118 h of incubation | place: Germany: Experimental Botanical Garden Goettingen | collected... | reverse complement strand
CGGCTTTGCGCTGCCGCCTGTGATGGGCAGCGAAAGCACGTATCTGCGCAGCGGATTCGGTGGTTTCCAGGGACGCGCGCTGGCCAAGGGCGACCAGATTGCGCTGCGCACGCCGCTGGCGGAGGGCCGCGACCTGGACGCCTTGCAGCAGGCGCTGTGGGATCTGCGCATCTATCTGCCTGGCGCTTTGGCCAATAAGCGGCGGGAATCCATCCGCTTTCTGCCCGGCATGCACTGGGAAGCGTTTTCGGACGCCTCGCGCCAGGCCTTCACTACGGCGGAATTCCGCATCAGCCCGCAATCGGATCGCATGGGTTATCGCCTGGCCGGCCCGGCACTGAGCATGGACACGCCGCGCCAGATGCTGTCGGAGGCTGCCTGCTTCGGTACCGTGCAGGTGCCGGCGGGCGGTGAGGCCATCATCCTGATGGCCGATCGCCAAACCACGGGCGGCTATCCCAAGATTGCGCAGGTTGCCACGGTGGACCTGCCGACGCTGGCGCAGGCAGCGCCCGGACAGACCTTGCGCTTTCAGCAGATAGGGATGGAAGACGCGCAGCGCCTGGACAGTGAACGCGAACGCGCCTTTGCGCAATTGCACGAGGCCTTGGCGCCGCTGCGCGCGGTGCTGGCGCCGGCTTGACGAACCAGGCGGATCAGCCCCGGGCGTAGCGGGCGGGCGTGTCCGTCGTGGCTTGCACCGTAGTCTGCCCCGCGGCTTCGCGGTAAGACTCCAGGATGCTCGGCAGCACTTCCAGCACATACGTGCGCGTCAACTCAGCAGCGCGGTCGACGTCGCGTGCCGTCAACGCCAGCGTGATGCTGTTGGTGTACGACTGGATCACATGGGCTTGCACCGACCGCTTGGCCAGCAGAAAGCGCAGCGGCTCCACCTGTTCGTAAAGCTTGCTCAGCATGCTGGTCAGCGGGGTATTGCCCGTGTAGCGGGCGCAAGCCAGATAGAACTCGCGCGCGGCCGCAATGCAGGCGCGCGCGTCGCGCTTGTCCATCGAGGACGCGATCGCCTGGTCGTAGCTGCGCAGTTCGGCCACCAGCGGCGCCAGGTCTTGCATGTCGGCCAACTGGCGCATGCAATACGCCTCCAGTTCGGCGCGCAGCATGTACAGATGACGGATCTGCGCTTCGGTATAGAGAGTGGCCCGAAAGCCCTTGCGCTGGATATGCGTGACCAGGCCACTCAGTTCCAGCAGGCGCAGGGCTTCCCGGATCGGGCTGCGGCTGGTGCCGAAACGCTGCTCCAGTTCTTGCTCGCGCAAGGGCTGGCCTGGCCGGATCGTGCCATCCACGATCAACGCGCGGATTTGTTCCTGCAGAAAATACGGAATCGTGGCGGGCGCTTTGACGTCCAATCGGCTCCCCTTTGTACTGCGCGAGGCATGGTATGAGACAGCGAGAAGATACTAGAAATCTATTGAAACACAAATAAGAAAATTGTTGCAGAGCCAAATCCGAGCCGCAGACGACGCCAGCAGGCGCTCAAGACCCGGCGCTCAGTGCCAATCGTCGCGATACACGAATTTGGGCATCTGCCAGTTGAAACGCAACGCCAACAGCCGCAGCGTCAGGCCCGCCACCAGCGCAAGCGGCACGGCCGCGTTGGCCGACAGGCCAAGCGATTGGCCGCCCAGGTACAGCGCCCCGGTCACCACCGACACGCTGGCGTAGAGTTCCTTGCGAAACAGCAGCGGCACTTCGTTGCAGAGCACGTCGCGCAGCACCCCGCCCGCGCAGCCGGTGATCATGCCGCTGATCAGCACCACGGTAATGGGCAACTGCATCATCTGCGCCACCTGGCAGCCGATGACGGTAAAGGCCACCAGGCCCAGCGCGTCGGCCAGCAGGAACAGGCTGCGCAGCCGCCGCATCACCGGCGCGATCAATGCCGTCAGGATGGCCGCGCCCCCCGTCATCCACAGGTACTCGGGGTGGATGACCCACGTCAGCGGGTAATGCCCCAGCAACACGTCACGCAGCGACCCGCCGCCCAGCGCCGTCACGCAAGCAATGATGCAGACGCCCATCCAGTCCATGTCGCGCCGGCCGGCCGACAGCGCCGCGGTCATCGCTTCGGCCACGATGGCGACCAGGTACAGCGTGTGCAGCAACAAGGGGGATATGTCGGAGAGCATGGGGAAAATTCAGGAATGACGGGGATCGGACCCTGCCCGCAATCGGGCAAGTAACGGCGGCAAAAGCTTGAGCCACAAGACAAGGCTGGCCCCCATTGTATTGAGACTGACCTGGCTCAAGGCGGGATTGCCACCCGTGCGGTCATCCCCTACGCTGGACCGTGCGTTGATATCCATCAATCCCCGATCGGCATCGCGGCGAGACAATGGGGACATGCCCTCATGGGCGCAAAAGCCAGGCTGCGCGGACGCGGGAGTCGCCACCCTGGAACAACCGGGAGATAAGGTATGACACAGCAAACAGGCCCCATCCTTTTGGCGACCGACCTGAGCGCGCGCGGCGACCGCGCCCTGGATCGCGCGCTACAGCTTGCCCGTGAACTCGGCACCCAACTGATCGTGCTGCACGTCATGGAAAGCCACGCCACCCCGGCGCGCCTGACCACCCCGGTCTGGCGGCGGCTGTCCACCGACCACAAGGCGCTGGCCGAGCGCGAGCTGGCCGAAGACCTGGCCGCCGCGGACGTCTCCACCGAAGTGGTCGTCGTATCGGGCGACCCCCTCACGCGCATCATTGAAACCGCCGACAGCTATGGCTGCTCGCTGATCGTCACCGGTACCGCGCGCGACGAAACCCTGGGCCGGCTGCTGCTGGGCACCACCGTCGAAAAGCTCGCCCGCCAGGCGCGCCAGCCGGTGCTGGTGGTGAAGACCCGTCCGCGCAAGCCGTATCGCGATGTGCTGGTCGCCACCGACTTTTCGGCGGGATCGCGCCATGCCTTGCGTGCCGCGCTGCAACTGGTGCCCAACGCCAACCTGACGCTGTTCCACGCCTATGACGTGCCGTTCCAGGGCAAGGGCCTGCCCGACGACGCCGTCACGCGCAGCTTCTACAAGGGCGCGGAGCAGAGCGCGCGGGAATTCACCGCCAACACGCCCGAATTGGCGGGCCGCACGCCGCCCGAGGTGGTGCTGGAACCCGGCCAGCCCGAGACCGTGCTGTCGGAATATTCGTTCCACCATCGGTCAGACCTGGTGGTGACGGGCACGCATGGCCGCACCGGCATCCTGCGCACCGCGATCGGCAGCGTGGCCGAACGCCTGCTGGAATCCCTGCCCAGCGACGTGCTGATTGTCCGGCTGCAAGACGAAAGCTAGCCAGGAGATGGCGGCGCATTGTGCGCCGCCATTTTTTTCACCAGGCCCATCGCCGGGTCAGGTCTGGTCGCCCTGCTTTTCCATGGTGTCGATGGTGCCGCGCAAAACGTGCAACAGCACCAGACCCGGCAAGGCGATCACCACCGTCAACAGGAAAAAGCCAGGCCAGCCCATATGTTCCACCAGCGGCGGGGTCAGCGGCCCCGCCAGATAGGTGCGGCCCACGGCCGACAACGCGGACAACAGCGCAAACTGCGTCGCGGAAAACCGCCGTTGGCACAGCGCCATCAACAGGCCCACGAAAGACGCCGTGCCCAAACCGCCGCACAGGTTTTCGATCCCCACGCCGGTTGCCATCAGCCACAGCGTTTTCGGGCTGATGGCGATCAGCCAATACGCCAGGTTCGACACGGCCTGCAACAGGCCAAAGGCCATCAGCGACCGATACAAGCCCCAGCGCGCCATCAAGGAACCGCCGGCCAGCGCGCCCACGATGGTGGCGGCCAGGCCAAGCACCTTGTTCACGGTGCCGACCTCGGTGGGCGAGAAGCCCGCGCCACGTATCAGGAAGGTGGTGGACAAGGCGCCCGCGAAGGCGTCGCCCAGCTTGTACAGCACGATCAGCGCCAGGATCGACAGCGCGCCGCGACGGGTGAAGAATTCGTGCAGCGGCTCGCCGATCGCCTCGCCCAGGTTGCGCGGCGCGCGGGCGACGTGTTCGGGCTCGGGCGCCAGCAGCGTGGCGATCGCGCACAGCAGCATCAGGCCGCCCATCAGCACATAGGTATAGCCCCAGCCGATCCACTGGTCCGCCATGATCAGCGCCAAGCCCCCGGATGCAATCATCGCCAGCCGGTAGCCCATGACCTTGACCGCCGCGCCGGCGCCGCGTTCCTCCTTGCGCAACACGTCCGTGCAATAGGCGTCGAACGCGATGTCCTGCGTGGCGGACAGGAATGCGACCAGCACCGCCAGCATGGCCAGCGGCATCAGCGCGGTGGACGGCGACAGCGCCCCCATCACCATGATCGCCACGGCCAGCAGCAGTTGCGTCAGCAGCATCCAGCCCCGGCGCCGACCCAACAGGGGCGGCACGTAGCGGTCAACAAAGGGAGCCCAAAGAAACTTGATGGTGTAGGCGGTGCCCACCAGCGTGAGAAACCCGATTTCCTGAAGCGGCACCCCTTCCACGGTGGCCCAGGCCTGCAAGGTACCGCCGGTTAGCGCCAAGGGCAGTCCGCTGGCAAAGCCCAGGACCAGCAAGGGGGCCACGCGGGGGCTGGTATAGACGTTGGATACAGCGGTAATGACGGTCTCCTGAAACGCGGCGGCGCGGCGCAACAGGCGTTGCGCCACGGGCTTGCGGCATTTTAGGGCCTGTTCAGCCGCGCCGTCAGGAGGATCGGTGTCGGAATGTCAGGGCGTGGCGAAACGGTACACCGCCAGCGTGCTGCGCCAGCTTGGGAACAGCTTGACCTCGTGGCCTTCGTTGAACGTGGCGCGTTCCAGGATGCGCAGCTTCAGCTCGTCGGCCAATTGCTCGAAATCACGCAGCGTGCACAGGTGGATGTTCGGCGTGTTGTACCACTGGTAGGGCATCTGGCCCGTGACCGGCATGCGGCCGCGCAGGATGGCCCAGCCGTGCGGCCAGTAGCCGAAGTTGGGAAACGACACGATGCCGTGGCGAGCCACGCGCGCCATCTCGCGCAGGATGTGCTCGGTGCGGTGCATGGACTGCAAGGTCTGCGACAGCACCACGGTGTCGAACTGCTTGTCGTCGAACAGCGCCAGCCCGTCTTCCAGGTTTTGCTGAATCACCTCGACCCCGCGCCGCACGCAGGCGATGACGCAGGTGTCGTCCAGCTCGACACCCGCACCGCGCACCTGGCGGTGGTCGCGCAGGTGCGCGAGCAGCGCGCCGTCGCCACAGCCCAGGTCCAGCACGCGGCTGCCAGGCTCGATCCAGCCGGCGATGCGCGCCAGGTCGGGCCGCAGCGCGCTATGGGCATAGCGGGGGGTGACAGGATTCATTCGGAGCGTCCTTCGGTCTGCGCGGCGCCGGCGGGCAGGCCAAGCTCGCGCGCGATACGTTCGTAGTAGCCGCGCACCACGGCGTGGTAGCGCGCGTCTTCCAGCAGGAAGGCGTCGTGCCCGTGCGGCGCGTCGATTTCGGCGTAGGTCACGGGGCTGGCGTTCTTCAACAGCGCGCGCACGATTTCGCGCGACCGCTCCGGCGGAAAGCGCCAATCGGTGGAAAACGACACCAGCAGGAAGTCGGCCTTGGCGGGCGCCAGCGCGCGCGCCAGGTCGCCACCCGTGGTGCGGGCCGGATCGAAATAATCCAGCGCGCGCGTGATCAGCAAATACGTGTTGGCGTCGAAATAGCGGGTGAACTTTTCGCCCTGGTAGCGCAGGTACGACTCCACTTCGAATTCGACGTCGTAGCCATAGTGGTAGGCGCCGTTCTCGGCCGGCGCGCGTTGCGCACGGCCGAATTTTTCGGCCATGTCGTCGTCGGACAGATACGTGATGTGGCCGATCATGCGCGCCACCGACAAGCCCCGGCGCGGCACCGTGTCTTGCGCGTAGTAGTCGCCGCCGTGGAAATCCGGGTCGGTGATGATGGCGCGGCGCGCCACTTCGTTAAAGCCGATGTTCTGCGCCGACAGGCGCGGCGTGCTGGCGATGACGATGCAATTGGCCACGCGGTCCGGCAGGGTGATGGACCAGCTGAGCGCCTGCATGCCGCCCAGCGATCCGCCCATCACGGCGGCGAAGCGCTCGATGCCGAAGTGGTCGGCCACGCGGGCCTGGGCGCGCACCCAGTCTTCCACCGTCAACACGGGGAACGCGGCGCCCCAGGGCTTGCCGGTGGCCGGGTTGATGCTTGCCGGGCCGGTCGAACCAAAGCACGAGCCCAGGTTGTTGACGCCGATCACAAAGAAAATATTGGTGTCCACCGGCTTGCCGGGGCCGACCATGTTGTCCCACCAGCCGACGTCACTGGGGTTGTCGGCCGCTAGCCCGGCCACATGGTGCGAGGCGTTCAGCGCATGGCAGATCAAGACCGCGTTGGTGCGCTGGGCGTTGAGCGTGCCGTAGGTTTCCACGGCCAGTTCGTAGGCAGCCAGGGACTGGCCGCTAAGCAAAGGCAGCGGCTCATCGAAGCGGATGAAGGTAGGTGCGACCAGGCCGACGGAACCGGGATCAACGGTGTCGGAAGTCGTGACGGTGGCGGGGATGAACCCGCTGGCCGGATCAGCGGCCAGATCACCGGCCAAATGTTGGGCAGGAGTGGTCATACGGACCTCTTTAGCTGGATTTATTGGAAGGCGCCCGCAAGCGGATCAGGCAAATCGGCGCCGAAATATGGGTGATGCATGGGTACAGCGAAAAGAATTCTAGCACTGCTTGCGGATGCTGCAGCCGCCCCACGCTGGTGGGACAATCGTGTTTACCGGCGGCGCCCCGCCCCTGCGCGGCGCGCGCTCTCCTGACAGGAAGGCTATGGCTCACATCTATCTGGACGAACTGCAACATCTGGCGGCCGCCGCGCTTGCCGCCGCCGGCGCCAACCCGGCCATGGCGGACAGTACCGCCCGCGCCTTGGTTTTTGCGGAAAGCCAGGGCATCAGTTCGCACGGCCTGTCGCGCGTGCCGTTCTACGCCGGGCACCTGCGCGCGGGCCGCGCCATTGGCTCAGCCGTGCCGCGCATCGTGCATGAACGCGGCGGCGCGGCGCTGATCGATGCGGGCTCGGGCCTGGCGTTTCCCGCTTGCGCGATGGCGGTCGAACAAGCCGCGCTGCGCGCCCGCGAACACGGCATCGCCTTCATCGGGGTGGCCAACAGCCACCATTTCGGCGAAGCCGCCTACCACCTTGAAGCCCTGGCGGACGCCGGGCTGGTGGCGCTGGCCCTGAGCAATTCCCCCGCCGCCATGCCCGCCTGGGGCGGCAAGCGCCCGCTGTTCGGCACCAATCCCATCGCGGCGATCTTCCCCCGCCGGGGCGGCGCGCGCCTGGTGATCGACCTGTCGCTGTCGCAGGTGGCCCGCGGCAAGCTGATGATCGCCGCGCGCGACAACCAGCCCATTCCGCTGGGCTGGGCGCTGGACGCCGAGGGCCAACCCACCACCGACCCCAAGGCCGGCCTGGCGGGCAGCATGCTGCCGGCGGGCGGCGTCAAGGGCGCGATGCTGGCGCTGATTGTTGAACTGCTGGCCTGCGCGCTGACGGGTGCGCACTTCGGCTTCGAAACGGAATCGTTCTTTGTTGACGCTGGCGGCCCGGCGCGGCTGGGGCAGGCGTTCATGGCGATCGACCCCGGCGCGCTGGCCGGCAACAACGCCTACCTGGAGCGCGTTGAAACGCTGGTGGACGCCATGCTGGAAGACGACGGCGTGCGCCTGCCCGGCGACCGCCGCCGCAAGCTGCGCGACGCCGCCGTCAAGCACGGCGTGGATATCCCCGATGCGTTGATGGCACAGTTGCGCGACATGGCCGGGGCGGCCTGAAGCGACGGGTCTGACCCCCCATCACGACCAGCACCCCTGGCAACGCGCTATGCCCCATGCGTGAACCACAGCATCAGCGGGGCCAGCAGCAGGAACACCACCGTCGACACCAGCACCGCGCCCGCCGCGGTGTCGCCCATCGTCGTGTAGCGCTTGGCATACATATAGCTGACCACGGCGCAGGGCATGGCCATCTGCAAGGTCAGCGCCCCGCCCAGCACGGGCTCCAGATCCAGCGCCCACACCACGGCCAGCCCTGCCGCCAAGCCCACCACCAGCCGGATCGCCGCCACCTTGGCGCCGTCCCGCAGGCCATTGGACGGAATCAGCGCCAAGGCGTGGCCCAGGCTCAGCAGCATCAGCGGCACGGTGACGGCGCCCAGCATGCGCGCCGTTTCAATCAGCCATTCGGGCACCGGAATGTGCAACAGGCGCATCGCCACCGCCACCACCGACGCCAGCAAGATGGGGCTTTTCCAACTGCCCTTGGTGTTGACGCCGGGCAGCAGTCGCACGGCCACGGTATGCATGACGAACGAGTTCACCGCAAAAAACGCCACCGCCACCGACAGGCCCGCGTCGCCAAACGCCAGTTGCGAAATCGGTAGCCCCAGGTTGCCGGCATTCGGCAGGCTCGCCGTGGGCAGCAACGTGCGCACCGGCAGCTTCCAGATTTTGAGCAGCAGCGCGCCGACCACCGCGCACAGCAGCAGGGCCAACAGCGTGGCGGCCGCCACGTCGGCCAGCGCGCGATCGTCGAGCTGGGTCGTGACAAAGGTGTGGAACACCAGGGCGGGCGTGGTTACCGAGGTCACCAACGTGGTGATGAACGCGCCGCCAAAGGGGATATCGCGCTTGCCCCAGAACACCCCGATGCCCACGCAGGACAGCAGGGGTAGCATCAGCACGATGGCTGAAAGGTAGAACTGGGCGATGGCCAACATACAGCTATTCCGTCAAAGATAAGAAGATCAATTCGCCAAGGCATCAATGCTTGCGCCCTGGTCGGGGCGGCCGCAGCATGCAGCAACTTCAACGACGGGGCGCCTTGCCCCCAGCCGCCATGACCGCTACCCGCCGCCTGCCCACGATTCCGCGCTCGTCCGAGTTTTCGCGTTCATCCGCGTTCCCGCGTTCATCCGCATTTCAACGTTTGTGCGCGTTCCACCCGGAGCTTGCCCAGGGCGGTGGGCCCTTGTCGGCCCTGGGGCCACCCATTGCGCAGCACACGTCACTGTCGGCACTGCCGGCCCCGAAAGCGCTGTCAGACCGCCAGGCCATGTGCCTGTTCTGGTCGGCGGCGGGCAAAACCAGTTGGGAAACCAGCCGCATCCTGGGCGTCAGTGAAAGCACCGTGAATTTCCACCTGCGCAACGCCTGCGCCAAGCTGGGCGTGCGGGGCCGACGGGCCGCCGTGGTGGCCGCGCTGCGCCAAGGGCTGCTGGACACCGTCATTGCTTGACGGGGCTGGCGGGCTTGATCGCCACTGACTGCAGGAATTCCCGTGCGCGTTCCGGGGGCAGGCTTTCCGTCGTGCCGGCGGCCACCGCTTCGATCAACATCGTGTCGGTCACCCAGACCCTGGCCTGTAGCCATCCCGGCTTGCCCATGGCCTTGCCGTGCACCTCGATGTCCTGCCCGTAGGCCGGCCATTGGGTGGGCGGCGGCGCCTGCATGTTGGTGTACAAGGAATGCATCAACGCCATGCCCAGCGCCTGCCGGGCGGCGGGGTCCGCCGCAATCTCGGGTGGCAGCGGCGCGGACCCGATCGCGAACACGGCTTCGCCCACCGTCGCGGAGGACAGGGTAAAACGCAAGGTGTGGGTATCCAGGCGCAGGTCGCGGCTGTCGGTGGACACGCGGTCCGGGAATGCCGCGCGCACATGGCCGTCGGCCACGTCGACTTCCCGCCAGTTGTAACGGGGCGAACAAGCGGCCACCAGCAAAGCCAACCCCACAATCAGGCCGGCTTTCTTGAACATGAAACGAAACAGCGATGAAATCGTCATTACCGTGACCCGACGGCCCACTCATTTCGAGGAATGCTGAAATTGTCGCCGATTTCCATGACCCCCGCGCCCGACGGCACCCCCTTGGCCAACTATCTTTGGCCCGCCGCCCCCAATGTGCCCGCCCCCATCACCGGCCCCGGCACCCCCAGCGTCTACCTGATGCACGGGCTGAGCGAACACGCCGGCCGCTACGACCGCCTGGCCCGTTGGCTGGCCGCCCGAGGCTGGACCGTGGGCGCGCATGACCACCGCGGCCATGGGCGCTCGGGCGGCCCGCCCGCCACCCTGAGCCACCAGGACGACCTGGTCCACGACGCGGTGGACCGCCTGCTTGCCTGGACCCAGGCTCATGACCGCCCGCCCATCTTGCTGGCCCATAGCCTGGGCGCGCTGGTGGCCGTGCGCATCGCCCTGCGCCGCATGGCCGAACTGGACGCGCTGGTACTCAGCTCACCGCCCTTTGTTGTCAACGTGCCCCTGTGGGTGCGCCGCACCCTGACCTGGATGTCGCTGCATGCGCCGAATCTGCGCGTGCCCCACGGCTTGGCGCCCGCCCGGATCTCGCACGACCGGGCCGTTGTGAAAGCCTACCGGTCCGACCCACTCGTGCGGCGGCGCATGACGGGCCGGCTGGCCCGCTTCGTGGATGAAAACGGCCGTGAATCCCTGCGCGAAGCCGGCCTGCTGCCCTGCCGCACCCTGCTGATGGTGGCGGGGGATGACTCCATCGTCGCCGCCGAGGGCAGCCGCCAGTTCGCCCAGCGGGCACCGGCCGAATTGCTGACCCTGCGCTGGTACGACACCGCCTGGCACGAGATCTTCAATGAAACGGCCCCTATTTCCGATCCGGTTTATGCTGACCTGGACGAATGGCTGGCGCGCACGGCGCAGGCATTGTCCCTGCCCCCTGTATTGACTCCCTCGGCACAGGAGGCCGGCACCCCGTAAAATCCCGCGACAGACCCAAACGAGAAGAATCCGTGACTGATACCGCCGCCAACCGCCTCTCCCGCCTAGAGGCCAACCGCTCGCTGCTGACCCAGACGCTGCGAGGCATTGAAAAAGAAGGCCTGCGCGTGGACGAGCAGGGCATTTTGTCCCGCACGCCCCACCCTGCCGGCCTGGGTTCGGCGCTGACCAATGAACACGTCACCACCGATTACTCTGAATCGCTGCTGGAACTGATCACGGGCACGCACACCGATGTGGACGCGCTCCTGGCCGAGCTCACCAATACCCACCGCCACGTCTACAGCGTGCTGGACCACGAGCTGATCTGGAATCAGTCCATGCCCGCCACGCTGCCCGCCGAAGCGGACATTCCCATCGCGTGGTACGGCAAGTCCAACACGGGCATGCTCAAGCATGTGTATCGCCGTGGGCTTGCCGAACGCTATGGCAAGACGATGCAATGCATTGCCGGCGTGCATTACAACTTCTCGCTGCCGGAAGACCTTTGGTCGGTGCTGGACACGCAAGCCGGGTCCGCGCAAGACCGCCGTTCGCGCGGCTATATCAGCCTGATCCGCAACTTCACGCGCTATTCCTGGCTGCTGATGTACCTGTTTGGCGCAGCCCCGGCGCTGGCCAGCGATTTCCTGCGCGGCCACGACCACGCGCTGGAAAAGCTGGGCGGCCACACCCTGTACCTGCCCTACGCCACCAGCCTGCGCATGAGCGACCTGGGCTATCAGAACAAGGCGCAGTCGCAGCTCAAGCTTTGCTACAACGATCTGGACACCTTCCTCGGCCGCCTGTACGACGCCGTGACGCAACCCTGGCCCGACTACCAGAAGATCGGCACGCATCGCAACGGCGAATGGATCCAGCTCAACACCAACGTGCTGCAGATCGAAAACGAGTACTACTCCAGCATCCGCCCCAAGCGCGCCACCGGCCGCTGCGAACGCCCCATCACCGCGCTCACGGAACGCGGCGTGCAGTACGTGGAAGTGCGCTGCCTGGATATCGACCCGGAATCGCCCGTGGGCATCGATGCCAGCACGAGCCGCTTCGTCGACGCCTTCCTGCTGTTCTGCGCGGCATCCGACAGCCCCTTCTTCCCCGCCAACGGCTACTGTCAGCGCAGCGCCGACAATTTTTCCACGGTGGTCAAAGAAGGCCGCAAGCCCGGCCTGACGCTGGACCGCGACGGCCAGTCCGTAGCACTGCCGCAGTGGGGCCACGATCTTCTGGACCAGATCGCCCCCTACGCCGCGCTGTTTGATTCGGCCTTGGGCGGCAGCGCCTACGCCGACGCGCTGGCCGCGCAACGGGTCAAGCTGGATCAGCCCGACGCCACCCCGTCGGCGCGCCTGCTGGAAGCCTTGACGCAAAGCGGCCTGTCGTTTCACGACTACTCGCTGGCGCAAAGCGCCAAGCACGCCGACACGCTGCGCGCGCAAGCACTGCCCGCAGACCTGGCCGCGGCCTATGAACAGGCAGCGGTGAAGTCGGCGCAGGAACAGCTACGCATCGAGGAGTCGGACACGGTGGACTTCGCCACCTACGTGGCCCGCTACCACGACGCCCTGAAAGCGCCGCGCAAATAAGGCGTATCGTTAGGGTTTGCGTTCGCGGCGCGCGCGCCCAACAGGCAAGCGCGCGCCGTGGCTCAATCCGTTGTTCGTTTAGCCGGAGGTTTTTTACATGCGCCGCACCGCAACATTCCTGATGGCCCTGGCCGCCAGCGTGGGCATCGCCCATGCCGCGCCGCCGCCCATGCAGACCGTGGAATCGGTGGACCTGAAACGCTACGCCGGGATGTGGTACGAAATCGCGAATTTCCCCATGTTCTTCCAGCGCAACTGCGTGGGCGACACCACCGCCGAATACACCGCGAATGCCGATGGCACCATCGGCGTGAACAATCGCTGCCGCACCAAGGACGGCGACATCGATTCCGCGACCGGCAATGCCACCGTCGTGGAAGGCAGCAACAACGCCAAGCTGGAAGTCACCTTCTTCAAGCCGTTCAAGGGCGACTACTGGGTCATCGGCCTGGACCCCGAATACCGCTGGTCCGTGGTGGGCACGCCGGATCGCAAGTACTTGTGGATATTGTCGCGTTCGCCGCAACTGCCCAAGGAAGAATTGGACAAGGCCCTGGCTGCCGCCAAGGCCCAGGGCTATGAACTAGACGAGCTGCGGTACACGCCGCAGAAATAACGCAGGGGTTCAGCCCACGCGCTCAGCCCGCATAGTCGCGGGCCAGCCGCACCACCGTCACGCCCGGCTTCAACTGCCGCAACGACGGCATGATCAAGGTGCAGTTGTCGTAGGGCGTCACGATGGGCTGGCCGTTTGCCCAGCCGATCACCGAACCGGCCTGCTCCAGCGTTTCCAGGCCCGTCCAGGGCTGCGCGAACGTCACATCCATCGACGGCGCGACCACCGCGTCAGTCACTTCCAGCACACGCTGCGTTGCCGGATCGGGCAACCGCCAACCGGCCGGCACGTCAGCCGCGTCCAGCACCGCAGACTCCACCAGCATGCGGGCCACCATGTCGCGAGCGACATCGCGCGCGGCCAGCTCGCCGTGGAAGCCGCATTCGATCAGCAAGGCGCAGGCGTCTTCACGCGCGGCGTCGCCGAATTGTGCAAAGTCACGCATCCGCACGCCATCCTTGTGCCCCGCATCCACGATCACGTGCTGCGGCGCTTTCAGCCGACGCGCCAGTGCAATGTTGCGCGGCAGTACGCCGGTCAGCAGCAAGGGCGCGCCCGGCTCGTGCATGGAATGCAGGTCCAGCAGCCAATCCGCGCGCTGCACCCAGGGGCGCAACTCGGCGCCGCGTTGGCGGTCGGGCGTCGTGGGGTTGTCCAGACGCTCGGCGCTCCAGACGCGGTTCATGTCTTCGGCCACAAAACGCGAGGCGTCATGGTTGGCGTGGTCGAAGCGGTCGAAGGCGTTCAGGTTGCAAAAGGCCAGCGTCAGGCTGCCACGGCGCGGCTTGACGCCGGCCGCCAGCAGGTCCTTCAGCGCCCAGGCGCCGCACAGCTCGTTGCCATGCACCAGCGCAGTCACCATCAGCGCGCGCCCCGGCACGCCCGAATCAAAATGCCAGACGCCCGGCGTGTCGGTGTTGCCCGCGCGCTCGGCGCTCAGGTCAGGAACGGGTAGCTTGAATTCCATGGTGTGATCCGCTTTTTCAAGGTTGGCAAGAGCTGGGGTGGCGCCTGATTTATTGCGCTTCGATCTTGGCGGCCTTGACCAGCGCGCCGTACTTCTTCGTTTCTTCAACCTGGTAGGCCGCAAGGTCCACGCCCGGCTTGGCGATTTCACCGCCCGCGTCCTGCATCTTGCCGCGGAACTGGTCCGACTTCAGCGTCTCGTCCAGCGCGCCGCGCAGCTTGGCGATCACCGGCTCCGGCAGGCCGGCCGGGCCATACAGCGCAAACCACAGGTTGATGTCGACGGATTCAAAGCCCGGGGTGGCGGCCAGCGGCGCGATTTCGGGCGCGGCCGGCGAACGCTTGTTCTCGGTCAGGCCCAGCGCCACGATGTTGCCGCTGCGCACTTGCGGCAGCCCCGAGGACAGCACCAGCATGCCGAAGTCCAGTTGGCCGCTCATCAGGTCGGTGACCAGGGGCGACACGCCACGGTACGGCACGTGCTCGGCGCGCGTGCTGGTGGCCTGGTTGATCATTTCGCCGGCCAGGTGCAAGGTGGTGCCCACGCCGGACGAGCCGTAATTGAACGTGCTCGCCTCCGCGCCACGCAGCTTCTGCAAGTATTCGGCAGCCGTCTTGACGCCGGAATTCTTGCTGGCGGCCAGCAGCATCGGCTGCGACGCCACCAGGCCCAAGGGCGTGAAATCCTTGGCGCTGTCGTACTTCACCGCGGTGTTGATCATGCGGGCAATCACCATTTCGTTGGTGGAGCCCAGGAAAATCGTATAGCCGTCGGGGGCTGCGCGCGCCACGCGCTGCGCGCCGATCGTGCCGCCGGCGCCGCCCACGTTTTCAACCACCACGGTCTGGCCCAGGCGCTTGCCCAGCTCTTCGCCCAACAGGCGCGCGGTCAGGTCCAGGCTGCCGCCGGCGGGGTAGCCGACAACCAGTGAAATGCTGCGGGAGGGGTAATCGGCTGCGAAGGCGGCCGGCGCGGCGGCCACGGCAGAGGCGGCACAGAGCGCAACAAGCGCTGCACGCAGCGGATGCAGGTAAGACTTCATGTTTTCTTCCTTGGGGTGCTGAGGTGGACGGCGTAGCCGTCTCGTTGGAGGTATAGGCTCGTATTTTCACGGGCGCCCCGGCCATCAGCCGTGCTGAAACGGCACATCTTCGTGCTGATCCGGCCTGCCCTCAACCCGCCGACGCGGCGGTGCGCATCAGACCTTGCGGTTCGCGGTGGCCTCCCAGGCGGCCTCCGCCAGGTCCGTCAAGCGGGCGCGCGGACGGTACAGGCGCACCTCGAAAGCGATCTCTTCGCTGCGGCCGCCCAGCGCAACCAAGGCGCCGCGACGGCAATCCGCCGCCACCATGGACCACGGCAGCCACGCCACGCCCAGACCCTTGGCGACCGCGCCGTGCGCCGCGTCCAAAGAATCACTGCGCACAAAAGGCGTCAGCGCATAGGGCGTGGTTTCCAGGCGGTCGCCCACAATGCGCTCCATCGCCAGGCCGCCCGTATAGGTGATCAGCGGCACCGGCTGCCCCCCGTCTTGCAGCGCATAGCGGGTACGGCCACGCGCATCCACCTGGCTCACGGGCACCAGCTTGTCGGTGGCCAGCGTCATGTAGCGGTAGCGCGCCGGGCTCAAGGGCACGGACAAGGCCGGATGCTCGTAGCAGCACAGCAGGTCCACCTTGCCCTGCTCCAGCCGCACCACCAGGTCTTTCGCCTGGCCGGTGAACAGTTCAACCTGCGTGCCTTCGGTCAGCACCTTGGGCGTGCGATGCCGCAAGCGCGCAATCCAGTCCGCCACCAGCGTGCGCGCCAGGCTGCGGCCGGTGGCAATGCGCAGCACGGCGTCGCCGCCCGCGCCCGAACTGCTGATGCGATGGCGCACCAGCCCCATCTGCTCGACCACCTGCGTGGCCGTCCTGAGCAGCGCCTCGCCTTCCGGCGTCAGCGTCACGGGCAGATGCTGGCGTTCGACCAGCGGTGCGCCCGCCCAGGCTTCCAGCGCGCGGATGCGACGCCCGAACGCGGGATGCGTCACGTGGCGCAGTTCGGCGGCGCGCACGAAACTGCCCGTGCGCGCCAGCGCGATCAGATCTTCCAGGAGTTTCAGATCAGCCATGCGCGGCGGCCATCAGCGCTGGCCCTCAACGGGCGGCCAGCCCCATCATCGCCAGCGTGGCCCGGGTCAGCGCGCTGTCCGGGTCTTCCAGCTCGTTGACGAGGTCAAAGTGGTTGCAGTGCGGCGTGGGAATGCGCGTGGACGCCAGGCCCGCCGCGTTCCAGGCCGCTTCAAACGCGCTCGTCTGGTTCTTGAAACCCTGCGTCTCCAGCCCGCCCACTGCCAGCAGCATGGGGCCGGCGCGCTCGGGCAGATTGAAGATGGGGCTTTGATGCGCGGCCTGCTCCGGGGTCAGGCGCAGCCAGGTGTTGGGCAGGATGTCGCACAGCGGACGCAGATCGAACAGGCCGGACAAAGCCAGCGTGCCTTTGATGATGTCGTCCGGCACGCCATAGCGCGCGGGCCAGCCGGGCGCCGCCAGCATGCCGGCCAGATGCCCGCCGGCCGAGCTGCCGCTCACGTAGATACGTTCGGGGTCCACGCCGTAGGCTGCCACGTTCTGGTACAGCCAGGCCACGGCGGAACGCACTTCGCGCACCACTTCGCCCAGGGTGGCTTCGGGCACCAGCGTGTATTCCAGCGTGGCCACGGCCGCGCCCGCCGCGTTGAAGGCCTCGGCCATCACGGGCGCGTCTTCCTTGCGTTGTGCGCGCCAGTAGCCGCCGTGGATGAACACAAAAAGCGGCGCGGGCGCGTGGGACGCGGCGGGCAGAAACAGGTCCAGCCGCTCGTCCTGACCCATGCCGTAGCGCAGGTCCAGCACACCGGGGCGACGCGAGCGTACCCGCGCCGACGACTCCGCGTAGCGGCGCACGCAGGCGTCAAAGTCGGCCACGGATTCGCGCGCGTTGTATTGCACGTCGCGTTCGGCGATGGAGGAAAAGAAAAGATCGATCTCGGCGTTATGCATGTCGTGCCTGGGCGTCGGGCTGTGAAATGATGCGTTCGATGAACTGCGCGGTCTTGCGGTAGTGCGCGGCCAGCATGGCCACGGAACGCTCGGCGTCGCGCGAGATCGCGGCGTCCAGCAGTTGGCGGTGTTCGTCGTCCACGTTGCGTTCCGGCCCATAGGCGGTGGCGCCCGCGCGCGCGGGGCGGCGGTAGCGCTCGGTTTGCGCATACAACTGCGTGGACAGGTCCAATAGCCAATGCGAGCGGCACGCGCCAATCAGCGCGTGATGGAAATCCAGATGGCGGGCTTCGAGCAGGTCTTCGAGCTCATCGGAAGGGGCTGACGCTTCGCCGGCGCGCTGCGCCGCCAGCGTCAGCGCGTGATAGGCGCCGACCAGCCGCGCTTCCCAGGCATCGTCCGCGTTGGCCAGCGACCGGCGCAAGGCATCGCAGTCGATCAGGATGCGGGTTTCACAGGCGTCCCACATTTCCTCGACGGACAAGGGCGCGATGCTGAAGCCGCGCGACGTGGTGTTCACCACCATGCGTTCGCTGCGCAAGCGGTTGAGCGCTTCGCGGATGGGCGAAAAACTGCTGCCGTAGCGCTGCTTCAACAATTCCAGCCGCAGCGATTGCCCCGGCGCGAATACGCCGCTCATGATGTCGCGCCGAAGCAGGCGGTAAACCTGCTCCGACAGCGTGATGTCTTCAACGTCAGCATTCCCGGCCGATCCGGAATCGTCCTGGCGGGAAGCTTTGATTCTTGGCTTCAACATGCTCTCCAGATGTCAGCGGCGTGTCCGCTGATCCGCGCACAGGCGGCCCATTCTACTCGCGCCCGCAGGCGCCGGCGGGTGGCCCGACCAGCCTCATATACCCAGATACCGCTGCGCCAATTCGGGTTGGGCGGACAGCTCGGCGGGCTTGCCCGACCAGGCCACGCGGCCCTTGTCCACGATGTAGTGCCGGTCAACCAGTGTGGCCATCTCGGGCAGGTTCTTGTCGATGACCAGAATGGTCTGGCCCTCGGCCTTCAACGACCGCAGGCAACGCCAGATCTCCTGGCGGATCAGCGGCGCCAGCCCTTCGGTGGCTTCGTCCAGGATCAGCAGCTTGGGGTTGGTCATCAGCGCGCGGCCCACCACCAGCATCTGCTGCTCGCCGCCCGACAAGGTGCGCGACGACTGCGCGCGCCGCTCTTTCAGGCGCGGGAACAGGGTGTAGACGCGCTCCAGGTCCCAGCCTCCCGCGGCCGCGCGTGCCGTCGCCACCAGGTTCTCCTGCACCGACAGCGAGCCAAACACGCGCCGCCCTTCCGGCACCAACCCCACGCCCAGGCGCGCCACCGTGCTGGGCGCGGACCGGCCCAGCGTCTGCCCCCGGAACTGCACCGCGCCGCCGGTGGCGGGCAACATGCCCATCAAGGTCTTGACCGTGGTGGTCTTGCCCATGCCGTTGCGGCCAATCAGCGAAATCACTTCGCCCTCGCTGGCCTCGAACGACATGCCGAACAGCACCTTGCTGGATCCGTAACCGCCCGTCAGGCCGTCAACCTTCAACATGTTCTTCTCCCAGGTAGGCCGCGCGCACTTCCGGATGGCGGCGCACCTCGTCCGGCGTGCCGCTGAACACCACGCGGCCGTAGACCAGCACGCTGATGCGGTCGGCCAGCGCGAAGACGGCGTCCATATCGTGTTCGACCAGCAGCACGGCGTAATCGCCCTTCATGCCTTGCAGCAGGCGCGTCATGCGCGCCGATTCGTCGGGCCCCATGCCGGCCATGGGTTCGTCCAGCAGCAACAGACGCGGCTCGCGCGCCAACGCCACCGCCAGTTCCAGTTGCCGCCGTTCGCCGTGCGCCAGATCCGCCGACCGCACATGGCGGCGATCAGCCAGGCCCACATGCGTCAACCACTGCATGGCCTCGGCCTTCAGGCCGGCGTCGCGACGCGGATCGGACCAGGCGCCAAACGCGGGCCCGTCCTTCAGCATGCGCGACAAGATCACGTTTTCCAGCGCGGTGAATTCGTGGCAAAGCTCGGTGATCTGGAACGAGCGCCCCAGGCCCAGCCGCGCCCGCTCGAACGCGGGCAGCCCGGTCACGTCCCGCCCGTCCAGATGGATGGTGCCGGAGTCGGGCCGGATCTCGCCGCAGATCTGCGCAATCAGCGTGGACTTGCCCGCGCCGTTGGGGCCGATGATGGCGTGGATTTCGCCGGCCCGCACATCCAGGTCCACGCCATTGGTGGCCACCACCGCGTCAAAGGCCTTGCGCAACTGCGTCAGCCGCAACAAGCTTGCTTGGGGGTCAGTCGGCATGGCGCGTCTCCAGCAATTTGCCGAACAGGCCCTTCTGGCCCCACAGCACCACCAGCACCAGAATCGGCCCCATGTACAGCAGCCAATGCTCGGTCAGGGACGACAGCATCTGCTCCAGGCCCAGGAATACGGCCGCGCCCGCGATCGGGCCCAACAAGGTGCCCACCCCGCCCAGGATGACGATGGCCATCAGCTCGCCGGACTTGGTCCACGCCGCCATGTCGGGCGTCACCAGCCCGGCGTAGTTGGCCCACAGCACGCCCGCCAGCCCCGTGCCCACCGCCGACAGCACGAACGCGCTCAAGCGGTACGGCGTGGGCGCCACGCCCAGGTTTAGCGCGCGCCGCTCGCTTTGACGCAGCGCCTGCAGCACCATGCCGAAGCGCGAATTGGTGATGCGGATGCACAGCAGCGTCCACGCCGTCAGCAGCGCCAGGCACACGTAATAAAACACCATGGGGCTTTCCAGATTGATGCCCGGCAACACGTTGCGCTGCGTGATCATCAGCCCGTCGTCGCCGCCATAGAACTGTAGCGACACCAGGATGAAATACACCATCTGCCCGAAGGCCAGCGTAATCATGATGAACTGCACGCCGCGCGTGCGCAGCGCCAGGTAACCGAAGACCCAGCCCGCCAACGCGCACACGGCCAGCGCAATGGGCCACACCACCAACGCGGCGTTGCTGCCGGCCCAGCCAAAGATGGGCCCCGCTTCGGCCGTGTGAAAGGCGATGATGCCCACCGCGTAGCCGCCCAAGCCGAAGAACATGGCGTGGCCGAAGCTGACCATGGCGCCGTAGCCGATCACCAGGTCCAGGCTGACCGCCGCCAGCCCGTAGATAAGAAAGCGCGTCACCACGCCAATCAGGAACGGCGAGCCCGAAGCCAGCGCGGCGGCCGGCAGCAGGATCAATACCACCAGGCCGGCCAAGCCCCAGCGGGCGCGATTCGAAAGTGTCTTTGCCATCATCATCCTCGCGCCGGAAACAAACCGCCCGGCTTGGCGATCAGCACAATCGCCATCAACACATAAATGCTGGCCGACGCCATGCCGGCAGCCAGCGGGTCCGCCGTGGCGGGCGAGAACATCGTGGACAGCAACTGCGGCAGGAAAGCCCGGCCCAGGCTATCGACCATGCCCACCAGCAGGGCACCCGCCAAGGCGCCGCGCACCGAGCCGACCCCGCCAATAACAATGACCACGAAGGTGGTGATCAAGATGCGTTCGCCCATGCCGATCTCTACCGCCAGCAGCGGCGCGGCCATCACGCCGGCCAGCCCGCACAGCAACGCGCCCAACCCGAACACCAGCGTGTAGAGCTTGCGGATGTCCACGCCCAGCGCGTCCACCATTTCACGGTCATCCGCACCGGCGCGGATCAGCATGCCGATGCGCGTGCGGTTCACCAGCCACCACAAGCCCACCGCCACCAAGGCGCCGATGGCGATGAACGACAGGCGGATCAGCGGATACTGAAAGCCCGGCGCCAGCGTCACCGCGCCTTCCAGAAAAGACGGAATGCCCACCAGCGGCGGACGCCGGCCAAAGATCAGGCTGACGGCTTCGTTCGAAAACAGCAGCAGGCCGAAGGTGGCCAGCACCTGGTACAGGTGATCACGCTTGTACAGCTTGCGTATCACCAGCACTTCGACGGATATGCCGTACAGCCCCGCCCCCAGCAGCGCCGCCAGCACGCCCGCCAGGAACGAGCCCGTGGTGCCGATGGCATAGGCCGCGCAGTACGCGCCCACCATGTAGAACGAGCCATGCGTCAGGTTGACCACGCCCATGATGCCGAAGATCAGCGTCAGCCCGGCCGCCAGCATGAACAGCATGGCGCCGAACTGCAAGCCGTTAAGCAGTTGTTCGAACAGCAGCGTCATGACGGCATCTTGCAGAATTGGGCGTAGGCGTCCTTGTCATCAGACACCAGCTTGCGAACCAGATGCGGCGCCAGGCCGCCCGCGCTGTCCTTGTCGATACGCATCAGGTACAGGTCCTGAATGGGATGCTGATTGGTGTTCATGCTGAAGTTGCCGCGCAGGGACGTGAAGTCGGGCTTGCGCAGCGCCGCGCGGAATTCAGCCGCCTTGGACAGATCGCCACCCGTGGCCTTCAAACCCACGCCGATCAACTGCGCGGTGTCGTAAGCCTGCATCGCGTAGTCGGTGGGCACGCGGCCATAGGCTGCCTTGAAGGCTTTGACGAAGGCCTGCGATTGCGGGTTGTTGAAGTCTTGCGACCAGATGCCGGTGGTGTAAGAGCCCAAGGACGCATCGCCCGTGGCCTGGATCATGCGCGCGTCCATCGAGAAGCTGGGCATCAACATGGGAATGCTCTTGTTCAAGCCCGCCGCCGCGTACTGCTTGACGAAGTTGATGCCGGTGCCGCCCGGATGAAACTGGTAGATGGCTTCAGGCGCCAGCGAACGCAGGCGCGCCAGTTCCACCGAAAAGTCCGACTGGTCGAGCTTGGTGTAGATCTCGGCCACGACCTCGCCCTTGTAGGTGCGCTTGAACCCTTCGATGGCGTCGCGGCCGGCCTGGTAGTTGGGCGCCAGCAGCACCACGCGCTTGTAGCCCAGTTCATTGGCCGCCACGCCGCCTGCCGTGTGGAAAGCGTCGTTCTGGTAGGACGCCACGAAATAGTTGGGGTCGCACTTTTCGCCCGCGAAGTTCGACGGGCCAGGATTCAGGCTGACGTAGAACGCGCCCGACTTCACCACGCCCGGCACCACGGCGGCCAGCACGTTGGAGAAGTTCACCCCGGTAAAGAGCTTCACGCCCGATTGCACCAGGCGGTCGGCGGCCTGCTTGGCGTTGGCGGGCTTCAAGCCGTCGTCTTCGATGACCAATTGCACGGGCACCCCGCCCAGCTTGCCGCCGCCTTCCTTGATGGCCAGGTTGAAGGCATCGCGCTCGTCTTCGCCGATGTAGCCGGCCGGCGTGGACAAGGTGGCGATGAAGCCGATCTTGACGGGCTCGGCGGCGCGCGCGGCGCCCATCGCAACGGCCGCGCCCAGCGCGACGGACAACGCGGCAGCCACGCCGCCCAGTTTCTGTTTCTTGATCATGTTTTCCCCTTGAAGACTGCGTTGCCCGCCTGGCGGCAGGCCTGAGCTAAACCGCCACCACCGGATGGCGCAGCGTGCCGATGCCTTCCACGCACGCCACCACCACATCACCCGGCCACAACCATTCCTGCGGCTTGCGGCCCGCGCCCACGCCTTCCGGCGTGCCGGTGGCGATGATGTCGCCCGGTTCCAGCGTGATGCCGGCGCTGATGTCCGCAATCAGGAACGGCACCTTGAACAGCATGTGGCGCGTGTTCGATCCCTGCTTCTTTTCGCCATTGACCGTGAGCCACAGGTCCAGCACCTGCGGGTCCGGAATTTCGTCGGCGGTGACGATGCACGGGCCGAACGGCGCATAGGTGTCCTGGCCCTTGGAATAGATCCATTGCCCAGCACGACGGCAGTCGCGCGCGCTCATGTCCAGCATGACGCTGTAGCCGAACACGTAGGACAGCGCATCGGCCTCGGCCACGCGCGAGGCGCGGCGGCCCATGATCACCGCCAGCTCCACTTCCCAGTCCAACTGCTGCGTGATCTTGGCGTTGTGCTCGATGGCATCGCCCGGACCGATCACGGTGGTGGGCGGCTTGGAGAAGATCACGGGCTGCTTGGGCAGGTCGGCCGAGGTGTCCAGCGTGCGGCTGGACTCCGCCACGTGTTCAACGTAGTTCAGGCCGATGCCGAAGATGTTCTTGCGCGGACGCGGAATGGGCGCCAGCAGCTTCACGTTCTCTTGCGGCAGCGCCGTGCCCACCGGCCACTCGCCACGGTAGGCATCCATCAGGCGGCTGGCCTGCGCCACGGCCACCGGGCCCAGGTCGATGAACGCCAGCATGTCGTCGGGCAGGTCCACGCCGCCGGCGCGGCCCAGCAGGGCCAGGTCGATTACATAGCCTTCAGCCAGCGCGCCAAGCCGGGCGGCGGCGGTGGGATGAGCGCGAAAAGTCACCAAGCGCATAGGAACTCCATTGATTCAGGACGAGTTGAGACAGGCGCGCGAGCGAGCCCCGCGCGGCGGATAAAAATTCGAACAGGGGTGGGCGGTGCTAGATCAGCACTTGATGGCCGTCGTTTTCCTTGACCGCTTCTTCGCGGTAGAGCGCCAGCGACCGCATCACGGGCAGGTCGTTGAAGCAGAACAGGCAGGCGTCATCGTTGCTGGACAGGTTGGCGTGTTCGTGGATGGCCCAGGACGGCACGCAGAAAATGTCGCGTTCGGTCCAGTCATAGCGTTTGCCATCGATGATGGAAAAGCCGCTGCCCTTGGCCACCTGATAGATAAAGCTACCGGTGTGCCGATGGGCCTTGGTGTGTTCGCCCGGGCGCAGCAACTGCATGCTGGCGCCGATGGTCGGCATCACCGGCCCGCCCGTGGCGGGGTTCACGTAGTCAAGCAAGATGCCGTCGTACGGGCTGCCGGCGGTGGTGCGCGCATAACGGCGCAAGGCCTCGTAGGTGGGTTCCCATTCGTACTTGAAGAGCGGCGAATACGGTTTGGTCCAGCCCGACACTTGCGGGCGCAAGGCCACGTTGCCCCAGGCGGCGCTGGTGTCGTCCACCGGATGGGTCACCGTCTGGTTCAGGTCGGGATGCACGGCGTAGAAGCCCGCTTCCAAGGCATTGACCAGCGGAATGTCCAGGCCGTCCTGCCAGATGCAGGTGGTGCCGTCTTCGGCCACGCCGTGCTCATGCCAGGTGCCGTTGGGCGTCAGCACGAAGTCGTTCGCGCCCAACGTCATCTTGTGGCCGTCCACCACGGTGTAGGCGCCCTGGCCTTCCATGATGAAGCGCAGCGCCGAATGCGAATGTTTGTGGGCCGAGGCCAGTTCGCCGGGCTGCATCACCTGCAAGCCGGAATACAACCAGCCCACGGCGGCGGCCACGTCGCGCCGGCCAGGGTTGTTCAGGTAGATGACGCGGCGGCCCGCTTCCTCGGGTGACACCAGTTCGGCTGAGCGCAGCACGTGCGCGCGCAAGTCCTGGTAGCGCCACACCACCGGCACCGACGCCGAGCGCGGCGCCCAGGGTTCAATCTTGTTCGCCACGGTCCACAAGGCGCCGGTCTCCAGGCGCGCCAGCTCCTGGTAATAGGCAATGCGTTCGGGCGAGTCCGCCACATTGGCGCGGCCTGCGGTGTCCTCGCGATAGGCGTCGTACCGGTTCGCTTCCATCCCTTGCCTCTTTTTATAAAACCGTGAAGATTTTCGAAAATAATAGAGGCGCGCGGAATTTCGGGCAACGATTGCCCACTAGGGGTTTTCCCGCCGCGCAAGAATTAGTTGGTGTGGGGCTTCAAAATACTGTACAAAAACACAGTGCGACGTGATACATTTCGCTCGCCCAAAAAACCTGTCATCCAGGGAGAAACCTGTGTCAGAAGCCGCTCATCTTGTTCAGTACATCGTCGTTCCCTATCGCGCCGCCGCCAACGGCGTGGCCCCCGGGGAAATCCGTCCGGCCAGCAGCGAATTCGGCGCCATCCGAATCGCCAATTCCATGGCCTCCAAGTTCGCGGGCGTGGCCGCTTATGAAGTATGGATCGACAAAGAAACCGGCGACATGGAATCGCCGCGCATCCTGACGCAAATCGGCACGGTGCCGTCGCTGGATGACTAAACGCGAAAATGCCACCGCGCGTGTTGAAGCGAATTTAAATCCAGGGGGGTTTGATATTCAGGGAGCTTGATGGCCGTATGACTGGATGGCCGCCCTGATGTGTCGATGTTGATCTTTCGATGTTGATCTGTCGACATTGATCTGTCGACGCTGATCTATATACGCTGATGAATCCCGGGTTTCGAATGTCGAATCCCGGGATTCGATTTTCTAAGCCACGTATCTACATCAGGTAGTGCACGTCACGCATTGCGCGTCACGTATTTGCACATCCGCATTTGGACGGCACGTCATGATTTGTGGTGCGCCCGACAGGAATCGAACCTGTATCAAGAGCTTCGGAAACTCTCATTCTATCCATTGAACTACGGGCGCAGCGCAAGGAGGCGGTATTGTACCTAGTTTTCCACGATCTGCATGAAGTGGATCAAATCTTCCGGCAAACTCATCGAAAACCCGTTCAGTTGCATTGGACCTGTGTCCCTGACACCGTTATATAATCCAGCGTTTGCTTGCAGGCGGGCATGGGTTGCCGCCGACTTGTGCAGTACTGATTTTCTGTTGCCGCCGCCAGGCGCCCCCGGTACCCGTTAGCAGGATTTGGTCATGAGCAACGAGCAGGAACACATAGAAGAGCACTCCTCCCCCATCAAGACCCCCAAGCAACTGGTCGTCACGATCGTCCTGTCTTTCGTGATCCCAATCGCCATCATCATCCTCCTGGTGAACATGGTGGTCTCCGGCAACAAGACCGGAGCCGGCTCGGATACGCTGACCCCCGAAGCCGTCACCAAGCGCATCGCCCCGGTCGCGGGGTTTGAACTGGTAGACGCCAACGCCCCCCGAGTCTTCAAGACGGGCGAACAGGTCTTTGCCGCCGTCTGTACGGCCTGTCACACCGCCGGTGTGGCCGGCGCACCCAAGATGGGCGACAACGCGGCCTGGGCGCCGTTCATCAAGGCCGGCTACGACACCATGCTGAACGTGGCCCTGCACGGCAAGGGCGGCATGCCCGCCAAGGGCGGCAACCCCACGCTGTCCGACTACGAAGTCGCGCGCGCGGTGGTCTACATGGCCAACAAGTCCGGCGCCTCGCTGCCCGAACCCGCCGCCCCCGCCGAAGAAGGCGCGAAGAAAGAAGCGGACGCCGCGGCGGCCGTTGCCGCGCCGGCCGTCGCCGCGCCGGCTGCTGGTGCGCCTGCCGCTGGTGCTACGCCCGCCGCTCCTGGTGCTGCTGCTACGCCTGCCGCTTCTTCCACTGCTGCTACGCCTGCCGCTAATGCTGGCGCTGCTGCGGCTGCCGCAGCGCCCGCCGCAGCCGCTCCTGCTCCGGCGGCCGCCGCACCCGCCGCCCCGCAACAGGCCGCTGCCGTCAACCCGGCTGGTGAAAAGCTATACAAGAGCGTCTGCTTCGCCTGTCACGCCACCGGCGTGGCCAACGCGCCCAAGTTTGGCGACAAGGCCGCCTGGGCGCCCTACATCAAGACCGGCATGGACGCCATGGTGAAGGTCGCGATGCAAGGCAAGCCGCCCATGCCCCCCAAGGGCGGCGCAGCCAACGCCTCGGAAGAAGACATCCGCGCAGCCGTCCAATACATGGTCGACCACGCCCAGTAGGATGGGTGAAGCGCGGCAGGCTTTGTGCTACTGAGATACTGCCCAACGCGCGCAACCCATCAAGCAACCGTGCAAATAAGAAACCCCCTG
>RCUJ01000356.1_pt1 | contig 26696 bp, 26 predicted proteins | sample 2166321 | NCBI WGS metagenome assembly RCUJ01 (sample SAMN09932808, study PRJNA488358) | compost metagenome | feature: garden; material: soil; isolation source: compost soil in an enriched community after 118 h of incubation | place: Germany: Experimental Botanical Garden Goettingen | collected... | reverse complement strand
AGTATCTCTCAGTGCCCAGGTGGCGGAATTGGTAGACGCGCACGGTTCAGGTCCGTGTGCCGCAAGGTGTGGAGGTTCGAGTCCTCTCCTGGGCACCACGGAATTTAAATCGAATCCGTTTTCAAACGGGTTGGATAGTAAGAAGCAGCATTACAAGCAGTACCAGCAGTAAACCTGCTAGAGCAAATAGCTCTTCCAGTGCCCAGGTGGCGGAATTGGTAGACGCGCACGGTTCAGGTCCGTGTGCCGAAAGGTGTGGAGGTTCGAGTCCTCTCCTGGGCACCACCCGCATATAAGTCAGAACAGCGTCCGCGCTGGGTTGATAGCAAGGCTGAAGGCCCCGAATATCGAAAGATGCTCGGGGCTTTTGCTTTGTGCGCGCCGATAAGCGCAATCGGCTGACATTCGGGGCTGACATTCGGGGCTGAAATTCGCGGCCGACATTCGATATATCGGGCGCATTATGCGATGCCCCCAGTTTGCGTCGAGCCGATTTGATTTAATTATCCAGCCCCTTCCCACCCCGCTGATGGCGATGGCATCAACGCCATGGGACCTTGCGCTGCAAATGATGCCGCGCATAAAGATCGTCACCCATCCCTTCGATCTGCCCATCGATCAAGGCTTCGAAAGGCCGCAGCAATGCGTCGACATTCAACGGGGACTCGATTGCGTTCAAGGCGTGCGTCACTGCTTCAATGGTGGATAGCGCGCCCGGAATGTCGGCATGGCGGACGCGATAGCGCGTCGTCAGCCCCGCCGGCAGCATCACACGCGGCAGTGCCGCCAGCTCCGGGTTGATATGCAGCAGCTTGCGCGCGTGCCCCCAGGTGCCGTCCGGCACAATCAGTTGAATCGGCTGATCCAGCTCCCGGCCATAACCGGGCGTCAAGACTTCGGCGGCAGGCCCCGGAAACAGCAGGCGGGGCGCGTAGCCCGGCGTTTCCCACACATCAGGCGTGAAGGTTTCGCCCACCACGCGCCGTGCGCCGGCCAAGCCCAACACCGCCAACCTGGCGGTGTTCAACGCATGGCGCGCTTCACTGGGATGCTGCAGCACCAGCAGACGGGTGCGGCATGACAAGGCGGGGATAAGCGCGCACAGGCAGTGGGATTCAGGGCGCAGGCAACGCGTGCATAGGGCTCGAGACATGGGGCGACACTATAAACTCTGGCCAATAAACTCTTGCTTGCGCACGCCAAAAAAAATGTGCATAATCTCGCTTCTCTGCTGCTGAACAAGAACCGACGCGCAAGCGACGAAACGAATGAAGCAACAGGGAAGAGCAACATAGCCCAGGTGGCGGAATTGGTAGACGCGCACGGTTCAGGTCCGTGTGCCGCAAGGTGTGGAGGTTCGAGTCCTCTCCTGGGCACCAATTATTACATCACGAGGTACCTGTCGTGATGCGCCAAGAAAAACCCCGTTCGTGAAAACGACCGGGGTTTTTTCTTTTTCGCGCGCCGACATTGCGGGGCGGTGCTGTCGGCCAACTTCGATTCGCCTACGTTGGCGGTTCGCCCTACTTCAGTTCGCGCGTCATCACGACGTGCGGAATGCCGGCTTCGATGAATTCTTCGCCCTCGACGGTGAAGCCGTGCGCCTCATAGAAACCGGCGGCATGCTTTTGCGCGTGCAGCACCAGCATGCGGTGCCCGTCGCCATGGCCCTGCTCGATCAAGGCGCTAAGCAACTGACCGCCCACCCCCATGCCCCGCGCCCGCTTGTGAACGGCCATGCGGCCGATATGCCCATCGGGCAAGAGGCGGCCCGTGCCCATCGGTGTGCCGTCGGGGCCATACGCCACCGCATGCACCGACACGGCGTCGTCGTCATCCAGCTCAACTTCCGGTGGCACCTTCTGTTCAACCACGAACACCTCGTGGCGGACCGAATAGGCATCTTCGCGCAGGCGGTCCCAGGTACCGAGTGCAATACGCACCGCTGATTGCTTGTTGGTCGACATCTCCATTTCCTCGCGTGCGGCAGATCAACAATAAATATCCTACGCCGCATTCTCGCAGGGATGACAACGAGACGAAAAGGGGTACGATCGCGGCTTGCCCACGTTGCCCACACCCAACATGACGCCCGCCGCGCCCCCGACCTGGTTGAAAGCCGCCCCCGCGCTTTTCCTGTTGTTGTGGTCCAGCGGGTTCGTGGTGCTGAAGATTGGCCTGGCTTACGCCGACCCGCTGACTTTCCTGGCCGTACGCTACGCCTGCGTCGTGCTCATCCTGGCGCCATTCATGCTGATCATGCGCCCGCCGCTGCCCCAAGGCGCGCGTGCATGGGGCCATCTGGCCATGGTCGGCGTGTTGTTGCAGGCCGGTTATTTCTGCTGCACCTACCTGTCGCTCAAACTGGGCATGTCCGCCGCCGGGCTTGCGTTGATTGCATCGCTGCAACCCATTCTGATCGGCCTGTTGGCGCCCATGATCGCGCATGAACGGGTCGACGCCCGGCGCTGGGCGGGACTGGGGCTGGGCGTGGCGGGCGCTGCGCTGGTCATCGTGGCCAAGGCGTCCATCGATGTGCTGGCGCCGCTCGGGCTGCTGTTTGCCGTGGGCGCGCTGCTTTGCATCACCAGCGGCACGCTCTACGAAAAGCGCTACGGCGCGGCCACGCATCCCGTCACGTCGAACCTGGTGCAGTACGCCGTCGGACTCGCCGTGACGGCGCCGCTGGCGTTCGCGCTGGAACCCATGCACATTGAATGGACCGGCCCGTTGCTGGCCTCGCTGGCGTACCTGGTGGTGGGCAATTCGCTTGTCGCCATCACCTTGCTGCTGACCATGATCCGGCATGGCGAAGCCTCGCGCGTGTCCGCCCTGTTCTTCATGGTGCCGCCCTGCGCCGCCATTTTTGCGCTGTTGGCGCTGGACGAACCCATCCCGGCGCTGGCGTGGCCAGGCATGGCGTTGGCGGCGGCGGGCATTCTGCTGGTTAGCCGCAGCGCGCGCCGGAATCCACTGCCACCCAAGTAGAATGAGCGCCTTCCCGCGCCCACGCCCTCATCCATGAACGCCGTCATCACTGCCGCCCTGCCGGTCTTCGCGCTGATCCTGACCGGCTGGCTGGCTGCCCGGGGAAAGGTGCTGGGCCCCGGCGCCACGGACGCCTTGAACCGCTACGTGGTCTACCTGTCCTTGCCGGCGCTGCTGTTTCGCGCCATGACGCAGGTGGATCTGGCGCATATGGCGCACTGGGGCTTTGTGGCCGCCTTCGCCGGCGGCATCGCCGTCACCTTCCTGGTGTCGTTCCTGCCCGGCCGGGGGGGACGGCGCCCACTCACCGACCGCAGCATCGAAGGCCTGGCGGCGTCCTATGCCAACGCGGGCTACATGGGCATCCCGCTGTGCGTGGCGCTATTTGGCGCGGAAAGCCTGGCACCCGCCGCGTTCACCACGCTGCTGACCGCCAGCGTCCTGTTCGGCTTTGCCATCGCCCTGATCGAGTTCGACCGGCAACAAGCCCCCAACGCCGCCGCCACGCTGCTCAAGGTAGGCCGCGCGTTGATGCGCAACCCCTTGCTGGCCGCGCCGGTGCTCGGCCTGGCCTGGGCGGCCACCGGCCTGACGTTGCCCGAAGGCATCGACCGCTACGTTGCGCTGCTGGGTGCGTCGGCCAGCCCTTGCGCACTGGTCACCATCGGCTTGTTCCTGGCGCAGACTGAAACCGCCACCGCGGGCCCCGGCGTGCTGCGCCTGGTGGTCGGCAAACTGCTGCTGCAGCCCGCCGTTACCGCGGTGCTGGCGTTCTATGTGTTTTCAATGCCGCCGCTGTGGGCCTGGACCGCCGTGCTGATGAGCGCACTTCCTATCGGCACGGGCCCCTTCATGCTGGCGAAGATGTACGGGCGCGACGCCCGCGTGACCTCGCGCGCCATTCTCGTTTCCACCGTCGCGTCCGTGCTCACCGTCAGCTTGCTGGTGGCCTGGATCAGCGCCCATCCCATTTCCTGATTGCCTGTCATGCTGCTTGCCGCCGCCATCTTCATCCTGACCATCACGCTAGTCATCTGGCAGCCGCGGGGCCTGTCCATCGGCTGGAGCGCGGTCATCGGCGCCGGCCTGGCGTTGGCCACCGGCGTGGTCCACGTGGCCGACATCGCGGATGTCTGGCGCATCGTCTGGAACGCCACCGCCACCTTTATCGCCATCATCGTCACCAGCCTGATCCTGGATGAAGCCGGCTTCTTCGAATGGTCCGCGCTGCACGTGGCGCGTTGGGGCGGCGGACGCGGGCGGCTGTTGTTCGTGCTGATCGTGCTGCTGGGCGCCGCGGTGTCGGCCTTGTTCGCCAATGACGGCGCGGCCTTGATCCTGACGCCCATCGTCATGGAAATGCTGCTGGCGCTGGGCTTCGGGCCGGGCGCGTCGCTGGCCTTCGTGATGGCGGCGGGCTTCATCGCCGATACCGGCAGCATCGCGCTGATCGTTTCGAACCTGGTGAACATCGTGTCGGCCGACTTCTTCGGCATCGGCTTTGGCGAATACGCCTCGGTGATGCTGCCGGTCAACGTGATGGCGGTGGGCTCCACGCTGGTGGTGCTGCTGCTGTTCTTTCGCAAGAGCATTCCTCCGCGCTATGACGTCAGCCAGTTGCCCGACCCCGCCTCGGCCATTCGCGACCCGGTCACCTTTCGGGCCGGCTGGATCGTGCTGGGCTTGCTGCTGACCGGATTCTTCGTGCTGGAACCGATGGGCATTCCGGTCAGCGCCATCGCGGCGGCCGGGGCGCTGGGCCTGCTGTTGATCGCGGGACGCCAGCACATCGTGGGCACGCGCAAGATCATGCGCGAAGCGCCCTGGCACATCGTGATCTTCTCGCTGGGCATGTACCTGGTTGTCTACGGCCTGCGCAACGCCGGCCTGACCGCGCATCTGGCGCGGGTGCTGGACTGGTGCGCCGAATATGGGCTGTGGGGCGCGGCAATGGGCACCGGGCTGATCACGGCATTCCTGTCGTCCATCATGAACAACCTGCCCACCGTGCTGGTGGGCGCGCTGTCGATCGCCGACACCAGCGCCACCGGCCCGCTGAAGGACGCCATGATCTACGCCAACATCATCGGCAGCGACCTCGGGCCGAAGATCACGCCCATCGGCAGCCTGGCTACCCTGCTCTGGCTGCACGTCCTGGCGCGCAAAGGGCTGCGCATCACCTGGGGCTATTACTTCAAGGTGGGCATCGTGCTGACGCTTCCCGTATTGCTCTTGACCCTGGCGGCGCTGGTGTGGCGCTTGCAGTAAATCTGGGGAATCCCCTTCGCGCCGGCCGTTAATAACTTTAAGTTATTAGACATGCATTAATGGTTGGTTTGAGCAATTAAACTGCCGCCGTAAACTTTCATGCATCTACACGGGCGCCCTATCTTGCGCCCGTTTGCTTTGACGAATCCGATCCCACCGGGATATCCCATGAGCTCCAACGCCTCTACCCTGCCCCTGCCCTCGGCCCTGCCGCCCATACTCATCAACCGCAAGCCGCTGTGGATTGCCCTGCTGTTGTTGCTGGCCGGGGCGCTGTATCTGCTTCAGACCGTCAGTTGGCGTCAAGGCGCGCTGTGGGTAATTGGCGCGCTGTTGGGCGTCACGCTGTACCACGCCTCTTTCGGCTTCACGCAGGCCTGGCGGGTGTTTGTATCCGACCGCCGCAGCGCGGGCCTGCGCGCGCAAATGTTCATGCTGGGCGTAGGCGTGCTGCTGTTCTTCCCCTTCCTGGCGGCGGGCACGCTGTTTGGCCAACCGGTCACGGGCTTTGTATCGCCGCCGGGCGTGTCGGTGCTGTTGGGCGCGTTTCTCTTTGGCATCGGCATGCAGTTGGGCGGCGGCTGCGCCTCCGGCACCTTGTTCGCGGTGGGCGGGGGCAATACCCGCATGCTGGTCACGCTGCTGTTCTTCATTGTGGGTTCGGTCATTGCCACCGCCAATTTCGAATGGTGGTCCGCCCTGCCCGCCTTGGCGCCCACCTCGCTGATCAAGACCTGGGGCCTGGCGCCCGCGTTGATCGCCAACCTGGCCGTGTTCGCGCTGATCGCCTGGGGCGCGACCGCGCTTGAAAAGCGCCGCCACGGGCACGTGATTTCCTTCGCATCGCGCACGTCGCGCCCCGTGTCCTTGCTGCAAGGCCCGTGGCCGCTGATCTGGGGCGGCGTGGCGCTGGTGGTGCTGAACTTCGCCACGCTGGCCTTGGCCGGCCGCCCCTGGGGCATCACGTCGGCCTTCGCTCTGTGGGGCGCCAAGACCTTGAACGCTGTCGGCGGTGACGTCGCAAGCTGGGCCTACTGGGCCAAGCAGCCGTCGCTGGGCGCTCCCCTGCGCCAGGACGTCACCACCGTCATGGACATCGGTTTGATGCTGGGCGCGCTGGCCGCGGCCAGCGCCGCGGGCAAGTTCGCCCCGGTCTGGAAGGTGCCCGCGCGTTCGCTGGCGGGTGCGGTCATCGGCGGCTTGCTGCTGGGCTATGGCTCGCGCCTGGCGTTCGGCTGCAATATCGGCGCCTACTTCAGCGGCATCCTGTCGGGCAGCCTGCATGCCTGGCTGTGGCTGCCGGCGGCCTTCGCGGGCAGCGCGCTGGGCGTGCACCTGCGCCCCGCTTTCGGCCTGGCGGTGGAAAAAACCACGCAAGCCTCCAGTTGCTGATGCCCCGCTGTTGAAAAACAGTGTTCCACGCACGGCCCCCTGTTTTCAGGGGGCTTTCTTTTTGGGGCGCTGCCGGCTGGTGTATGGTTGCTGCAATTCCGCATCACGGAGAGGAACATGAGTTGGATGCTTGGCCGTTACACGGCCTTTTTGTTGACCCTGGCCGGCGCTGCCGTCACCGCCGTTCTGGCTTTCACAAGTTCGCTCTGGTGGCTGTGGGCCGCCGTTCCTCTGGCAATGCTGGGCGCGCTGGGCGTGTACGACCTGATCCAGACCCGCCACGCCATCCGTCGCAACTACCCCGTCATTGGCAACTTGCGCTTCCTGTTCGAGTTCATTCGGCCCGAGATCCGCCAGTATTTCCTGGAAGACGATACGCACGCGGCGCCGTTCTCGCGCGCGCAACGCTCCATCGTTTACCAGCGCGCCAAGCGCGAAGTCGACAAGCGCCCTTTCGGCACGCAGGAAGACGTCTACGGCGACCGCTATGAATGGATCAACCATTCCATGTCGCCCTCGCACATCAACGACACGGATTTTCGCGTGACGGTGGGTGGGCCCGATTGCACGCAGCCCTATTCCATGTCGGCCTTCAACGTGTCGGCCATGAGCTTCGGCGCGCTGTCGGCCAACGCCATCCTGGCCTTGAATGAAGGCGCGCGCCAAGGCAACTTCGCGCACGATACCGGCGAAGGGGGTATCAGCCGCTACCATCGCCAACCGGGCGGCAGCCTGGTGTGGAACATCGGCTCGGGCTATTTCGGATGCCGCGATGAACACGGCGCGTTTTCCGAAGAAGCCTTCGTCAAGAACGCCTGTACGCCGCAGGTGAAGATGATTGAAATCAAGCTGTCCCAAGGCGCCAAGCCTGGGCATGGCGGTATCTTGCCCGCGAGCAAAGTCACGATCGAAATCGCGGAGGCGCGCGGCGTCGTCGCGTGGCAGGACTGCAATTCCCCGGCCAGCCATTCGGCCTTCGACACGCCCATCGGGCTGCTGAAATTCGTGGCGCGCCTGCGGGAATTGTCGGGCGGCAAGCCGGTGGGTTTCAAGTTCTGCGTGGGCCACCCGTGGGAATGGTTCGCCATCGTCAAGGCCATGCTTGAAACCAACATCACGCCGGACTTCATCGTGGTCGATGGCGCGGAAGGCGGCACGGGCGCCGCGCCCGTGGAGTTCGTGGATCACGTGGGCACGCCCTTGCGCGAAGCGCTGCGCCTGGTGCACAACACGCTGATCGGTGTGAACCTGCGTGACCGCATCAAGCTGGGCGCATCGGGCAAGATCATCACCGCGTTCGACATGGCGCGCGTAATGGCCATGGGCGCCGACTGGTGCAACGCCGCGCGCGGCTTCATGTTTGCCATCGGCTGCATTCAGGCCCAAGCCTGCCATACCGGCAAATGCCCCACCGGCGTCACCACGCAAGACCCCTTGCGGCAACGCGCGCTGGTGGTGCCGGACAAGGCGCAGCGCGTGGCTGACTTTCAGCGCAATACGCTGCACGCACTGGCTGAACTTCTGGCCGCCGCGGGCTTGACCCACCCGAACCAGTTGCGCCCGCATCACATCGCGCGCCGCATCTCGCCCAGCGAAATCCGTCTGCTGTCCGCGCTGTTTCCCGAACTGGCGCCGGGCGAACTGCTGCGCGGCGAGTTCCGTCATCAGGTATTCCGCGTGGGTTGGGCGATGGCGCAAGCCGCGTCGTTCCAGCCCACCCAGGACATCACCACGGCGATGGCCGAACACCGGGCCTAGCGCGCTTGCCCTTTTCGCGAATGGGCGACGCACTGGCTACAGCCAGCGCTCGAACATCCGCGAAAAGGTTTCCATGAAGCGGTCGTCGACACCGCGCTGGCCCCACGCCTCCGGGGTAATGCGCACCGAGTCGGCGACATCACGCTGGAACAGCGCTTCCATTTCAGCGGCGAATTCCGGCCCCAGCACCACGGCGTTGATTTCGTAGTTCAAGGCGAAGCTACGCCAGTCCATATTGCTGGACCCCACCGTGGACCAGACCCCGTCAACCACCGCCGTCTTGGCATGCAGCAAGGCGTCGCGCCGCTCATAGAGTTTCACGCCCGCATCGAGCAAGTCGGTGTAGTGCGAGCGCCCGGCATGGAACACCAGCGACGAATCGCTGAAACCCGGCAGCACCAGCACCACATCCACGCCCCGCCGCGCGGCCGCCGACAGCACATCGAGGAAGGCCGGGTCGGGCACGAAGTACGCCATGGTGATGTGAATGGACTTCTGCGCACTTTCGAATGCAGACATCAAGGTCAGGTAGACCGTATAGCCGTCGCTGCGGTCGGGCTGATTGGCCAGGATGCGCACGCTTGTCGACCCCACGGGCGCGGCGACTTGGGTGCCGCCACCCTGGATCGGTTCGTCTGACTGCGACGCCCACCCCGCCTGTATCACCTGTTCCAGTTGCTCCACTGCCGGCCCTTCAATGCGCAGATGCGTGTCGCGCCAGGGTGCAGCCTTGGCATCGCCCTCGGCCTTTGTCGCCTTGGGATCATCCGGCTTCGCGCCGGACCCACCGCCCGAGCCCGGGCCGGAGCCCGAGGCCGAGCTTGGCGACGATTCGTAAACACTACTGACATTGATGCCACCCACGTACCCCACCTTGCCGTCCACCACCAGCACCTTGCGGTGATTGCGCTGGTTCGGTGACCACCCCGCACGCGCGCTGGCGGGATTGACAGGGTTGAACACCGCGACTTGCACGCCCGCGTCGCGCATGCGCTGGAACAAGGCGTCGGGGGTCTTGATGGTGCCGACCGCATCCACCATCAACGCCACCTCGGCGCCACGGTTGCGCGCGGCGATCAAGGCCTCGGTGAAACGCGCACCCTCGGCATCGTCTTCAAAAATGTACGTTTCCATGTGCACGTAGCGGCGGGCCTGCGCGATGGATTGCAGCATGGCCCGATACGTACTGGGTCCGTCCGCCAACAGCCTGACCCGGTTGCCGGCCGACAGCGGCGCACCGCTGACGGCTTGTTCCACCGCCAGATGCCGCGCCAGGAAATCGTCTTTGGGCGTGTCGGGATCCGCCGCGATGCCATGACCGCGGCGGTAACTGTCGCGCGCAGCGTCAGCGGACAGGCCGGCCTGCGCCTTGCGCGCCTGGCGTTCCTGCGCATCGGGCACGCTGGCGCAACCCGCCGCCATCATGGCCGCACTGATCAGCAACAGCGCATGCGCCCAACGGCACGCGCCGGACAACCATACAGGCTTGCCCGGCGCGGGTTCAATCCGGCCCAGGGCCGGAGGCGGCCTCATGAGAGACGCCCGGTTTAACGCCGGCCGCTTGCCACCAGGCACCCCAGCACAGCGCCCAATAGCGCTGCCACGCCCACCGACTTCCAGGCGTTTTCATGCACGTACTCATCGGCATAGGCCTTGGCGCGATACGCACGTTCCCGCGCCGCGCCTTCCCAGTCGCCCGCGTGGTGGCGAGCTTCGGCCAATTGCTGCTTCAAGCGCGCGCGCGCAGATTCAATTTCGGAGCCCGTGTAGGAAGCCGTCGAGCGCAAGAGATCTTCAGTTCCGGCGACCAGGTCGCGGAAGCTGTCGTTAACCCGATCGCGATGCAGAGCCATCTCGGCGCGTTGGTGCTTTCGATTCATAGTCGCTCCTTGAAAATATTGGGCCCTTGGGGTGCCGCCCGCCGCGTGCTTCGACGCACTCGGCAACGTCATCCCGTTGACCAGAACTTCATTGTGCCGATCATTCGCCGACGCCGCTCCAGCTTTCGCAACCAGCCGTAATTCGATATTTCAGCGGACCGAAACTTGCTGGTGCCTGCACAAGGACCGGGGCGCCGGCATTCCGCCCCCGGTTTTCCGATTTCGTAAAAGTCCATTGCATTCAGCGGCTTGGCGCTTGACACCGGAACCCCCCTGGCCGCCACAATACCCTCTTGCAATGCGCTTCAACCGCCTCAGAAAAAGGAATGAACGCATGGTTTCCCCTTCCGCAGTGCTCGCCCGCGCCGCCTCCGACTTCTTTGAGCGCGCATCCCCGGCCCCCAGTCCTGAACAAGCCGAACTGCGGGACGGGCTACTGGATGATCCCGCCCATATCGATCCAAAGTATCTCTACGACGCGCTGGGTTCCTCGCTGTTCACCGCAATCACCCTGTTACCCGAGTACTACCCCACGCGGTGCGAAGCGGAGATCTTTCAGCGTCATGGTCAGGACATCTCGCGCCATGTCGGGCCGGTGCAATCCATGATTGACCTGGGCGCCGGCGATTGCGTGAAAGCCGAGCGACTGTTCGCCCGCCTGCGTCCCAAGCACTACATTCCGATCGACATTTCGGCCGACTACCTGCAGACAGCAGTCGAACGGCTACGGCTGTCGTACCCGGATCTGAACGTCACGCCGGTCGGCCAGGATTTTTCTCAGGTGCTGGCCCTGCCGGCAGGCATACCCGAAGCACAGCGGCTGTTCTTCTACCCCGGTTCCAGCATCGGCAACCTTAGCCCTGAAGACTCCCACGCCATGCTGGAACGCATCCGCGCCCAATGCGAAGGCGGCGGCCTCTTGCTGGGGGTGGACCGTGTCAAGCCCAGACAGGTGCTTGAACCCGCCTACGACGACGCCCTGCACCTTACCGCCGCCTTCAACCTGAATCTGCTGCGCCACGTCAACACCGTGCTGGACACCGATTTCGATGTGGCGGACTGGCGCCACGTCGCGCTCTTCAACAGCGCTCGCTCGCGCGTTGAAATGCACCTGGAAGCGCTACGCGCGGTGCGCGTGTGCTGGCCGGGCGGCGTGCGCGAATTCCGCCCAGGCGAACGCATTCATACCGAAAATTCCTACAAGTTCACCCCGCAAGCCTTCTCCGATCTGCTGCAAAGCGCGGGCTTTCACGACATTGCCCACTGGTCGGATTCGCGCGGCTGGTTTTCGGTTTTCAGCGCCCGCGCATAACGCGGGATTCCCCCCTTAACGCCACTGGAGGATCGCCATGGAACCTGCCTGCCTGCTGACACATCCCGCCACCGGACCCTACGCTGCCGGGCAGGCTGGCCAGCACGATCGCTACGACGCCGTGCGCTCCACCAGCACAGCGCTCGCAGCGCCGCTAAGCCCGGAGGATTGCCAAGTGCAATCCATGCCGGACTGTAGCCCCGTCAAATGGCACCTGGCGCACACCACCTGGTTTTTCGAAACGTTTTTGCTGACGCGCTTCCACCCAGCCTACAGCGCCTTTCACCCGCAGTACCGCATGCTGTTCAATTCCTACTACAACGCCATCGGCGCCAAACATCCGCGCCCCCAGCGTGGGCTGCTATCGAGGCCGACGCTAGCCGACGTGCAGCAATATCGCCAACATGTCGACACCGCCATGCATGACCTGATCTCGCGTCTGGGCGGCAACGACCCGGCCTTCGACGCCTTGGTGGAGCTGGGCCTGAACCACGAACAGCAACATCAGGAGCTGATTCTTACCGACGTGAAGCACATGCTGTCCTTCAACCCGCTCAAGCCCGCCTACGTGGCTTCGGGTTCGCCAGCATTGCCGCCCGCGACCCCTGCCGGCTGGACGCGCTACGGTGGCGGCATCACGCGCATCGGCCACGACGGCCGAGGCTTCGGCTTCGACAATGAAGGCCCGGCCCACGAGGTGCTGCTGGCACCGTTCCATCTGGCCGACCGGCTTGTCACGCAACACGAATTCCTGGCGTTCATCCAGGACGGCGGCTACAAGCGGCCCGAACTCTGGTTGTCGGCGGGATGGGACCGCGTATGCGCCGAAGGTTGGCGCGCACCACTTTACTGGGAAGGCCAACGCGACGACTGGCGCGTCTTCACATTACGCGGCATGCATGAACTGGAACTGCAGGCCCCCGTCACACACGTGAGCTACTTCGAAGCCGACGCCTACGCGCGCTGGGCGCGTGTACGCCTGCCGCGCGAAGCGGAATGGGAACACGCTGCCCGGCAACTGGCCGACCCCGCCTTCCCCGGCCGCGCGAACATGCTTGAAAACGGACACCTGGATCCGCGTCCGGCCCCGGCACGCAACGGCTCGGGCGGCCCCGTCCAACTGTTTGGCGATACCTGGGAATGGACCTCCAGCGCCTACGACGCCTACCCCGGCTACAAACCTGACGCTGGCGCCGTGGGCGAATACAACGGCAAGTTCATGTGCAACCAGTACGTGCTGCGCGGCGGCTCCTGCGCCACGCCGCGTGACCACGTCCGCGCAAGCTACCGCAACTTCTTTCCACCCGAAGCCCGCTGGCAGTTTTCGGGAATCCGCCTGGCCAGGGACGTTTGAACCACTTCCTGTTTTTTTTGCCGCGAGCCCGCTTGCAAACAAAAAAAGTTTCATGCTAGAATTTCGTTCTTCGTTGATCAGCGCTACGGAATAAAGCCATAGCAACACTGAAAGACGGACAAGGATTGGCGCATTAGCTCAGCCGGTTAGAGCGACGGAATCATAATCCGCAGGTCCCCTGTTCGAATCAGGGATGCGCCACCAAGAATTAAAAAGGCCCTCACTTCGGTGAGGGCCTTTTGCGTTTACGGCGTCTGCAAAATTACAACGCAACCGGAACGCAACCAGCGCAACTACAGCGTCCGCAACGTATCGCGGCGCTTGCCGCCCCAGGTTGCGGCCAAGCTTGCCACGAAGGCGCCAATCAGCATTGAAGCGAAGCCCCACAGCGCGAACGCGGCGGCGGCCTTGCGGGCCTGGTCGGCGGCTTCCTTGGCTTTTTGCTTGGCGTCTTCCGCCGCCTTCTTGGCGTTCGCGATGGTCTGCTCAACGCGGCGCTGCGCAACAGCAGGATCCTGACCGGTTTGCGCGGCCACTACCTTGACCACGTAATCGCGGTCTTCGGTCGTCATATCGCCGCGCGCCAGACTCATGGCAACGATACGGCCCACTTCCGCGCGAGCCGTGCCACGGTCGCCCGCCGCGTCGGGTCGTTCGGAGCGCATCAGCGTGTCGGTGAAATAGTCGGTCGCGCGGTCCATGCCGCCACCACCAGCCCCCGCAGCGCCTGCTGCCGCCGTTGCCGTGACGGCCGTGCTTGCACCCGCCGCCACCGCGGCACCGGCTTTGGCCGCGCCTGACGCAAGCGTTGCAAGCGCCGAACCCAGCAACGCCGCGCTGACAACCGCGCTCAGAGCCCACACCAGAAAGCCATGCGCGGTATCGCGGAAGTAGATTTCATCCGAATGCACATCGACCCACTTGGTGCGCAAACGTCCGGCCACGTACCCGCCAATGCCGTACGAAATGATCTGCGTGAACAGCATCCACGCAATGATGCCGATACCAACGGCGGGCGCCGACATGCCCTCGTCGCCCCACGGGGAAACCGACAGGAAGCCCAATCCCGTTCCGCCCGCGAACAATGCCAGCGACAGCGCTGCCGCGATGACGGCGCCAGCGAACACCGCCGCCCAGGACACCCCCGAAATTGCCGACTCACGCGGCGGCACGGCGCCACCGTAGGCCAGGCTTGAAGATGATGCGTTTTCCATGGTGATTCCTTGTTCATTGTTTTGTGGCGCCGGCCGTGCGTAATACTGATCGGAACAACCGCACGGAAATACCGAACGGCGCCGCTACGCAAGCCGTCCGGCGTCAATGCCAGAAAAGTGCCAGCAGGATGATGATGGGAATAGGCACGCCAAGCAGCCACAGCAAAATGGAACGCATGACAGTCTCCTTTTAAGTTCTTCGATTAGCGCGGCCCTGGCATTCAGGCCAGGTCGATCGCGCCCGGCATACGCGGATCCGGCGCGGGCGGGGTGGGATCAACGAGCGGGGGATCGTCGGGCGGCTGGTTCGGGTCCGGCAGCGGGTCGTCGGGCGGCAGGTTGCCGGGCAAGGACGGATCATCCGGCGGCAGGTCGTCCGGCAGGCCGGGCTCGCGATGCGGAATTTGGGACATGGCTTGTTCTCCTCTGGCGGCGCCAAGCGCGCCACCAGCCCTTCAGCAAATACCGTGCCCACGCGCTGCCCCGCCGTGGTCATGCTTCGCTTGGTTCACGCCCAGCAAAAAGCCCTCTTGCGAGGGCTTTCCATAAGCGATTCACCAATCGGCGGTTCACGAATCGGGCTTGTTCAGGGCCTGGGTTTGCCGTCCGGCTTACCGTCCTTCACCCCCGCCAAGCCAGTTTTTGCACCTGCGCCCAGAAATTCCACGACGGCGGCTTTGCCCGCGGCCGAGGCTTCATCCTGGCTGCCATAGCGCTTTTCAGAATAATTGGTGCTGTGCACATTGCCGCTTTCGGGATCAAGCAAAGTAATGATCCACGCAAACTCTCCCGGCAAGAGTTGCCTGACCTGAAGCGTGGCGCGCGTGCCGGGGCGCAATTTCTGCGTCATTTTTTGGATTTTCCGTGGAGGTTGTGCAGCCATCGTAGCGCAATCGGCCCACGCATCAGCACGCTTTCACACGCCGTTTGAAATGTTGCGCGCGCACATGGATTCATGCTGCGGGGCCCGCGGCGAAAACGCCACACCGCCACGATCGTGCCAGGAAAACCCTAGGGCCAAGTCCGCTGATACAGGCGCACAATCAGTACAAACATCTAGACCGCGCAACGCGGCGCCGAATCCCTTAATCAGGCGAGGACGGAGACAACATGACTTACGTAGCAGTGGTAATGAGCTGTTTGATGGTTATGGGTATCGTCGGTTTGGTGATTCAAACGATTCGAAGCGCGGGGCCTGAGCCCTGGCTGAAGATATCGGCGGCGATAGTGAGTTCAACCTTCGCGTCGTTGTTATTGATTCCGCTGGGGTATGCGGTCGCGCAATCCATGTTGATCGACTGACTGCCCCGCCTAAGCGTCTTAGCCGCCCCGGGCTAATCGCCCCGGGCGGATTTGCCTCTGGTCGCTACCCAACACAGCAAAGAACCGGCGGTGACCATTGCCACGCCTTGCCAGAACGATGCGGTCAAGCGGGTGGACAGCCAAAGGGCCGCGAAAAACGTGGAAAGCACCGGGGTGAAGTAGGACGCAGTCGCCAGCAGAGTCAGGTTGCCCTTCAGTATTCCCACGTTCCAGAGGGCGTAGCCGGCCGCCATGGCGCCGCCGGTTATGCATAGCTCCAGCGTGGCCAGGCCGGTAAATGCCAATGGCGGTTCGGTGCTGAAAAAGTACTTCATCCACAATGCCCCAGCGGTCAGCATGAAAAATAACGCCACACCGTTCTTGCCGTTGGCAAAGCGCTTGGTCACATTGCAATAGACGGCCCAGATAATGGCGCCGCCGAATGCCAATCCGTAGCTGAGAGGATTACTGGATATGTTTGCGACGGTGCGCTCCCAAGACAGGCTGGATCCACCCACGACCCAGGCAATGCCGCATACCGACAACAATATTCCAGGCACCACCCAGGCGTTGGCACGCTGGCCATTGAGCACGATAGCCAACAACACCGTCAGGCAAGGCCAGAGGTAATTGACGATGCCAAGCTCGATTGCCTGGCCACGATCAATGGCAAAGCCCAGCGACAGAGACAGGCAGATTTCATAGGCGACGAACAGCAGGCTGCCCACGATGAGATAACGACGCGGAAAACTCCGTAACGTCGGAAACCCAATCAGACACACAAGGAATATCGAACCTACCGTATAAATGAGCGCGGCGCCGCCGACGGCACCAAAGTTCTCGCTGACGCCGCGAATCAATCCGACGACCGTGCCCCAAAGCAGGATCGCCAGCAGACCAAAGAGAGTGGCCGTGTTCCGTCCGGAAAAAGATCGCATTACGTTTTCGCTTGATTGCTTGTTTGCTTGGCGCCCGTCCTGGCGCGGTGGCAGGCGGGCAGTGTAGCGAAAACCAATCGTTATCGTAGTGACCAACCGGCAAGGAGGGATCCGCGCCGGGAAACGCGACAGACCCGCTGAAACATCAAAGAAGAGGGAGTATTAGCCGCATGGCCATTTCCATACGTAGATTGAGCGATGTGCTTGCCAGCACGGAGTCGGGCAGGCTTTACCGGATAGAGGTTTTCTTGCAGGCGGACGACCCGGGTCCTTCCAGCCCCAGACCGCAGGCAACCTCCCGCTACATCCTCAGAACGTCGGACGGAGAAGGCGTGGTCGCCCTGGGCGAACGGCGGTATCGCTTGACATCGGGTGAGGTCCTGACGGCGCTGGCGCCGCCACCCGCACCACAACCCGACACCTGAACGCACCCGCGCGCGGCGTCACACATCCGACGCCACCCGCCGCTTGCCCTCCCCCTTGGCCTTGTACAGCGCGACATCGGCGCGTTCCAGCAATTGCAGCATCGTGATGCCCGAGTCGGGATACACGGCAATGCCGACGCTTGCCGACACAGCCACGCGGATTCCTGGATAGGGTAACGACAAGCTTTCAACCAGGGCCTCGGCCACCGGCTGCGCCTGCTCTTGGCGCACGCCCATCAACAGCACGGCGAATTCATCGCCACCAAGCCGGGCCGCCACGTCGGACACGCGGATGGCCCGCGCCATCCGGTCCGCGGCTTCCTTCAACACCGTGTCGCCCGCGGCATGGCCATGCAGGTCGTTGACCGCCTTGAAGCCGTCCAGGTCGATGGCCAAGAGCGCGAAGGAATCGCCGCTGCGCTGAGCCACGGCCAGTTCGCGCAAGATGAGTTCACCGAACAGCACGCGGTTGCACAGGCCGGTCAAGGGATCGTAGTGCGCCAGGTGCTGGGCATGCGCCAGCATGCGCGACGCTTGCAATAGCGCGGTGCCCACTTCCTCGGCCTCTTTGACGCTGGTGCCCGCCAGCTCAACCGTGCGCCCTTCCCCCAACGCCAATGCCGGCCCCACCAGTCCTTGCACCGCCGAGGTCAGCCGATTGGCCAGGCGCAGCGCCAGCCATAGCCCCAGGCCGAACGCGAACAGCGTGCCCAGCGCCACCCAGGCAATGGATCGGTACAGGTTCGTCGTGACCAAGGTCATGGGCGCGCCAGCGGCAACCGTCCACCCCGACAGCGACGAACGGCTGAAGGCGGTATAGACGGGCGTTCCCTCTTTGGTTACCGATTCAAACGCGCCTTCGTTTTCCTGCCGCACCGCCTGCGCCAAGGCCGGCACGGCTTTCTGGCCGACGAACGTCGAGGCATCCCGCGTGCGAGCGATGATGGTTCCGGATTCGTCCAGAACCGCCGCCACCCAGCCTTCCGGCAAGGCGCGCCGGCCCAGCGCGCTGCCGATGCGGTCCGGAGACAAGCCCACGTTCAAGCTGTAGACGACACTATCGTCGCGCACCACCGGCACGCCCATCGCAATGGTCGGCCGCTTGGTGACTCCGCCGGTGAACAGGCCCGTCAACACCGGCCCCCGCGTGGCGAAAACCCGGCGCAGCGCTTCCGGCGCACCGCTCAACGGCAAGGGCGCGCCGTAGGGCACCAAGGTGTTGATGATCTGGCGCCCATCCCGATCAGTCAGGACGTAGCTGTCCACGATCTGAAATCGCACCGAGTCCCGCGCACGCTGATGGAAACTGGCCAGGTCGCCGCCAAGCAGGTCAGGCGAAGACGCCAGCATCTGCACGCCGGCTTCAACGCCCGTGAGTTCGCGGTCAAGAATGGAGGTGAGGTTGCGAGCCAGAAAAACCGTGTCGCGCAAGATCCGCTCTTTTTGGACGATATAGCTTTCGTATACCGCCACCGACGCCACCACCAGCGCCGGCGAAATACAGGCGAACACGAGTGCCAGCAAACCGGTCCGCATGGAATACCGGTGTGGAGGGCGCGCCCTCGCGCCAGCCAGGCTCTCGCCATCAGCCATCGCTTTCCCCCTTGGACCCATGCGCCTCCCGATACGTCCTGCCCGGTGGTGCATCCGGGCTGGATGAAATTCAGAAATTATTGCAGACCTCTGCAACCGCACAATCCTCGCTCAGACGCCTTTGCAGGTGCTAAACGCGCCTTTTGGCAAGCTGTATCGCGTCCCCAATTTACTCCGAAATGTCCGGCCAAGCGACGATTTCATCCCTCGCGTATCAGCGCCCAAAGCCGCGCGGCCGCCAGGTTGCTACTATGCGCGGCATGAAGAATCCGTCCCTGAAAAAAACCGCTCACGGCGCGCTGGATGCGTCTGACCGGACCGTCCTGGTGTATGGCGTCATCGCCGCATTGCTTGGCGTGTGCCTGCACCAACTCATGGCCCACCGAACGTGGCCATGGGGGCATCCCTTTGCCCTGTACTTCCTGCTGCAATGGCTGGCGTTGGCGCCGCTTGCCGGCGCCCTGCTGTCAGGCATGCAAAGCCCCAGGCGCTGGCTGGCCGCGCTGGCGATCTACGGCTTGCTGCTGCCTGCCGTGACGGCCTATGGCTTGACGACCGCCTATGGCGCACTGCCCAACGAACGCGGATGGCTCAGCCGCGGCGACTCCGCCATGCCGCTGCTGCTGACCGGCGTTGTGGGTTTCGTGTTGCTGCCGTTGGTACAGGCGTTGGACCTGCGGCAGCCACAATGGAATTACCCCGCTATATTCCGCGCGGCGTGGCGTAACACCGTCCACCTGGGCTTGAGCCTCTGCCTGGCGTCGTGCGTCTGCCTGTTGCTGGCGGCGGCGGGCGCCATGTTCGACATGATCGGCATCCGGCTTGTCCGCAGGCTCGTCGAAAACGCGACGTTCCGGTTCGCCGTCTGGCCGATGATCCTGGCCGCATGCCTCGTGGGGGTGCGCCGCCGCCCCGCCCTGACGGAAACGTTGCAGCGTTCCTGGCTGACCTTGAACGCCTGGCTGCTGCCGCTGGTCACGCTGGTGGGGCTGGCCTTCACTGTTGCCCTGGCTGCCCGGCTGGCATTGGGCCTGCAAGCGGTGCAGTTGTCGGCCGGCGCGTTGATTGCGTTTTCGCTGGTGTGGATCAAGTTGATCAACGCCGCCTGGCAAGATAGCCCGAATGCCGCCCCCTTCGGCCCGCGCCTGCGTCAGGCGTTACGCTGGGCGATGGCGTGCCTGCTGCCGTTGGCGGCCGTCGCGCTGTACGGCGCGGCGGTCCGCGTGGATCAGTACGGCTGGACGGTGCTGCGCGCCTGGGGCGTGGGCAGCAGCGTGATCCTGGTGCTGTACGGGGCCGGCTATGCCTGGGCCGCGGTACGGAGCAAACATGACTACGCAACGCTTGCGGCCACCAACCTGGTCGCCGCCTTCGCCACACTCGCGTTGCTGCTGGCGTTCAACACGCCGATCGCCAACCCCATGAAGCTGACCGCCGAAAGCCAGTTGCAGCGCCTGATCGACGGGCGCAAAGACCCGCAGGACTTCAGCTTTTACGCCATGGGCAAAGACTACGGCCAGTGGGGGCAGGATGCCCTGCGGCGCTTGGCGGAAGGCGCCGCCAATGCGCGGGACCCACGGATTGCCAGCGCGGCGGCCGAAACCCTGAAGGGCGGCTATTTCCAATGGGACAAGCCCGGGCAAGCCGCCGCCGACGCGGCGCCCGTCGACGCGCCGCCGCTTGCGACCACGCCCTCGGGCCGTGACGTTCCGTCGACGTGGTGGGCGTTTCTGCGGGCGGAGTTTGCGGAGCAGGCACAGGTGTGCGCAACGCCCATCGTTCCCCCGACAGATGACGCATCAAGCACGCAACCTTGCCAGGTGATCTACGCCGACCTGACTGGCGACGGGCAGGACGAGCTCATCCTGTATGTAGCGCCGCAACAGCGCGGGGAGCGCCGCACGCGCGAATGGTTCATTGCGTTTGCGCCGAACACCGCCGGCCAATGGCGCCATCTGGGTTACCTGTACGCAGAGAGTTTCGAGCAGCCCTTGCAAGACGCAACGGGCGTCGACGACGTGCTGCAGGCGCTGAAGCAGGGGCTGGTGCGAACCCAGCCCCGCGCCGACCGTGACCTGATCATTGGCGACCAGTTGCTGCGCCTGCGCTGATCCCACGCAGGCGCAACACCCCGGGTTCGTTATTTGCGCGACACCGGGGGTTCTTCCTTCTGGCCCATCATGCCGTCGGCAGTCTGCGAGAAAAGATCCCAGCTTGCCATGAACAGCGCGGCGATCAGCGGCCCGATCACAAAGCCGTTCAGGCCGAACAGCGCCATGCCGCCCAGCGTGGAAATCAGCACCACGTAGTCGGGCATCTTGGTGTCCTTGCCCACCAGGATCGGGCGCAGCACGTTGTCAACCATGCCGATGACCAGCACGCCAAACGCGATCAGCACCGCGCCCTTGACCACGGCGCCCGTCAGCAGGAAATAGACGGCCACGGGCACCCAGATCAAACCGGCGCCCACGGCCGGCAGCAGCGACAGAAAGCCCATGATGACGCCCCACAGCAGCGCCCCCTGGATCGACAAGATCGAAAAGATAATGCCACCCAGCGCGCCCTGCACCGCCGCCACCGCGATGTTGCCCTTTACGGTGGCGCGCACAACGGTGGTGAACTTGCGAAATAGATGCTGCTTGTGCCCATCGCCCAACGGCATCGCGCGCTTGATGCGAGCCGACAGCTCAGGCCCGTCACGCAACAGGAAGAACAGCAGATACAGCATGATGCCGAAGCTGATCACGAACTGGAACGTGTCTTGGCCGATGCTTAACGCCTGGGTTGCCAGGAACTGGCTGGCCTGCATCGCACCCGCGCTGAGCTTTTCCTGAAGGCTGGGAATGTCGGCCAGGTCAAAGCGCGCCAGCACGTCATGCACCGAGGGCGGCAATGCCGCCATCGCCTGCTGGAAATACAAGCCGAAATTCAATTCACCCGACTTGATGCTTTGATAGAGGTTTGCGCCTTCGCGTACCAGCGAACCGCTGATTGCAACCAGCGGCAGAATGACCAGCAGCAAGACCCCCAGCAAGGTGATCAGCGCAGCCAGATTGCGCCGGCCGCCCATGCGCTTGACCAGGCGGCGCTGCAAGGGTCCAAAGATGATGGCAAGAATGGCGCCCCAGAAAACGGCGCCATAGAAAGGCCACAAAAGCCAGCCGAACGCGATGGAGACCACCACGAGCAGGAGCAGAAAGGTTCTGTGGTGCAAGCTGGATGATTCGCTCATGTTCCGTTCCAGGCACGGCGAACGCCGCGAGACGCGCATTGTACTAAGCCCATGCAAGCATGCCGGTTCAGGCGCCGCCGCCCGCCGCAAGCAGGATGGTCTGGCGCGCTTGTGCAAGCTCGTCCGCCTGCGCATTCAGCCCCTGCAAGCGCAGATTCAATTCCTGCTGCAGCGTGGGGGTGGCCACGCGCGCCTGTCCGTCGACCAGTTGTATTTCGTCGGCATTGGCGGCCACCAGGTCCGCGATGCCCAGCGCGTCGCGCGCCACTGAATCCATCCGCGAGGCGGCCCGCATCAGTTCAACGGTGGGCCCCGTGACGGATTCGTCGTACACGCCATCGTAGACAGGCGCCAGATCGGCCGGCAGTTGCAAATCGGCCCGCGCCTTGTCGGCCTTCTCCCGCGCTTCCTGAAGCTTGCCGGCGCTGTCCGCGAGCGTCTTGCGCGCCGCTTCGAAGCCGGTCTTGCGCTCAACGATCTCGCCCACCGAGCGGATCGTCTCCAACGCAAGCACGTCGCGCATGGCCCGGGCCGATTCGGCCATCTCCTGCTGGAAGTCGGTAATGACTTCGTAAGCGTCGGCGTAGTCGCCCAGCGCCTCTTTTTCGGCCTTGCTCAAGGCGGCGATCGGCAGCAGCGCATCACTATTCATCCGCGCCTGCAGCAACTGGATAAAGGCCGCGCGCTCTTGCGGCTCTTTGTTGACGCAGGCCGTCATGACCAGCATCGAAGCCATCGCCAGCCCCGTCAGGCAGGCTCGCCACAGTGACATGCGTATCCTCCTCGCACAGCGGGTTGATGAACCGGTAGACGCCTGCCCCCGGCTATGGCGGGCGCCTGAGCGCAGATTATCCCGAAGCGTCCGATTGCAAGCACCCCCGGGCGGATTTTGTTGCGATCGAAGCGAGTTGACACAGGGCGGGTCCAGTTTCGCTTCTTTCACGGCTGCAGCGGATACGTCATGGCGCAGCGCCGCCTTGGGTCAAAGCCCGCGTCGGCCTCGGCCAGCATGCGCCCCTCAAGGCCGGGCGAATACGGCAGCGCCATTTCGCGGAAGCCGAGCCGCCGGTAAAACGGCGCATTCCAGGGCAATTCGCGGTCCGTGGTCAGGACGACGGCGCCGTACCGCCCCGCCGCCCCCGCATGGGCCAGCACCGCCTGCATCAGCCCTCGACCCAAGCCCCGCCCCTGCGAGGGCAAGGCCACCGACATTTCAACCAGGAACAGGTCCCCATCCATGGGCTGAGCCAGCGCAAAGCCGCATACCTGCCCGTCATCACCCGAGGCCACCCACAACAGGCCGGCTGCTTGGGCCGCGACCAGATCCGCCAATGGCAGCGGGTCGCCATCGGCGGCCCAGGCCATCGGGGTGCCGTGAAAGCGTTGCGCGGCGGAGCGCTCGATATCGGCCAGGCAGGCCAGGTCGCAAGGGTGGGCGGGTCGGATCATCAGGGTCGAAAGTATGCACCATGGCCTGCCCAATTTCGAACGGGCGGCAGCCTTGTTCCGATCCCTTAAAATGCCGGATTCCGGCCCCGGCCGCTCGCAACCCCACACGGCACTGCCCATGACTCAACACGCCACTTCCGCCCCCTGGGGATTCACCCAGCCCGATTGCCGCGGCGCGGCCGCCCTGCTGTTCTTCATGAACGACTTGGCGCGCGTCGTGAATCAATACCTGGGACAGGGCCAATTGTCGGAAGAAGCCCTGGCGGACGCCCAAAAGGCCGTTGATGCCTTGCTTGAGCGCTATGTCGAGATTGAAGCCGCGCCCGAAGCGTTCAATGACGAACGTATCGGCCTGGCGCTGGAAACCGAACGCCAGCCGGACGGATCGGTGGGTGCACAGGTGGCGTTGCGGATGTCTCCCCGGCTGGAAGGCCTGATCATCGAGGCCCAGCGCCAAGCCCGCTCGGCTGAGCACTAAGCGGAACGGCGGCCCTGAAATCTGCCTTCAAAAAAGGCTTGCGGCCGCCCTATTTTTCCGATAATATCGACGACTAATGTTTTCTGCGCCCCCATATTTCCCAGAATAAATAGGCCGGAAGCATTCAAGAAATTGGCTAAACCACAAGGCTAACAACCTGGCTTGATTCTGGTGAACCAGACTCACCGCGCCACAACAAGCGCGCATTGCCGGCAGCCTGCCAACCACCCGGAATTTCGATCCGGTTTGCGAAAACCCATAACGCGAAAACGCAAATCGTCGGCTTCCGCCTGGAAAGCACGGCAACAGCCAAGCACATCTTCACCATCCCGCCAGTCCGGTTTGGAAAGAAGTCTAAAAACAAGCAACAAGACACGTTGCAGCCCAAGTCGTAACCACGACGGCGGCCGCACAGCAACCGCCAGAGCCAACCCTCTCTGCGCGACCCCTCGGGCCTGAAAGGCCGCCTGCTACCGCAAGCACGCCACTAGAGCCCGAACCGATACCGTCCAGGACTGACTGATGGCATCGGCTGCACCACCCCGTTACGCGCGCACGCAAAAAACATGAGAATGCGCAAACTGACGGCAACACTTATGCGTTAGTGTCATGCCTGCCCTGTCGGAAAAAACCCGGCGACAAGGCAACCGCGAGGACGCGAGGCGCTTTTGGTACGTCCGCCCTTCGCAGCATGCGCAACACGCAGCTTTTCTAATAACTAGAACTTAAGAGAACACACACCATGAATACTCGTTTCACTACCTCGGACCTGATCCGCCGCCCGGCCCACACGACGCTGGACAACACCCCGATTCACATCGGCGACATCGTTCATCTGCAACCGGCCAATGGCCCGGCCATTCGTGCAACGGTCATTTTCAACGCGCCGATCAACGGCACGACGACCTACACGACGGAAGTCGTGGCCTGCGGCAATGCCACGCAAAAGGCGCCCGGCCAACGGATCCGCTTCCGCCACGAGCATGTGCATCGCATCGAATCGGTGCGCAGCGCTTCGCACTAAACCATCGGCGCCTCGGCGCCGATTTTTCTGCCCGCTCGCCGCGCCTGAACCGCGGCGATTTCAATTTGAGCCACGGCGATTTCATTTCTTGCGTGATAAAGTCGCTGGCAACGTAGCCTGAGTAAATTCCCCCATGCAGAACAACCGACGCGCGGTACGCATCTGGGACCTTCCCACCCGCCTCTTCCACTGGGCGCTTGTCGTCTGTATCGTCGGCGCGTTTGTCAGCGTCAAGCTGGGCGGCCTGTATATGGACTGGCACGTACGCTTTGGCTGTACGGCGCTGGGCCTGATTATCTTCCGCCTCTTGTGGGGTATCGTCGGCCCGCGCTACGCCCGCTTTGCCACCTTCGTGCGCGGCCCCGGCGCGGTGGCCAAATACCTTAAAGGCGCAGCCGCGCCCGCCGGGCATAATCCGCTGGGCGCGCTATCGGTGCTGGCACTGCTGCTGGTCGTCGGCTTTCAAGCCGTCAGCGGCCTGTTCACCACCGACGACATCATGACGCAAGGGCCGCTGTTCGGTTACGTCAGCGCGGCCACCTCCGGCGCACTGACGTCGTGGCACAAGCTGAACGAGTGGGTCATCATCGCCCTGATCGCGCTGCATCTTCTGGCAGTGGCCTGGTACGCGCTGGTGCGCCGCAAGCGCCTCGTGCGCGCCATCATCACGGGCAACGTCGATGCCAAAGACCTGCCCGCCGGCACGCCGCCCGTTCAGGACGGCTTCGCCGTGTGGTTGCGTGCCCTGGTGCTGGGCGCCTGCGTGACAGGCCTGGTGCTGTGGATACGGTCGATGGAAGTCGTGGCCGACATGTCTTTTTCGTAATCGGCCAACGCCCCAATCCGGCAGCCCAAAACAAAAAGCCCCTCGATGCATCGAGGGGCTTTTGCTTGGCAAGTACCGATGCCGCCCGCGGACGGCAAGGCCTTACTTCTTCTTGCGGTAGGAGTCGTGACAGGACTTGCAGCTGGCGCCCACGTCACCAAAGGCGGCGCGCAACTTGTCCAGATCGCCCGAGTCAGCCGCGGCCGACAGCTTCACGATATTGTCCTGGAAGGCTTGCTGCTTTTGCTTGAAGCCGGCAGCGTCGCTCCAGATTTCGGGACGCGCATCACCACCTTCCGTACCCGGCCCGAAAGCCGTCCACGGCAGCGCCGACAGGGTCTTCAAGACCTCGACGTTGGCCTTGATCTGCGCGGCGTCGTACGGCGCCTGGCCCCTGACCACCGGCGTCATGCGGCCAAAGTGCGAGGCCATCAGCGTCAGCGCCGATTGGCGGTACTTGACCGCGTCTTCGGGCTTGGCGAACTGCGCCGAGGCGGTCGTCGCCAGCAACGGCGCCACGGTCATACAGGCCAACGCGACAAGCGTGGACAACTTCTGCATTGCAATCTCCCGTAAGTACATCAAGAATGCCGCGCGCATGACGCGCGCGGCATGGCGACTATACCGCCCGGGCCAGCTCCGCGGCCAGCCCGATATATGACCGGGGCGTCATCGCCAACAGGCGCGCCTTCGGCTCATCCGGCAGGGCCAGGCCCTGGATGAACTCGCGCAGCGCTTCTTCGGTAATGCCCTTGCCACGGGTCAAGGCCTTGAGTTGCTCGTAGGGCTGCGGCAGGCCGTAGCGGCGCATCACGGTTTGCACCGGCTCGGCCAGCACTTCCCAGCAAGCGTCGATGTCGGCATCGATAGCGGCGGTATTGACTTCCAGCTTGCCCAGGCCGCGCATGCAGGCGTCCCACGCGACCAGGCAATAGCCCAGGCCCACGCCCAGGTTGCGCAGCACGGTGGAGTCGGTCAGGTCACGCTGCCAGCGGGAGATCGGCAGCTTGTCGGCCAAGTGGCGCAGCACGGCGTTGGCCAGGCCCAGGTTGCCTTCGGAGTTTTCGAAGTCGATCGGGTTGACCTTGTGCGGCATGGTCGACGAACCGACCTCGCCTTCCTTCAGGCGCTGCTTGAAGTAGCCCAGCGCCACATAGCCCCAGATGTCGCGGTCCAGGTCCAGCACGATGATGTTGGCGCGCGTGATGGCGTCGAACAGGGCCGACATCCAGTCGTGCGGCTCGATCTGGATGGTGTGGCGGT
>RCUJ01000353.1_pt1 | contig 26911 bp, 25 predicted proteins | sample 2166321 | NCBI WGS metagenome assembly RCUJ01 (sample SAMN09932808, study PRJNA488358) | compost metagenome | feature: garden; material: soil; isolation source: compost soil in an enriched community after 118 h of incubation | place: Germany: Experimental Botanical Garden Goettingen | collected... | reverse complement strand
CTGCGCGCCGAACAGGCCGGCGGTGGCACTGGCGTAGCGGCGCGGGTCGAAGCGCAGCACGGCGGGCAGCAGCAGCACGGTGACGGCGGCCAGGTAGGCCCAGGCCATGGTGAAGCCGCCGGTCTGCTCGCGCACCCAGCCGGTGACGAAGGGCGCGAGCGCCGCGATCATGAAGCCCACGCCCTGCATGAAGCCCGCGAGCGCGCCGGCCTGCGCGGGGTCGGGCCGGTGGTCGAGCGCGAGCACCATGCACAGCGAGAACGCACCGCCCAAACCGGCGCCGAGCACGACGGCGATGACGGCCGCCGGCACGGGCAGCGCAAGCCCGAGCGCCGCAAAGCCCGCCAGCTGCGCGAGCAGCGCACCGACCAGCCAGCGCCGCAGGTCGCGCTGGCCGCCGCGCCGCGCGAGCGCCGGCAAGGTGAGCGCGCCGACGACCTGCGCCAGCGTCATGAGCGCGAGCACGGCGCCGCCCTGCTGCGCCGTCCAGCCGCGCTCGGCATGGAAGTAATGCGGCAGCCACGCGACGAGGCTGGTGTAGCCGCCGTTGATGAGGCCGAAGCACAGCGCCAGCAGCCACGCGCGGCGGTGGCCGAAGCAGCGCAGCCAGGCGCGGTCGAGCGACGGGTCGGCGGCGCGCACGGATGACGACGCGGACGGCAGCTGCCGCGCGCCGCGCAGCCACGCCGCCAGCGCCACCACCGCGAGCACCGCCCACATGGCGAGGCCGGCGTGCCAGTCGAGTTGCGCCTCGCCGCCCACGGCGCGCGCGAGCCACGGGCTGGCCATGGCGCCGAGCCCGCCGCCGCCCATGATGGCGGCCGAGTAGAGCCCGGTCATGAGGCCCAGCCGCGCGGGGTAGGCCTGCTTGACCACGCCGGGCATGAGCGCCTGCACCAGCCCCACGCCCGCGCCCGCGAGCGCGGCGCTCCACAGCAGCGCCGCGGCGCCGCCCGCCACGTAGCGGCCGGCGCAGGCCAGCGCGATGGCGCCGAGCCCGAGCGCGATGCCGCCGCGCGCGCCCAGCCGCTGGCCCACGGCCGCGCCCGACAGCGACACGGCGCCCATCGCGAACATCGGCAGCACGGTGAGCAGCGCGACGGCGTGAAAGCCGATGCCGGTGGCGGCGCGGATCGGTTCGAGCAAGGGGCTGCTCGACGTGAGAAAGGCGCGCAGGTTGAGCGCCACCAGCACGACCACGCAGGCGAAGAAGACCGGGCCCGCGCCGGTGCGCGGGTTGTCGGGTGCGGAGGATGCGGCGCGGCTCACGCGGGCACGGCGCCGGGCACGAGCGTGCCGTGGCGCGCGACCACGCGGCCGCCCGACACCACGAGCTTGCGCACGGGGCGGCCCACCACGGCCTGCGCGGGCGTTTGCGCGTCGACCAGCACGAGGTCGGCGCGGCAGCCCACGTCGAGCCCGTAGGCCGCGAAGCCGCAGCCGCGCGCGCCGGAATGGGTGACGGTGTCGAGCGCCACTTCGAGCTCGTCGTCGCGGCGCAGGTTGTAGCGCAGGCCGATGAGCATGGCGCGCTCGAGCATGTCGGGGTTGCCGTAGGGCGACCAGGTGTCGCGGATGCCGTCGTTGCCGCCGAGCACGGTGACGCCGGCGGCGCGGCACGCCATGAGCGGCGGCACGTTGCGCGAAGCCGGCGCGCTGGTGATGAGCACCACGCCGAGCTTGGCCATGCGCGCGAGCAGCACGTCGCGCTCGCGTTCGCTCACGTCGCCCAGGCAGAAGCCGTGGCTGATGGCCACCTGGCCCTGCATGCCGAGCGCCTCGGTGCGCTGCAGGATCAGCTCGAGCGAGAAGGCGCCCATGGCGCCGGGCTCGTGCAGGTGGATGTCGACGGGGCGCTGGTGCTTGTGGGCGATGCCGAAGAGCACGTCGAGCGACTTCACGGGGTCGCCGTCGATGGCGCAGGGGTCGAGGCCGCCGAGCACGTCGGCGCCCAGGGCCAGCGACTGGTCGAGCAGCTCGGCCGTGCCGGCGCGCCCGAGCAGGCCCGACTGCGGAAACGCGACGACCTGGATCTGCTGCACCTCGCGCAGCGTCTCGCGCGTGCGCAGCGTGCCTTCGAGGTGGCGCAGGCCGGCCTGGGTGTCGACGTCGACGTGCGTGCGCAGGCGCGTGGTGCCGAGCGCGAGAAAGGCCTTGGCCAGCACCAGCGACTGCGCGGCGGCGTCGTGCCCGCTGGCGTGGCGGAAGGCGCGCTCGTTCTCGATCTTGTCGGTGAGGTTCGTGCCGACCTCGTTGCGGTACCAGTCCATGCCCCACATGGTCTTGTCGAGGTGGGTGTGGCCTTCGACGAGGCCGGGCAGCAGCAAGGCGCCCTCGCCGTCTTCGACGGTGGCGCCGGCCGGTGCGGCCAGCGCCGCGCCGATCTCGGCAATGCGGCCGTCGTGCACGCGCACATCGACAGGAGACGCACCCAGGGGGCGCACGTTGCGGATCAGTAGCTGGGTCATTCGGTTTCGTTCGTGGGTCAGGGGCAAGAGAAGACCGGTCAGGCGGGTTGCGCCGCCACGGTGCGCGGCAGCACGCGCGGCGTGACGAGCGCCACCGCCACGAAGACCAGCGCGTTGACCGCCAGCGCCACCAGCCCGGTGTTGAGCGACTTGAAGACCACGGGCGCCGCCGGGAACAGCGTGCCGAGGTTCGCGCCGGTGGTCATCGTGAAGGCCAGCACCGCACCGCCCGCGAGGATGCCCGCAAAGGCGGCGTGCTTGCTGCCGAAGGGTTTCTTCATGAGGCTGAACAGCAGCGAGGGCAGCAGCTGCGTGAGCAGGCTCGACGCGAAGATGGCCACGGCCACGATGGTGGTGCCGCCGCGCAGCACGAAGTACACGGCCACCAGCGCGAACACGGGCAGCACGCCGCGCGCCACGCGCGAGACCTGCTTGTCGGTGGCATGGGGCGCGAAGCCTTCCTTGTAGACGTTCTTGCCGATCACCGTGGAAGCGGTGAGCAGGATCATCGAGCCCGGCACCAGCGCGGTGAGCACGCCCGTGCCGCCGATCACGCCCACGAACCACGGGTCGAAGGTGTGCTTCACGAGGCCGAACAGGGCCAGGTCGACCTCGGAGCCCTTGAGCCCCGGCACCTGCAGGATGGCCGCGAAGCCCACCAGGAACAGGAAGGCGATGACCACCTGGTACAGCGGCATCAGGATGGTGTTGCGGCGCACCGCGCTCGCGCTGCGGGCGGCATACACCGAGGTCAGGTTGAACGGGTACAGGTAGTAGCCCAGCGCCGTGAGCAGGATGGTCGAGTTGTACCAGGTGAGGTTCAGGCCCTCTTTCGGAAACTCGAAGAAGCTGGGGTTGGCCGCGTGGATGGCGCTGAACATCGGCGTGACGCCGCCGTAGTAGTGCCAGGGCAGGTACACGCCCAGGAACACGGCGAGCACGAGGATCAGGATGTCCTTCACGATGGCGATGCTGGCCGAGCCGTGGATGCCCGAGAACAGGATGTAGCTGACCATCACGAGCGTGCCGATCCAGATCGCCACCTGCGGCGCGATGGAGCCGTACGAGGCCTCCGACACGATGATGCCCAGCCCGCGCAGCTGGATGGTGAGCAGCGCCACCATGCCCATGAGCGCGACCACCGACACCAGCACGCCGAGCGGGCGGCTGTCGTACTTGTGGGCGAAGAAGTCGGAGAACGACACCAGCTTGTGCGCGGTGGCGTAGCGCCAGATGGCCGGCAGCATCCAGAAGGCCATGAGGTAGGCCAGGCCGCCGTAGGCCAGGATGTAGAAGGCCGGCGAGCCCTTGCTGTACGACCAGCCGCTGGCGCCCAGGAAGGTGAAGGTCGAGAACGACTCGCCCGCCATGAGCAGGAACACCATGATCGTGCCCAGCCCGCGCCCGCCCAGCGCCCATTGCTCCAGGCTCATGGTGCGCCCGCGCCGCGCGAGCACGGCCAGGCCGAGGGCGCCGGCCACGAAGAGCGCGATCACGCCGAGTGCGGCGTTCATCGCGCGTCTCCTGCGGCCTGGGCAGCCTGCGCGTCCTGCGCGTCGAGGTCGCCTTCGGCGCGGTCGATGACCACCATGACCAGCGAGGTCAGCACCAGCCAGCTCACGTTCCAGACCATCAGGAAGGGCATGCCGAGCACGAAGGTGGGCGCGACGGACGACAGCCATCCCCCGCTGAAGAAGGCGGCGACCGGCAGCAGGGCCAGCCATTTGGCGAGTTTCATGGGATGTCTCTGTGTGTTCGGGTGGTTGGAAATTCGATCTTCTTTTGGTTAACCATCTTATATATTTTGGTTAACCAAACGGCGCGAATGGTACGGAGCCGGGCGGGCCGCGTCAATCCGGGGGCTTTCCCGGAGGTGGCGGGGTGCAGGCAATAATCCGCAGGCCCATGCCTGCCGCCACCCGCCGATCCGCCGCGCCCGCCCCTTCGACCGAACCCATCGAGTCCGCCGACGACGCGAACGTGGACGAGCGCGTCTACGCCGCCGTGTCCAAGGCGCTGCTCAGCGGCAAGCTGCGCCCCGGCACGCCGCTGCGCGAGCGCGCGCTGGCCGAGGCGCTGGGCTGCACGCGCGGCGCGGTGCGCAAGGTGCTGGCGCGGCTGGGCTCCGAGAAGCGGCTGGTGCTGGAGCACAACCGCGGCGCCTTCGTGCCCAACCCGTCGATCGACGACATGCGCGGCATCTACCGCGCGCGCCGCATCGTGGAGGCCGGGCTGGTCGCCACGCTGTTCGGCCGGCTGGCACGCGACCAGGTGGCCGCGCTGCGCAAGCACGTGCAGGCGGAACAGAAGGCGTTCAAGGAAGGCCGGCGCGAGGACGCGATCCGCCTGGCCGGCGACTTCCACCTGCTGCTGGCGCAGATGGCGGGCAGCGACGAGCTGCTGTCGTACATCCGGCGGCTGATTGCGAACACCGAGCTGTACAAGGCGCTGTACGACTCGGCCGAGGCCGCGAGCTGCGCGCCGCGCGAGCACGAACAGATCATCGAAGCGCTCATGGGCGACTCGCTCGACGCCGCGCTGGCCGTGGCGCTGGAACACCTGGACGAGCTGGAGCAGCGCGTGATCGCCGGGGCGGCGGCGGAGCAGGAAGTCGACCTGGCGGCGCTGCTGAACGGCGCTGCGCCGGCGCGAAGCCACGGGCACGATCACTGAGGCTTTCGCGCCCACATTTCGTCCACCAGCGAAGTGTCGAGGGGCCGGTCTCGCGAAGATCGGCGCACCATGCCAACGACCCCGCTCGCCGCTTCAAGCCGACCCCACGCCCCTGCCTTCGAATGGGCGCTGCTCGCGGTGCTCGCGACCTGCTGGGGCGCCTCGTACACCTTCATCAAGATCGGCGTGGCGACGATCCCGCCGGTCACGCTGATCGCGGCACGCACCCTGATCGCCGGGTTGCTGCTGCTCGCGGTGCTGCGCCTGCGCGGCGTGCGCTTGCCCAAAGATGGCGCGACATGGCGGCGCTTCGCGCTGCAGGCTGGCCTGAACAGCGTGCTGCCGTTCACGCTGATCGCGTGGGCCGAACGCAGCGTGGATGCGGGGCTGGCGACCATCCTCAACTCGACCTCGCCGATCTTCATCTTCCTGCTGGGCTGGGGCCTGGGCGGCGCGGGCAAGCCCACGCTGCAGCGCCTCTTCGGCGTGGGGGCGGGGCTGGCGGGCATCTGCCTGATCGTGGGCTTCGAGGCCTTGCAGGGGCTGGGGCATTCGCTGCTGGCGCAGCTGGCGCTGGTGGTGGCCGCCGTCTGCTACGGCTGCGCCGCGATGTTCGGCCGCGTGTTCAAGGGCCTGGACCCGATGGTGCCCGCGGCCGGCTCGTTGGTGAGCGGCGCAGCCCTGCTCGTGCCCGCGAGCCTGGCGATCGACAGGCCCTGGACGCTCACCCCATCGGCAGCGTCGATGACGGCCGTTGTGGCGCTGGCAGTGCTCTCGACCGCGCTGGCCTTCACGATCTACTTCCGGCTCATCAAGACGCTGGGGCCGATGTCGACCTCGGCGCAGGCCTACCTGCGCGTGCCCATCGGCGTGACGATCGGCGTGGTGTTTCTGGGCGAGACGCTGGCGGCCACGGCGTGGGTCGGGCTGGCCTGCGTGGTGGTGGGCGTGGTCGCGATGACGATGCCCGACACACAACTTTTGCGCCGGGGCCTTCGTTTTTTACGCGGCTTTTAGACCCGCGCTTCTACGCTGCCGGCTCCTCCATCCGTTAGCGAATTCTTTCGATGAAACACCTCCTTCGCACCGCCTTGCCGGTGCTCGTTCTTCCCACCCTGTTCGCCCTGCCGATGCTCGCCAATGCGCAGCTCACGGGCAACGTGGCGCTGACCACGAACTACAAGTTCCGCGGCCAGGACCAGGACATGCTCGGCAAGAACGACTACGCCAAGACCCGCGGCTTCAAGCCCGCCGTGCAGGGCGGCTTCGACTACGCCTTCGGCGACAGCGGCTTCTACATCGGCAACTGGAACTCCAGCGTCAACTGGCTCAAGGGCAACAGCCTGGAGAGCGACCTGTACGGCGGCTACAAGTTCAAGGCCGGCCCGCTCGACATGGACGTGGGCGCCCTCACCTACCTGTACCCGGGCAATTCGACGGGCAACACGACGGAGCTGTACGCCAGCGCGGGCTACACCGACGCCACGCTCGGTTCGTTCACGCTGAAGTACTCGCACACGGTGTCGAAGGACTACTTCGGTTATGCCGGCGCCAAGACCGGCTCGGGCCGCACGGGCCGCAACACCGGCTACCTGAACCTGGCCTACAGCAAGGAGATCGTGCCCAAGGTCACGCTGAAGGCGGCCGTGGGCTACACGAACATGTCGAGCGACATCCGCAGCCTGGGCTACAGGAGCTACGTCGACTACAACGTCGGCGCGACCTACGACTTCGGCAGCGGCCTCACGCTCACCGGCTCGGTGCAGGGCGCGAACAAGAAGAGTTCGTACGTTTCCGTGGCCAACCCGGGCTACGACTACGGTTTCGGCACCGTCGGCCAGACGACCTACTCGCCGAACAAGGCCCGCTTCATCCTGACGCTGACGAAGACCTTGTGATCAGTCGATGCTGATGTTCGCCGCCTTGGCGACCTCGGCCCACTTCACGCGGTTGGCGTGCACGGTCTTCTTGAACTGGGCGGGCGACTCGATGCGCACGGTGTTGCCCTGGCTCTCGAAGCGCTCGCGGATCTCGGGCTGCTCGAGCACGGTCTTCACGGCGGCGTTGAGCTTGTCGACGATGTGCGCGTCGGTGCCCTTGGGCGCGAAGATGCCGAACCAGATGGCGCTGTCGAAGCCCTTGGTGCCGGGCAGGCCGCTGGAGGCGATGGTCGGCACCTCCTTCACGGCCGGCACCGCCGTGGCGGTGGTCACGCCCAGCAGGCGCACCTTGCCGGCCTTGTAGTGCGGCAGCACGGTCTGCACCTGGTTCATGATGCAGCAGGTCTCGCCGCGCACCACCGAGGTGATGGCCTCGGGGCCGCCCTTGTAGGGCACGTGGACCATGTTCAGGCCCAGGCGCGAGTTGAACTCGGCAAAGGCCATGTGCGTGCCCGCGCCGTTGCCGGTGGAGGCGTAGTTGTACTTGCCGGGGTTGGCCTTCACCAGCTCGACGAACTCCTTGAGCGTGCGCACGTTGATCACGTCGGGGTTGATGGTGAGCACGTTCGACACGTCGAGCACGGGCGCCACGGGCACGAAGTCGGCCTCCACGTCGAAGGGCAGCTTCTTGTACAGCGCGGCATTGCTGCCGTGCGTGGCGGCGGTGCCGAACGAGAGCGTGTAGCCGTCGGGCTTGGCATGGGCGACGTACTCGCTGGCGATGTTGCCGGCGGCGCCCGACTTGTAGTCGATGATCACGGGCTTGCCGAGCTGGCGCGACAGCGGCTCCTGGATGGCGCGGGCCACCACGTCGACGCCCGAGCCGGCCGGGAAGCCCATGATCAGTGTGACGGGTTGTTGCGGCCAGTCGGGCTGGGCCAGCGCCAGGGTCGATGCGGCAGCGGTGCAGAGCAAGGCGCCAGCGGCCAGCAGGGCGCGACGCGGGAAGGGAGAATGGGCCATGTCGGTCTTTCTTCGAGGCGGACGGTGCAGGCGCCGATTGTGGCGCGCGGCTGATATCTGTTTGCACATGTGCTTATGCACCGCGCCCCTTGCCTCTCCATAATCGCTCCATGGTCCGCCCCACACAACAACTCCACACCCATCGCGAACCGGTGCCCGTGCGCGCCGCCGCCACCGTCCTGCTGCTGCGCGACACCGACGCCGGCCTGGAGGTCCTCATGACCCGCCGCTCGGCCACCGCGAGCTTCGCGCCCGGTGCCTACGTCTTTCCGGGGGGCCACATCGACGCGGCCGACGCCGCCGCCGCGCGCATCGCGGCACGGCGCGCCACGCAGAGCGACACGCAGCACACGCAGGCCATCGCCGCGATCCGCGAGGCCTTCGAAGAACTGGGCATCCTGCTGGCCCGCCACGCCGACGGCCGCGCGGTGAGCGCCGGCGAGGTCGCCGCCACGGACCGCAACGCCACCGCCGGCACGGCCTTCGCCGACCAGTGCGCCGCGCGCGGCCTGGTGCTGTCGGCCGACGAGGTCTTCACCTTCGCGCACTGGATCACCGACCGCGACCTGCCCAAGCGCTTCGACGTGCCCTTCCTGGTGGCGCGCATGCCCGAGGGCCAGGAGCCCACGGCCGACGAGAGCGAGCAGTTCGAGCCCTGCTGGGTGCGCCCGGCCGACGCGCTGGCGCGCCACGAGGCGGGCAGCTTCTTCATGATCTTCCCGACCATCCGCACGCTGCAGCGCATGGCGGCCTACGCGACGGTCGATGCGGTGCTCGCGGCCTGCGCGCCCGGGGCCGACGGCCAGGAGAAGCCGCTGTGGACCAGCTGCCCGCGCGCCGGCCTGCTCAAGGGCGAGGACGCGCGCTACATGGAACACGAGTCGCCCTTCGGCGAGCTCGCGCTGGTGTGCCCCGACGGCCAGATCGCGCACGCGCTCGACTGGCAGAGCACGCAGCCCGTGGCGCTGCTGAAGAACGTGCAGCGCCTCACCGCGCCGAACCCCAGCGCCATGACCGGCCCGGGCACCAACACGTACCTCGTGGGCGACGCGGCCACCGGCTACCTCGTGATCGACCCGGGCCCGAACGACGCCACGCACCTCGCACGGCTGATCGAAGCCACGCAGGGCGACATCCGCCTGATCGTCTGCACGCACTCGCACGCCGACCACTCGCCGGGCGCCGCGCCGCTGCAGGCGCTGTGTGCCGCCGAGCGCAAGCCGCCGATCCTCGGGCTGTCGTCCGCGCCCACGGCGCGCGCCACCGCACGCTTCAGTGCCGAGCGCGAACTGGCGGACGGCGAGCGGCTGGTGCTCTCGGGCACCGCGCCCGACGGCACGCCGCTCGTGCACACGCTGCGCGCCATCCACACGCCCGGCCACGCGGCCAACCACCTGTGCCTGGTGCTGGAAGAAGACGGCCTGCTGTTCTCGGGCGACCACATCCTCAACGGCAGCACGACGGTGGTCGATCCGCCGGACGGCGACATGACGGCGTACCTCGATTCGCTCGACAAGCTCGACGCGGCCTGCGCGGCCGGCGGCATCGACTTCATCCTGCCGGCGCACGGCTACGTGATCGGCTTTGCGCGCACCGCCATCGCGCACCTGAAGGCGCACCGCCTCAAGCGCGAGGCCAAGATCGCCGCCGCGATGCAGCGGCTGCCCGACGGCACGCCCGAGCAGTGGCTGCCGCTCGCCTACGACGACGTGCCCGAGCGCATGTGGCCGGTGGCCGCGCGTTCGCTGGCGGCGCACGTGGCGCGCATCCGTCAACTGGCCGACGCGCGATGAACCGCTCGAACCGCCCCTCTGCGCCCGACGACGAAGGCGTGCGCCTGGCCAAGCGCGTGGCCGCGCTGGCCCAGGTGTCGCGCCGCGAGGCCGAGCTGCTCATCGAAAACGGCGCGGTGCGCGTGGACGGCATGCCCGCGCTGCTGCCGCAGTCGCGCGTGCAGCCGCACCAGCAGGTCGAGATCGCCGCCGGCGCGCGGCCCGAGCCCGTGGTGCCGGTGACGATGGTGCTGTACAAGCCCGCCGGCATGCCGACCGACAACGCCCACCAGCTGCTGGTGGCCGCCAACCACCACGAGCCCGAGCGCGAGGGCCAGCGCTTTCTGCCGGCGCACGCGCGCGGCCAGCGCTGCATGACGCCGCTCGAAACCGGCGCCAGCGGCCTCGTGGCCTACACGCAGGAATGGCGCATCGAGCGCAAACTGCAGGAAGACGCGGGCATCCTCGAACACGAAGTGATGGTCGACGTGGCCGGCCCGGTGAGCCCCGAGGTGCTGGCGCGGCTGGAGCGTTCGCCCGCGCGCGTGAGCATCGGCCGGCAGTCGCCCGAGCAGACCGGCCTGCGCTTTGCGCTGAAGGGCGCGCGGCCCGGGCAGATCGCGCACATCTGCGACGGCGTGAACCTGCGCATCGTCGCCATGCGGCGCCTGCGCGTGGGCCGTGTCTCGCTGGCCGGGCTGCAGCCGGGCCAGTGGCGCTACCTGGCGCCGAACGAGCGTTTTTGAAAGCGGCTTGAGGACGACGAGGCAGCACCGCAAACTGCCACCTGAAGACAGCGGCCCCGCGCCGCACACGGGAGATACCAGCACCATGAAGTTCGGCACACCGATCCGCACCCTGGCCTGCACCCTGCCCCTGACGCTGCTGGCGGGCTGCAGCTACCTCACGGCCCTGCTGTTCCCGGACGCGCCGGTCGGTTCGCCGACCGAAGCGACAACAGCCGCCCCACCCGCCGTGGTTTCCAAAGACGGCCTCGCGCCGATCACCGCGGTGCAGGTGGAGCGCATCCGCGAAGCCGTCGGCGGCAAGCCCCCGAGCCCCGCGGTGGGCAAGGTGGTGGGGAGCGCGTCGCCGACCATCGAATCCTTCTTGCGCACCGAAGGCTGCATCACGGCGCGCAACGGCGCGGTGCTCAACCCCTTCGCGGCGCCCGGCCGGCTGTTCGACGGCACGGGCTTCCAGGGCGGGCCGATGGCCGAGATGCAGTACCACGACAAGACCGCCTGCGTGACGGTGCAGCGCATCCAGAACTGGAAGCTGGTGTCGCCCCGGCTGCTGCGCTTCGACGTGGTCTACGTGGGCGACGACGGCGAGGAGCGCGCCATCAAGCGCCACGAGCTGACGCGCCAGCCCAAGGGCGGCTGGCTGTTCACGCGCTGAGCGTTGCGGCCGGCGAGCGGCACGTGCCGCTCAGCGGACGGTCGTGGCGGGCTTGCCTTGTTGGCTTTGTGCGAGCGCGTCATCGGCCGGCTCCCAGCCGCCGCCGAGCGCCATGAACAGCACGACCTGGTCGTCGGCCAGTTGCGCCTCGCTGGCGGCCAAGGCGGCGTCGGCGCCGGCCAGTGCACGTTCGGCGTCGAGCGCGTCGAGGTAGGCGGTGCGGCCGTTGCGGTACAGCTGGCGCGCCTGCGCGGCGACCTTGGCGCTTTCGTCGCGCGAGGCCTGCAGGGCGGCGCGGCGGTCGAGCTCGCGGGCGTAGGTGCCGAGCGCGGTCTCGGTCTCGCGCAGCGCGGTGAGCACGGTGCCGTCGAACTTGGCGAGCGCGGCGCGCGTGCCGGCCTCGGCCTGCGCGATGCGGGCCTGCGCGGCGCCGGTGTTGGGCACGGTCCACGAGATCAGCGGGCCCACGCTCCAGGCCAGCGTGTCCTGGCGGCCGAAGCCGGTGGCATGGCCGGCCGACGAGCCCGACAGGCCCAGCGTGACCTTCGGATAGAGGTCGGCCGTGGCCACGCCGATGCGCGCGGTGGAGGCAGCCAGGCTGCGCTCGGCCTGGCGGATGTCGGGCCGGCGGCGCAGCAGCGCGGCACCGTCGCCCACCGGCAGCGCGCCGGCCACGCGCGGCGGCGTCGTGCAGTCGGCCACCTCGCGCGGAAAGTCTTGCGGCAGTGCGCCGGTGAGCGTGGCCAGGCGGTAGAGCGCGCCCTGGCGCTGGGCCTTCAGCGGCGGCAGCGCGGCGTCGAGCTGCGCGAGCTGGGCACGCGCGCGGCCGGCGTCGATGGCACCGGCGCGGCCCGCGCGCTGCAGGCGCTCGGTGACGTTCACGGCGTCTTGCTGCAGCGAGACCGACTTCTGCGCGATCTGCAGCCGCAGGCCGGCCGAGCAGGCTTCGGCGTAGGCGCGCGCGGTGCCGGCCGCGACGTTCACGCGCACGAGGTCGAGCGCGGCTTCGGCGGCCTGGCTGCTGGCGGCCGAGGCCTCGATGGCGCGGCGGATCTGGCCGAACAGGTCGACCTGGTACGACAGCGACGCGCCCGCGCTGTAGTTGAAGGTGTTCGGCGGCTCGTAGCCCTTTTGCAGCAGCGACAGGCCCGAGACGTGGCCGAAGGACGGCCCGCCGTTCACGCCGATCGTGGGGTACTTGGCGCCGGCCACTTCGGTTTCGATGGCGCGTTCGCGCTCGAGGTTGGCGACGGCCTGGCGCAGGTCGGTGTTGTGCGCGAGCGCCTGGGTGACGAGCCGGTCGAGCAGCGGGTCGTGGTACAGGCGCCACCAGTGCGCGGGCAGCGGCGCGGCATTCGCCGGTGCTTCGGCGAAAGGCTTGCCGGCAGCGGGCTGGCTGGCCAGTGCCTCGGGCGGTTGCCGGTAGTCGGGGCCGACCGCCGCGCAGGCCGCGAGCCCGGCCGCGACCGCGAGCGAAGCCATGCGAAAGGCGAAGCGGGTCATGGCGGTCATCCCTTCTTCGGCGTGGCGGCAGCGTGGGCCGCGTCGTGTTCGAGGACCTGCACGGTGACGGTCTGGCCGGCCACGAGGCGCGCGCCTTCGGGCAGCGGGTCGAGCTTCACGCGCACCGGGATGCGCTGCGCCAGCCGCACCCAGTTGAAGGTCGGGTTCACGCTGGGCAGCAGGTTGGCGCTGGTGGAGCGGTCGCGGTCGGCGATGCCGGCGGCCACGCTGTCGACCGCGCCTTCGAGCACCGCGCCGCCGCCCATCGGCGTCACGCGCACGCGGTCGCCCAGGTGGATGCGCGGCAGCTTCGTTTCTTCGAAATAGCCTTCGACATAGAACGACTGCGCATCGACCAGCGCGAGCACCGGCCGGCCGGCGGCGGCGTAGCTGCCCTGGCGCAGGTCGAGGTTGGTGACGAGGCCGTCGGCCGGCGCGCGCACTTCGGCGCGCTGCAGGTTCAGGCGCGCCGAATCGAGCGCCACCTCGGCCTGCGCGACGGCGGCCTGGGCCTGCTCGACGCGAGCGCGGGTCTGTTCGCGCGACTCTTTCGACACCAGCTCGTCGAGCCCCGTGTTGCGTGCGTTCTCGCGCTGGGCCTGGGCGCTCACGGCGCGCTGCGCGGCGAGCGCGGCCTGCGCCTGGCGCACGGCGAGGTCGTAGCGCGCGCGGTCCACCTCGAACAGCAGCGTGCCGGCGGCGACCGGCTGGTTGTCGCGGATCGGCACGGCCGTGACGAGGCCCGAGACGTCGGGCGCGATCTGGACCACGTTGGCGCGCACGCGGCCGTCGCGCGTCCACGGTGCGAGCTCGTAGTGGTCCCACAGGCGAAAGCCCGCCCAGACGGCGGCGGCCACCACGGCCACGGTGAGGAGAACGCGCAGCAGGCTCTGGGCCCGGGGGTTGTCTGCGAAGGGGTTGGCTTTCATGGAAATCTCTGTGTGGTTTGCGTTGTCATTGCAGGTGCGCCGTGAGGCGGCTCAGGCCGTACAGCAGCAGCAGGTACAGCGCCATGTCGAACAGCGCCGGGTGCCACACCCAGCGGTACAGGCCGGTGGCGGCGAGCAGCCGGCGCACGCCCCACAGGGCGAGCAGCGCGGCGCCGGCCAGCAGCATGAGCCAGGGCACGTAGAGCCCGTAGAAACTGGCTTCGCCGATCATGCGGAAGCTCCTTGCGGTGAAGAAGAAGACACAGCCGCGAGCGAAGGCGGCGCGTCGGGGAACAGGTTGCGGCGCAGGCCGACCAGCGCGGTGACGGCGGCGCGCGACGCGGTGGAGGTGTCGCGCGCGGCGAGCACGGCCGCCAGCGCCTCGTCGATCTGCGGCAGGAGCGCCGCCGGACGCGGTGCCATGCGGCCTTCGCCGCGCTGGCGGAAGAAGCGCGCGATGCCGCCGAGCAGCGCGGCCGAGGTGGCCATCGGCAGCTGGGCGCGCACGCGCTGCAGCACGGCGATGTCGGCGCCCATGCGCAGGTCGCGCAGCGCGTCGTTGGCGGCCACGCCCTCGACGGTGCCGCCGGCCTGCGCGATGCGCGGCGCCAGCAGGCCGATGCGGTCGAGCATGCGCACGGCGTAGGCGTCGCTCTGCGCGTACTGCGGCTGGGTGGAGGCGGCCATGTCGCCGAGTTCGCGCCAGGTGGCGCGCTGGATGCGGCGCGCGCTCCAGTCGGCGCCCACCGAGCGCACCAGCCGCGTGACGCGCGCGGCCATCACCACGCCGACGATCTGGCCGGTCATGCTGTTGATGAAGCTCACGAGGTCGGCGCTGGCGGTGTCGTGCATCGCCAGCGTGCCCGACACGCCGAACACCAGCGCCATCGCGGCCATGAAGTGCGTCGGGCGCGGCAGGTACAGGCCCAGCACCAGGAACAGCGGCGCGCAGACCAGCGCGAGCATGCCGAAGTCCTGCACCGTGGGCATGAGCACGAGCACGTAGACGGCCGAGATGGGAATGGACCACAGCGTCCACTTCAGGAAGCCGTGCATCGCGGGCACGGGGTCGTCCATGGTGGCGAAGAAGCAGCAGAAGACGGCGGCCATCATGGTGGCGGCCGAGCCCATGGTCCAGCCCGTGAGGATCCAGAACGCGCCGCACACGCAGATGGCGATGACGGCGGCCAGCGCCGACAGCAGCGCCATGCCGTGGTCGCGGTGCATCGCGCGCTGGCCCAGCGCGGCCGTGCGGCGCAGCGGCGCGCCGCCCTTCAGGCCTTCGTCGATGTCGCGGCGCAGCTGGGCGCAGGCGGTCCAGCCGTCGACCAGTTCTTCGAGCCGGCCCGCGAGGCCGATGCGCAGCGCGCGGGCCCAGGGGCTGAACCCCGTGTCTTGTGCGGTGCCCAGTGCGGCGATGGCCTGGCGCAGTGCCTGCAGGCGGGCCGACGCATCGACGGCCGGATCGCTTTCGTCGCGCAGCCACTGCGCGGCCAGCGCCAGCACGGCGGTGACGTCGGGCGCGAGGCGGCCTTCGGCTTGCGCCAGCGCCTGCAGCCGGTCTTCGACGGCCGACAGCGCGGGCGTGAGCGCCGCCACGCGGTCCTGCATGGCGCGGATCGCGCCGGCGGTCCAGCGCAGGTGCGTGGTGTCGAAGGGCACGTGGGTCGAGAGCAGGCGCAGCTGCGTGATGTCGCCGGCGAGGCGGCGGCGGTCGTCGTCCAGGCGCTTGGGGTCGGCGTCCTTGGGGGTGCTGCGGTCGCCGGGCTGGAACAGGTCGCCGATCCACTGGCGCGCGTCTTTCAGCGTGCGGTCGAGCAGGCCCAGCACGGTGGGCGCGAGCCCCGCGGGCAGCACGAGGCTGTGGACCAGCGTGGCGCAGAAGATGCCCAGGCCGATCTCTTCCACGCGCGCCACGGCGGTGTCGAACAGCACGAGCGGCGTCTGCACCGACGGAAAGCCGATCAGCGCCGCCGTGTAGCCCGCGAGCATGAAGACGTACGAGCGCGGCGTGCGGTCGAGCAGCGAGACGTACAGGCACAGCCCGACCCACAGCGCGAGCACCAGCGTGAGCAGTTCGGGCGCGTTGGACAGCGCGGGCACCATCAGCACGGTGGCGACGCTGCCGATCAGCGTGCCGCAGAAGCGGAACACCGCCTTGGAGCGCACGGCACCGGCCAGCGGGTGGGCGACGACGTAGGTGGTCATGAGCGCCCAGAACGGGCGCGGCAGGCCGGCGCGGCTGGCCAGGTACATCGCCAGCATCGCGGCGGCGAAGCTCTTGACGGAAAAGAGAACTTCCGCGCGGGTGAAGCGCGGCAGCGCCATCGACAGTGCCATTTACGAGCCGCGCCCTTCCTGCTGCAGGCTCTGCATGCCGGCGGCACTGCGGCCGAGCTTGGCCTCGAGCGCGCCGAAGACGCGCAAGGTGGCGGCGATGTCCTCGTCGGGAATGCCTTCGAACAGCGCGGCGCGCATCTGGCGCAGCGCGGCCTCGATGGGCTCGCACACGGCGCGGCCGGCGGGCGTGAGGTGCAGCGTCTTGGCGCGGCGGTCGGCCGGGTCTTCGCGGCGCTCGACGAAGCCGGCCTCGACCAGCTGGTCGAGCGAACGCACCAGCGACGGCCCTTCGATGCCCAGCGCCTCAGCCACCGTGCCCTGGCGCACGCCGTCTTCCATGCGCCCGAGCACCACGACCGGCCAGGCCAGCGTCTGCGACAGGCCCACGTGCGCCACCGCCTTGTCGGCCGCCGCGCGGTAGCCGCGCTGGAGCACCGACAGCGAGGTGCCGAGCCGCATCAGCGCGTGTTCGCGCAACGGGGAGATGGGTTCGGTATCGGCCACGGCGTTATCAATTAGTTAGCTTGCTAACAATTGTACGGGTTTCTACCGAGTCTTGCACGCGGCCGCGCACGACGTCAGCGCGCGGCCCAGGGAAAAGGGGGAAGGGAAAGAAAAGTGTGAAGCTCGCCGATAAGCCGGATTCTGTGCACCGGAGCCCTCTTGCGAAGACCCCGGCGTGACCGCCATTACTCTGGGCCGTTTGTCGCCAAACGGCTCGATGCCACCTACCCGCCAGCTCAGCGGAACCACCTCAATACTGGCCTACTTGGTGTTGCTGCGCGCAGAGATTGCCCGTTTCACCCGAACTGAATCGGCTCGTCTCTGTTGCTCTGATCCTCACCTCACGGTGGAGAGTCGTTAACTCCTGCGCTGTCCTGTGCAGTCCGGACGTTCCTCCAGTGCGATCTTTCGACCCGATGCTGTTGCCCGAGGGCAGAGCATCGTCCCTTTCGGGCTTGCACCAGCGGCGGTCTGGCGTGCTTCACCGCTCGATTATCGCCCGCCCCATCAATGACCCTTCAAGCGGTGTCGCGCGCCGGGCGTTTCGCGGTCGTCGGCCTGCACCAGGCCCAGCTTGCGCAGGGTTCGATGGAAGTTGCTGCGGTCGATGCCGGCCTCGCGCGCGGCGCTGGCCACGCGGCCGCCGTGGCGGGCGAGCAGTTCCGAGAGCCAGGCCCGCTGGAAGGCCTCGGTCGCCTCGCGCAGCGTGCCGCCAGCGATGGCAGGCCCCGCGTGTTCGTTCGCCGGGGCCTGCACGGGCGCTGCCACGGCGCTTCCCACGACGGCAGCGCTGTCCAGCGCCAGGTGATGCGGCTCGATGGCCGTCCAGCGCGAACCGCGCGGCTGTTCCCTGAACGCCCGCAGCGAGGCGCGGCTGATCACATGCTCGAGCTCGCGCACGTTGCCCGGCCAGCCGTGCGCCAGCATGGCGGCCTTCGACGCCGGCGAGAGCCGCAGGTTGCGCGCGCCCAGCCGGTGCTGGTTCTCCTCGAGAAAGCTGCCGGCGAGCACGAGCACGTCGCGCCCCCGTTCGCGCAGCGGCGCGACCACGAGCGGATAGACCGACAGCCGGTGGTACAGGTCGGCGCGGAAGCGCCCCTGCGCAATCGCCGCAGGGCGGCGCGACCACGAGCGGATAGACCGACAGCCGGTGGTACAGGTCGGCGCGAAAACGCCCCTGCGCGATCGCCGCGGGCAGGTCGCGGTTGGTGGCCGCGATCACGCGCACGTCGACCTTGCGCATGCGGTCGCTGCCGGGGCGCTGCACCTCGCCGCTTTGCAGCACGCGCAGCAGCTTGGCCTGCACGCTCAGCGGCAGTTCGCCGACCTCGTCGAGAAAGAGCGTGCCGCCATCGGCGATCTCGAACTTGCCGTCGCGGTCCTGCACGGCGCCGGTGAACGCGCCGCGCTTGTGGCCGAAGAGTTCGCTGTCGGCCAGCGACTCGGGCAGCGCCGCGCAGTTGACCTGCACCAGCGGCTGCTCGCTGCGGCGCGAGCGCGCGTGCAGGCGCTGCGCGACCAGGTCCTTGCCGACGCCGGTTTCGCCGAGCAGCAGCACCGTGAGGTCGGACACGGCGACGGTGTCGATCTCGTGGCACAGCTGCTTCATCGCCGGGCTGCTGCCCAGCAGCTCGCGCGGCGCGCCACGCCCTGCGCGCAACGCCTGCGCGACGGCCTGCTCGCGCATCGCGCGCGCCTGCATCTCGCGGATCGTGTCGGCGGCCTCGATGCCGGTTTCGACGAGGGCGATCAACGCCTCCATCTGCGCCGGGCCCACGGCATCGAAGGCGTGCGGCTCCAGGGCATCCAGCGTGAGCAGGCCCCAGACGGTGCCGCGCAGGCGCAGCGGCGCGCCCATGCAGTCGTGCACCGGCAGGATGCCCGGCTGGCCGGCGACGAGGCCGTCGTACGGGTCGGGCAGGTTGCTGTCGTGGGCGAAGCGCAGGCCCCGTTCGCTGTCGAGCAGGCGCGCGAAACGCGGATGGGCGGCGACGGGAAACTGGCGCCCGAGGGTTTCGTCGCTCAGGCCGTCGACCGCGACGGGCTTCAGCACGTCGACGTCGAGCTGCAGCAGCGCGGCGGCATCGCAGCGGACCAGTCCGCGCGCGGCGGCGAGCAGCGATCGGTAGCGGGCGGCCTCGGCTTCGGGCTCGGGTGGTGAGGCCTCGGTGGTCGAATCGACACGCAATGTGGTCATAAGTACAACGCTGAAGTTGTTGTGAATTTGACCACGCCCGGTAAATCCCCAATGACGTCAAGCACTTGCAACGGTCTTCCGGCTGGCACGGATCGTGAGATGACCAACGCATCTCAACCGAAGGACCGCAAGACCATGAACCCGCAAACCATCGCCATCGTCAAGTCCACCGTGCCCGCGCTCCAGGCCCACGGCGAGGCCATCACCAGCCACTTCTACAAGATCATGTTCGAGGGCCATCCGCAGGTGAAGGCCTTCTTCAACGAGGCGCACCAGGCGGCCGGCACGCAGGCGCGCGCGCTGGCGGGGGCGGTCATCGCGTACGGCGCGCACATCGACCGGCTCGAAGCGATCGCCGGCGCCCTGCCCCGCATCATCCAGAAGCACGCCGCGCTGGGCGTGCTGCCGGAGCACTACCCGATCGTCGGCCACTACCTGCTGCGCGCCGTGAAGGAGGTGCTCGGCGATGCCGCGACCGACGAGGTGATCGCCGCCTGGGGCGAGGCCTACGAATCGCTGGCGGGCCTGCTCATCGCCGCGGAAGAAGCCGTCTACAGCGCCAACGCGGCGCAGCCCGGCGGATGGCGCGGCACGCGCGAATTCCGCGTGGCCCGGCGCGAAGACGAGAGCGAAGTCATCACCTCGTTCTACCTGGAGCCCGTGGACGGCGGCGCGCTGCTGGCATTCACGCCGGGGCAGTACCTCACGCTGGTGCTGGAGATCGACGGCCAGCCGGTGCGGCGCAACTACTCGCTGTCCGACGCGCCGGGCAAGCCGTGGTACCGCATCAGCGTGAAGAAGGAAGAAGGCGGTCGCGCCTCGAACTGGCTGCACGAAGCCGCCGCGGTCGGCACGCGGCTGCAGGTGCAGGCGCCGTGCGGCGACTTCGTGCTGCAGCCCGCGGGCGAGCAGGCGCGTCCGCTGGTGCTGGTGACGGGCGGCGTGGGCATCACGCCCGCGATGAGCATGCTCGAATCGGTGGCGCACACGGGCCGGCCGGTGCACTTCGTCCATGCGGCGCGGCACGGCGGCGCGCACGCCTTCCGCGCCCGCGTCGACGCGCTCGCGCAGCGGCATGCGAACGTGAAGCCGCTGTATGTCTACGACGCGCCGCGCGACACCGACACGCCGCACGCGACCGGCTTCGTCACCCGCGAGCTGCTGGCCGGGCTGCTGCCGGAAGACCGCGACGTCGACCTGTACTTTCTCGGACCGAAGCCCTTCATGCAGGCGGTGTATGCCAACGGGCTGGCGCTCGGCGTGCCGAAGCAGCAGCTTCGCTACGAGTTCTTCGGGCCGCTCGAAGCCCTGGAGGCCTGAACCGCAACGGCCTGCCATCCCCTCGTGCTGAAACGGTCGCGGGCCGGGTGCAACCCGGCCCAGGGGGCGCCACAATGCGCGCTGACCATCCGACCCTCGCACCCAAGGAGATTCCATGAAGGCCCAGAACATCCTCCAGACCATCGGCAACACGCCGCACATCCGCATCAACCGCCTGTTCGGCCATGCGAAGCAGCAGGTCTGGATCAAGTCGGAGCGCGCCAACCCCGGCGGCTCGATCAAGGACCGCATCGCGCTGTCGATGGTGGAAGACGCCGAGAAGAGCGGCGCGCTGAAACCCGGCGGCACCATCGTCGAGCCCACCTCGGGCAACACCGGCATCGGCCTGGCGATGGTCGCGGCCGTCAAGGGCTACAAGCTGATCCTGGTGATGCCCGACAGCATGTCGGTGGAGCGCCGCCGCCTCATGCTGGCCTACGGCGCCACCTTCGACCTCACGCCGCGCGCCAACGGCATGAAGGGCTCCATCGCCCGCGCCGAGGAAATCGTGGCCGGCACGCCGGGCGCGTGGATGCCGCAGCAGTTCAACAACCCCGCCAACGTCGACGTGCACGTGCGCACCACGGCCGAAGAGATCGCGGCCGACTTTCCCGAGGGCATCGACGTGCTCATCACCGGCGTGGGCACGGGCGGCCACATCACCGGCGTGGCCAAGGTGCTCAAGAAGAAGTGGCCCAAGCTGCAGGTGTTCGCGGTGGAGCCCGTGGCCTCGCCCGTGATCTCGGGCGGCGCGCCGGCGCCCCACCCCATCCAGGGCATCGGCGCGGGCTTCATCCCGAAGAACCTGGACACCTCGCTGCTCGACGGCGTGCTGCAGGTCGACGCCGAACCGGCGCGCGAAATGGCGCGCCGCTGCGCGGTCGAGGAAGGCATCCTGGTCGGCATCTCGTCGGGCGCGACGCTCGCGGCCATCGCGCAGAAGCTGCCCTCGCTGGCGCCCGATGCGGTGGTGCTGGGCTTCAACTACGACACCGGCGAGCGCTACCTCTCCGTCGAAGGCTTCCTGCCCGCCTGATCCAGCTACAAGTTTCATAGCGCCCCGGGCGCTTAAAATCGTCGGTCTGCTTGATAACCACAAGCCCCACGACATGCTGCGAATCTCCGAACTCAAACTCCCGCTCGACCACGCCCCAGAGGCGCTGGCCACCCTGATCGCCCGGACGCTCGACGTTCCGACCGAAGCGATCGCCTCCCACACCGTCTACAAGCGCAGCTTCGACGCCCGCAAGGTCGACCTGCTCACGGTCTACATCTGCGACGTGCAGCTGGCCGACGCGGCGCTCGAAGCCGCGCTGCTGGCCAAGCACGCCAGCCACCCGCACATCCAGCCCGCGCCCGACATGCGCTACACGCCGCCGGGCCAGGCGCCCGCGGACGCCACGCGCCCCGTGGTGATCGGCTTCGGCCCCTGCGGCATCTTCGCGGCGCTGATGCTCGCGAAGATGGGCTTCAAGCCCATCGTGCTCGAACGCGGCAAGACCGTGCGCCAGCGCACCCGCGACACCTGGGGCCTGTGGCGCAAGAGCGTGCTCAACCCCGAGTCGAACGTGCAGTTCGGCGAAGGCGGCGCCGGCACCTTCTCGGACGGCAAGCTCTACAGCCAGATCAAGGACCCGCGCTTCCTCGGCCGCAAGGTGATGGAAGAGTTCGTGAAGGCCGGCGCGCCGCCCGAAATTTTGTACGTCGCGCATCCGCACATCGGCACCTTCAAGCTGGTGAAGGTGGTGGAGAACATCCGCGAGCAGATCGTCGCGCTCGGCGGCGAGATCCGCTTCGAGCAGCGCGTGACCGACGTGCACATCGAAGACGGCCACCTGCGTGGCCTCACGGTGCTCGACCAGACGACGGGCCAGAGCAGCGAACTGCGCGCCGACCACGTCGTGATGGCGCTGGGCCACAGCTCGCGCGACACCTTCGAGATGCTGCACGCGCGCGGCGTGCACATCGAGGCCAAGCCCTTCTCCATCGGCTTCCGCGTCGAGCACCCGCAGGGCCTGATCGACCGCGCCCGCTGGGGCCGCCACGCGGGCCATCCGCTGCTGGGCGCGGCCGACTACAAGCTGGTGCACCACGCCAGCAACGGCCGCTCGGTCTACAGCTTCTGCATGTGCCCCGGCGGCACCGTGGTCGCGGCCACCAGCGAGCCGGGCCGCGTGGTCACCAACGGCATGAGCCAGTACTCGCGCAACGAACGCAACGCCAACGCGGGCATCGTGGTGGGCATCGACCCGCGCGACTTCCCGGGCGATGCGCTCGCGGGCATCGCGCTGCAGCGCCAGCTCGAAAGCAACGCCTACGTGCTCGGCGGCAGCAACTACCACGCGCCCGGCCAGCTGGTGGGCGACTTCATCGCCGGCAAGCCGTCGACCGCGCTCGGAAGCATCATCCCGTCGTACAAGCCCGGCGTGACGCCGACCGACCTGCACCAGGCCCTGCCCGCCTACGCCATCGAGGCGATGCGCGAGGCCTTCCCGGCCTTCGGCCGCAAGATCAAGGGCTTCGACACGCACGACGCCGTGCTCACCGGCGTGGAAACGCGCACCTCGTCGCCGATCAAGATCACGCGCGGCGACGACTTCCAGAGCCTCAACGTGCGCGGCCTCTACCCGGCCGGCGAAGGCGCGAGCTACGCGGGCGGCATCCTGTCGGCCGGCGTGGACGGCATCAAGGTGGCCGAGGCCGTGGCGCGCAGCGTGCTCGGCAGCGCCGTTTGACGATGCACTTCCACCGTCCCACCACCGGCCAGCTGGCCGTCGCCACGCTGGCGATGGCCGCCGTGGTGCTCGCGTCCAACCTCCTGGTGCAGTTCGCCATCAACGACTGGCTCACCTGGGGCGCCTTCACCTACCCGGTGGCCTACCTCGTGAGCGACCTCGTCAACCGGCGCTTCGGCCCCGGCATGGCGCGGCGCGTGGCGTGGGTCGGCTTCGCGGTGGCCGTGGCGGTGTCGCTGCTGCTCGCGCCGGCGCGCATCGCCGCCGCCTCGGGCCTGGCCTTCATCGCCTCGCAGCTGCTCGACATCCGCGTGTTCGACCGCCTGCGCCGGGGCCTGTGGTGGCGCGCGCCGCTGGTGGCCACGGTGATCGCGGCCGTGCTCGACAGCATCGTCTTCTGGGGCATCGCCTTCGCAGGCACCGACGGCCCCTGGCTCACCTGGGCGCTCGGCGACCTGGGCGTGAAGCTCGGTGTCGGCGTGCTGATGCTGCTGCCGTTCCGGCTGCTGATCGGGCGGCAAGCCGCTGACCGAGGCGCTGCACGCGCATGACGATCCGCCCTGACAATACCCGCAGGATGTTCCGGCCGCGCTGACCGCGCGGGACCGGTTGTTCTTTTTCTTCCCTTTCCATCCCTCGCGCCCATCGCCGAGCCTTCCGTATGACCGACGCATCCACCGCCGCCCCGAACACGAACTCGCGCAACGCACGGCGCCAGCGCCCGGACATGGCCGAGCAGCTGCAGCAGCTGAAGGCCGGCGCGGGCACCGACGCAGGCGCTGACGCGTCGGCAACGCAGCCCACCGCCCCCGCGCAACAGCAGCAACAACAACGGCCGCCGCGCGCGAAGCAACAGCGCCCGCATGGGCAGCAGCAGCCGCAGCAAGGGCGCAAGCCGCGCGGACAGCAGCCGCAACAGCAACAACAGCCCGAAGCCCAGCGCGCACCGCGCAAGGTCAACCCGGTGCTCGAGCGCCTGTTCGCGCTGTACCCGCAGCTCTTCGGCGCACGCTTCGTGCCGCTGAAGCTCGGCGTGTACGAAGAGCTGATCGCGCGCCATCCCGAAGACTTCAAGGCCGAAGACCTGAAGATCGCGATGGGCCAGCATGCGCGCTCCACGCGCTACCTCGAGAGCGTGGCCGCCGGCCATGCGCGCCATGACCTGGACGGCAACGCGCTCGACCCGGTCGCGCCCGAGCACGTGCACCACGCCATCCTCGAGCTGCACCGCCGCCGCTCGCACCGCAACCCCGGCGAAGACCTGCGTCCGCAGCTGGTGACGCGCATCGCCAAGGCCATCGAGGCCTCGGGCCTCGACCACGAGGCCTATGCCGTGCTGGTGCGCTCGCGCGACGCCAACAACAACGCCGTCGTCGACGAAGCCCTGGCCGAACTCGCCCAGCAGGCCGCCAAGCGCGAAGCCCTGCTGCGCGCCTTCGAAGCCAGCGGCCGCAGCGAACAGGAGTTCGCCGACATGTACGGCATGAAGCCCGGCGACGTGACGCGCACGCTGCAGCGCGTGCGGGACGACAAGAAGCGGGCCGAGGCTGCGGCAGAGGCAGCCGCCGCTGCGGCCGCAGCGGCACCGGAAGCAGCACCAGAAGCTGCTCCGCAACCCGCCGACTCCGCACCCGACACGCCCGCGTCCGACGAGCCTGCCGCCACCGGCAATTGAACGGCCTGAAGCGCCCAGAAGGCTGCAACTGTGCAGTCTGACTGCGGTGCGGCGAATTTTTCGCCAGGGATCGGTGCTCAGGAAACGTTTTTACACATTTCCAGCTACATTCCTTCGGCCCATTCCGGGCGGAGGAGAAGTTCATTTGAAAAGAGTCATCAGGCTGCTTCTCGCAGCCGTGGCTGTTTCCGTGTTCGCGAGCGGCTGCGCGGTCAACCGCGCAACAGCGACCGTCGATCCCTCGGCAAATCTCGACAAGCTGCGCGTGGTGCAGGTCAGGAAGCTCGAGGGTGAAGACGGCACGCTCCAGAAGCTGATTGCCGGCAATCTGCGCAAACGCGGTTTCGAGGTCACGGAAGAAGCCAAGCCCCCCGAGCCAGTCGACGCTGTCGTCACCTACGTCGACAAGTGGATGTGGGACATCACCATGTACCTCGTCGAGCTCACCGTCACGATCCGCGAACCGAAGTCCGACTACCCGTTGGCCACCGGCAATTCGCTCCACACCTCCCTCACACGCCTCTCGCCGCCCGAAATGGTCGACGAAGTGGTCGGCAACATCTTCAAAGAATCGGACAAAACCAAATGATCAACACCACCACCCTTCGCCGCGCAGGCGCCCTGGCCGTTCTCTCCGTCGTCGTCGTGCTCGCGGGCTGCGCCTCGTCGGCCAACCGCGAGGCCATGACGCCCACCAGCATCGCTTCGAGCAAGAAGCTGCCCTACTCGGTGTCGGTGAAGACCGGCGGCGGCAATGAAACGAACCCGCTGTGGAGCTCGGACATCACCAACGAAGACCTGGGTGCCGCCATCGAGAAGTCGGTCACGCAATCGGCCCTGTTCAAGGAAGTCGTCAAAGGCAAGAGCGGCGACTACGAGTTGTCGGTCTCGATCGTCAAGCTGACCAAGCCCACGTTCGGCGCCGCGTTCACGGTCGACATGGAAGCGGGCTGGTCGCTCATCAAGACCTCCGACAAGTCGGTGGCGATGCGCCAGGTCATCAAGTCGACCTACACGGGCGGCGCGTTCGACTCGCTCGTTGGCACGACCCGCCTGCGCATGTCGGTGGAAGGTGCCGCGCGCAACAACATCAAGCAGGGCCTGGAAGCCGTCTCGGCGCTCAACCTCTGAGCGAACGACACACCGTTCTTCGGTGAATGAAAAAGGGGCTGGTGAATCACCAGCCCCTTTTTCTTTGTGCCGCTGCGCGGCCTGTCTGTGCTCAGCGCGCGTTCTGCAGCGCCGCGATGCGCTCTTCGATCGGCGGGTGCGTGGCAAACAGCTTGCCCATCGCGCCCGTGATGCCCATGGCTTCGACGGCCTTGGGCAGCTCGCCGGCCGGCAGGCCGCCCAGGCGGGCGAGCGCGTTCATCATCGGCTGGCGGTTGCCCATGAGTGCGGCGGCGCCGGCGTCGGCGCGGAACTCGCGCTGGCGCGAGAACCAGGCCACCACGATCGCGGCGGCGAAGCCGAGCACGATGTCCAGCACGATGGTGCTCACGTAGTAGCCGATGCCGGGGCCCGACGAGCGGTCGTCGCCGCGGCGCAGGAAGCTGTCGACCGCGTAGCCGATCACGCGCGAGAGGAACACGACGAAGGTGTTCATCACGCCCTGGATCAGCGTCATCGTGACCATGTCGCCGTTGGCGATGTGCGCGACTTCGTGGCCGATGACGGCCTCGACCTCTTCACGCGTCATGCCCTGCAGCAGGCCGGTGGACACGGCCACGAGCGACGAGTTCTTGAACGCGCCGGTGGCGAAGGCATTGGGCTCGCCTTCGAAGATGCCGACCTCGGGCATGCCGATGCCGGCCTTGTCGGCGAACTTGCGCACGGTGCCGACGATCCAGGCCTCGTCGGGCGACTGGGGGTTGTCGATCATGCGCAGGCCGGCCGTCCACTTGGCCATGGGCTTGCTGATGAGCAGCGAGATGATCGCGCCGCCGAAACCCATGACCAGCGCAAAGCCGAGCAGCGCCGTCAGGTTGAGCCCGTTGGCCGTGAGAAAGCGGTTGACGCCGAGCAGGCTGGCGACCACGCCGAGCACCGCGACGACCATCACGTTGGTCAGGACAAACAGAAGGATACGTTTCAAGTTGAATTCTCCGTGGGGAAATCTGCCCCCTTAGATAAGGGCCCCGGGGCCCTCTTCAAGCCGCGCGCGACGGGGAGGCCCTCGGTGTTGCTTCCGGTGGAGCCATGATAGGAGCAAAAGTTCTGGCGCCCCGATATTCCCCGCAGGAGTCAAGGCCTGTCAGAAAAGGCCGCTGGTGCCCGGCGCGGGGCGGGTGGCGATGTCGGCCTCGAGCCGGGCGCGACGGCGACTGCCCTGCGTCCAGCGCAGTGCAAACAGCACGCCGTTGACCAGCACCAGCCCCGCGGCGAACAGCCACCACAGCACGTGCGCGCCCGCTGCGGTCATGCGCGAGGCATCGAGGCTCGGGTCGACGCGCACCCACGGCGTGCCGGTGGTGTCCTTGCCGCTGGCGGT
>RCUJ01000352.1_pt1 | contig 26944 bp, 35 predicted proteins | sample 2166321 | NCBI WGS metagenome assembly RCUJ01 (sample SAMN09932808, study PRJNA488358) | compost metagenome | feature: garden; material: soil; isolation source: compost soil in an enriched community after 118 h of incubation | place: Germany: Experimental Botanical Garden Goettingen | collected... | reverse complement strand
GTACTTGACATCTGCCTCAGCCCAAGCGGTAATGTCACCGGGGCTGATAGTGTACTGGTGGTCTACAGCGATGAGGTAGTCTTTAGACTTACTTGCTGGCGCATCTCCAAGGAAGGCATTAAAGTCCTCTTTGCCGATGACTCTATAGCCTTCTGGCGTACGTACCATCAACTTAATCTGATCGTCAGTTACACCGTACTTGGCCAAGGACCAACGGGCCATAGCCATAGCATCTTCAGCACTGTTGAAGCCGCCTTCAGTTGGCCCATACACAGCACGAATGTTTACACCATCGCCCGTCTCTCCAATCTGGAACATCTCACGACGGGCATTCATGCCAATGGCATTCTTAAAGCCTTCCACTACAGCCGCAGTGGCAGAAGCTTTCTCAGATTGAAAGTTATAGATGTGACCATTCTTGTTGGACATATCTAGCAGATCAATCTTACCTGCTTCGACAGCAGAAACATCCTTGTCAATATCTCCCACTTTGTTCATCACACTGCCATCAGCGTTCAAAAACTCTGGCAGCATGGTGTCACTTACAGCGTCTTGACGGCTAGCGCCATAGAGAGCTTGAGCACCCTCACCAGTCTCATCAGCCATAGCCAAACTGAAAGAAGCCTTGGCCTTATCTACGTTAGTGTCTTTATACACTTGGGCCACAGAAGCTGGCTGTACTCTAGTCTTAACAATGCGTTTGGCTACATTGCGAGCAGCGTCAGAGAGACGCTCAGCTTGTTGAGAGACTTCAGCCCCAACCTTAGTACCTTTGGCTGCCCCTTTGATAAGACTGCCAACACCAATAACGTCCAAGACGGACACCATGTTATCGAGCCACAATTGCCCATCACCGTAAGATCCTTGGTCAAGGACAGTCATCAAGTAGTCTTTGCGTGCTAGGTCGTTGCCTCCCGGCAGGACAATGGACGAAGAGTTGTTGATGATGGCTGCCACTTTCTCAGTAGCTTCCAGACGATCCTCTGGTGGAATGGCAGCAAGATACGCTCGAAGGTCGCCTTTAACAGAGCCCTCAAGCAGGGCGGCTTTGCCGTAGGAGCTAAGAGTCTCGTCAGTCAGCTGCGCCTTAATATCCCCACCAACAGACGCGCCAGCGAAGGGCAGAATGTACTCTACAAAGTCTGCCACAGTTTGGGCAGTGGTCGGGTCTTCTTTTATCAGCTCCCGGTTGAGGATAATTTGTTGTCCACGCCTAACCTCATTGCTTTGTTCAAGCATGGTGGCTACATCAACACGACTATTCTCAGCCCGGACAGACTCCCCCTTGACTGGGGCTGCAACAGCTTCAAGGCCAATAACGTTATTAATGTCGTAACGCTTACTGCCCTCGTCAAGGGTGGCCAGTGCAACTGCTTCCTTCTGCTGCATAGAGTAGTCAGGCGAGATGAGAACATCAGCCAGAGCTTTCTTATTCTTGGCTAAGGACTTCTGACGAGCAGTCTCAATCAGTTGGTTAGCTGTTTCAGACTTGCCGAGAGTTTCGTACTCAGCATTGATAGCTCGATAAGTGTTGACAATTTCTTCTGGATTGTCAGTCAGCACAGCAGCATGAGTAGCCATGTTCAGGTCAGAAGCTTGGCTTCTCACTTTAGGCGTAGCACTCTCGTCGGTTTGAAAGTCTGCCAGAGTTACATCTTGTTGAGAGGTGAAGTCTTCTAGACCTGCCATGTACTATTCCCTATTTATCAAAAACTGTCTTATATGGATTGGGCTGTGTGGCTGGAGACATGTTCTGTCCGGGTTGGGTGTTAGGTCTAGCCGCTGGAGTGGAGCCACCTTGGAAGGCTCCCATGCTCAGCGAAGTGCTAAACACTGTACCAGCGATACCGCCAATAGCACCCCACTCAGCACCCTTCTGCTGCGCGTCAGCAGCCTTCTGAGTCTGTGCCCCTATGCCAGCGGCTACATTGCCTTGACGTGACAGAGAGGCCATGTTGGACGCTGTGGAAGTGCCCAGAGCGCTCACAGAGCCAAGAGCACCAGAACTCCCAGTTACACCAGTGTTCTCACTAGCTTGCAAGATTTGGGAACGTCGGATACGTTCCTCACGGATCTGCTGCCTTCGTTGCTCCATTTGTTGCGCTTGTTGTTCAGCAGATCCAATGGCCCTAGCTTCCTTCTCAGCCTTAGATGCTTTCTTAGCTTGTTGTCGTTGCTCGTTAGCAGCGTATGCTGTAGTTGCTAGCGCAGCAGCAGCGATGATAGAACTTACGGCTGCCATCTAAACCTCCAGAATCTTTTGATATGTTGTCTCTGTATGCTCAAAGCCACAGCGGAGGGGCATGGTGACATTGTGGCCAGCCTTGAAGGTTATGTACTGGGTTGTCACTCCACGCTTCACCAGAGCCTTCTCAGAGGCTTGTAGCAGCTTATAGAAGAGCCTACCTCCTCTGTGCTCAGGGGAGACGTAGATTGCCAGCTCTTTGCCACTTAGTTGAGAGGTCATGAAATCCTCTGTAATGATGTTGGCGAAGTAGCCAACAACTACCTTCTCCTTACGAGCCACCACCACAGAGAGCATGCCAAGCTTTGCCATTGTCTCAAGAGTGGCAAAGTTAATCTTGAAAGGAACGGAGGACGCTTTGTCCTCCACCTCATTGTAGTGTTCAAGCGCCAATGGTAGGCACTCTTTCAAAGTTTCTATTGAGTTGTCTTCTTCAATTTTATACATTACCATTAGCACTCATTACAATAGACCAACCAAGCAGTTGGCAATCCTTGGCTGGCTCAGTCTCGATGAACAGAGAGACTACCCTTCCTTTCCCTCTCAACTTGTTCTTCGTTACAACAGTTTGGTAGCCGTTGTTGAAGGGGTCAGAGATGTCTGCTGGGATGTAGTGTCGTTTAAACCTGTATGCTTGGAAAGAGCGCCCCCATTGACCAGAATTGGCATGGTTAGCCCACTCCCAACGGGCACTCACCCTGCAAGAGGACTGGCTGGTTGGGACCCAATCACCGATCCCATCTTCCTCAAAACCATCCTCAGTCTTGTTGAAGTGGAAGGTTACATATGGCACTTGCTTGTATCGTTGGAAGTCTTCACCACCAGCCCAGCCAGTCAACAGGTAGGCACGGGCATCAATGCCAACGCCGTCAACAGATTTCCAGTCGGAGAAACTCTCCTCTGTATATGCGCTAAAGCTATACCTAATATTGCCCGATAGGTTTGTGACAGCTAAATACATAACTTCTCTGGCGTTAGGGACTTGTACTTGAGCTTCTACGTAGACTTGAATACCACTGGCTGTTACATCCACCCCATCAACAGTTACATCCTCCTCAACAATGCCAGTCCTAATTGGTGGGATTGTGAAGCCACCAATAACCTTTGGAAGATCGGTATCTAACTTGCCTAAGGTATTAGTATAGAACGCCCCAAGAGTTGTATCCAGCACAAGCTCTCTCACGTTAGTGTCTTCGAAGAGCCTGTTGGCGTAAACCCAACGAACTTTCTGTTCGTATGTGTCATACACACCACGAGCAGCCATGCGCTCAGTTGAGGGGATATTGTCGAAGAGAGTCTGGATAGTTTTACGAGAGACGTTCTGTGCCTCGTAGTCGCCGTACTGGTTAGGCGCTACAGTGTAGATTCCATCATCAGCCCAGTACATGAAAGTGTTGTCAATGACGACAATGCTATCAGGAGCTTCACACCCACGGTTGGTAATCTTGGTTACAAGGTAGTTGGTAGCTTTGAAGCCGTAGTCACTGCCACCCTGAATCATCCAAACACCATTGGCGGCTACAACCATGACAGCACTGCCAACGTTTACCAAACCCACAATCCCGTAAGCCCCGTCAATACGAATGAAGCCACCATCAGTGTCGATGAGGTCTGGCTCCTCCTTGGAGGTCGGATCTCCATCTTGGTAGCACTTGGTAATGTCAGTGGGGTCTTCCACAAGCTGGCTAAACAGGATGTAAGAAGCCAGCCGGGGGCTATGAGCATCGCCGTCAACAACATTGCCAGAGAAGCCAGCGTACCACACACGTCCTGCGTACTCAGTGATTACCGAGGCTCCACCCATAGTAGTGTCTGCTGGCAGAGCACCAATAGAGTGGCCCAGTGATGTATTGCGAGACAACAAATCCGCATACTCACTCACTCGGCTAGACCCACGAGAGAGTGCATCAATAATGAAGTAGCCCTTGGGAGCTGGGAAAGTGCCTACAGGGTTGCTGTACAAGTCTTGGGCGATAAATCGCTCAGTCAGTCGATCATCCCCATCGTTAGCGTCTGGATATAGGGCATAGGTTACAGCGTCAGAGTTGGCTGGAAACTTCCCAGCTACGTTGACAAAGCTGTCAATCGGATCAGCTATGAACTCAAGGGAGATTGGCTTCCTTGGCTCTGCCCAAGTCTGGTTACGCAAGTTATACGCGTGTTGCGGAGTTAGTGAGGCGGGCCTGATAGTCACACCATTGCCATCGCGCAAGTTTACGCCAGCTAAAACATCCTCTACACCAAACATGTCCCTAATCTTCAGACGAGAGTTGCGGACAGAGAAGAGTTGTGTCGCGCTGCTAAAATCAAATATATATAGGTTGGGCTCCCCAACTGCAACTACTAAGGAGCCATCAACCACTGCATATGAAAACTTAGTTGTGGTATTTGGCAGGACAAACTTGTGGGTGTGCACTAAGCCAGAGGACAGTGGCATGGCATCTTGGTCAAAGAACTTAATCTCATCCCCAACTTGCACAACCAGTATATTCTTGTTCGCTATGCCACTAACGTTGGACCAACGATGAAAAGATACTGCCACCTCCCCACTAGTGGGGGCCACTACCGTAGTTAGAATGTCTACATGACCCTCTTCTAAGTCCATGCCAAGTCGCCGTTGACGGGAACCTGTGCGGTTCAGAATGAAGTTATCTTCATCAACAGAAGCGTTGGCAGGGAAGGTGAGCGGGGTAGCTTCAGTAACAAGACCAGCTACAAATGTGTTTAGTTCTGCTGCTACCGTGCTCCTAGTCATTTATTCGCCCTTAGGTTGCTTTTCCTGCAAGTGGTTGTCAATAGCCTTCTGAGCAAAGTTATGACTAGTGTAGCTGCCACGCAGAGTAAGTGGAACAGAGCCCTTACCCACAGGCTTAATCTCCTTCATGCCAAAAGTGCCATCGCTGGCAATAAGGTATCCGCGATATTCGTGTGCCATTATAAATCCTTAGGTTGGTTTCTTGTTGTCTTTGTCGTAGTATGGAGAAGGGCCTTTGCCAGTCTTCCTACCATAGTCAGCGTACTTAATACCGCCAGCTACTCGCCATGCCTTACGAGACAGCCATGTCTGTTGACGACGAGACTCTTGTTCAGCCTTGGAGTCTGCCATCTGCTTAAGCTTAAACATGGCACGACTCTTAGCCTCCTCTAGCAGGGCTGTGAAGGCTTCGTCAGGTAAGTCGGGGATGGCATCATCAAGGTGAGTCCAATTAGGCATAACGTATGCGCGAGCCTGAATCTTGCTCTCTTGAATGGTGTCATCTACTTCACTATCATACGCGTCAAAGACAAGCACGTCGTCATTGAAAGTTGTGAAGTATGTAGGAGCTAAGTCATTACGAATGAGCAACTCAACACCAGACGGGTCAACGATAATATCAATGTTGTCTTCATCGCTGTTGCGTCGATTAGTATGACGCAAGAAGTCGTCAGGCTCAATCCACTTAACAGGCTGATACTGACGACGAGTCTCCCCTTGCTTGGCCTTGTTGTAATTGACAGAGACCATTTCTTTAATGGATTCTTTAACAGTCACATGAGTTGGCAGGGCATTATCGCCAGAGGCGTCTAGAGACAGAAGCTTCAGTTGATGTGGCCAGTTACGATTGCTCATCATGGCAATGTAAGTGGACTTGACAATCTGTGCTACTTGCTGGCTCTCGAAGGTGTCATCAATACTGTTGACCTCATCGGAGTCCATATCCGAGAGAATGTCTTGAGTTAGCTCAAGCAGAGTCATCTTAGACATCAGATTTCACCAATGAACTTACTTACGATGATTGTGGCCGATGGGACAAGGTTCCAAGGCAGGACTGTCGGCAGGATACGGTATAGGCCGCCATTGTTAATGCCGCCAGAGTCTCGCATAATCTGCATGGAGAAGGTCGTACCAGCAGAAGCTGGGATTACCAAACCAGCAGAGAACGGGATGACGTTATCTGCGTCTGGCAGCTTTAGTCCATTAGAGTTAAGACCTTGGACGCCGTTAATTAGGAACCGGTTAAACAGGACTGCTGTACCCGGAGCTGCTGTACGACCAAATCGCAGGAGCAGTGTAAGGTAGTAGTCGCCTTCTGTATGGAAGGTGAGCACACCTGTCGGGGCAAGAGTCGCATCGGCAGTGACAGTGCCGGGGCCAAACTCTACTTGGAGGGCAGTGTCTAGTCCTGCTGGGTTTTGAGCGGCGGCCGTAGAGTACCCCAACAAAATCTGTTGGTAGCCAACAGGGGTTGGGATATTAACAAGGTTGCCATAGTCAACAAACTCAAAAGAGGTGGTGCCATCGCCGTTAGCGTGAAGCACTTGGTTGTTAGCCGCGGTAGAGGCATGCTTTACTTCATGTCTGTCCGCGTCAACAATAGCTACATGTTCTACCATTTTCTTTCCTCAACAAAAAAGCCAGCCACCCATTTCTGAATGACTGGCTTCTGCCTAGATTAGCTGGCTGCCAAGATGCCAGCGTTAATAAGCGAAGTGCGTAGCGCGTTGTACGCGTTTGCAGCCGCAGTGAGGTCAGCAAATGGCACAGCAGCAGCAGCTACAGTGGCTGCTACCAGCACAGAGCCAGCGACAGTCTCGGTAGCTACAGGAGCTGCCGGGACAGTGCCACCAGCTACGCCTGCGTAGTAGGCTGTCTCCATGTCACTAACCGCTTTAAGGTCAATGCCAAGGGAGGCATAGTACGCACGTTTTGCTTCCACAGAACTCATGCTGGCCTCCTATCAGGCTACGACTACGCCAGCAGGAGCAGTCTTATACTTGATGATTACGTAGCCAGCAGTACCGCCAGTCTTGGCGAGCACGCCAGTGTTAGCAGCGACGATGCCTACGGGGGCAGCTTCGGTGGCAGCAATTACAGCAACACCACCGATGGTGAGTGCGGTAATATCAGTGCCGGTCGAGAAGGTCTCATCAACACCAATTACTTCAACGTTGGTAGGAAACTTAACCGGCAGGTCATCGCCTGCCAGTTCCCACACAAACTCGTTGTAGTAACCTTCGGTCTTATAGACACCTTGAGTACCACCGCTGTCGCGAGCACCGTACCAGTTACTTACGTTCAGGCCAGAGCCAGTTTGAAAACCCATTGTATTTCTCCTTAGATGTTGGTTGCGGAAGTGACGTAGATACCGAGGGTATCACGACGCTGAATACCGAAACCGTAGCGGCAACGTACAACGTGTTCATCACGAGCACGGTCTTTGTTGCGCTCACCTTCGGACTTAGGCATACGACGCCATGCGCCCATGATAGGCTTGGTCTGGTCATCGAGTACGCACATGAACAGGTTACCTACACCACCAGCCAGCGAAGTAGTGCCATCGTTGTAGGTAGCTACGTGCAGACGGTTGGAGGTGATGATGTCCCAGCCGAACAGGGTCATGATGAAGCGTTGGCCACGAGCCATGCCAGCTTCGAGGATCTTCTGACCGAACGGGGAAACGTCATGGGTGATCGTTACCAGACTATTCAGAGTGGCTTCTACAACCGGGTCACAGATGAATACACGACCTTCCGACGGCACGTTAGCCTTGTCGAAGGCCAGACGCATACGGATCAGGCCTTCCAGCTCAAACACGTTGTTAACAGCCGGGGACACAATCTGGTGTGCGAAGCCATTGATGTTGTGAGGACCTACGTTAGCCGCGAAATATGCACCAGCAGTTTTCAGGAAGTCCGACTCGAAGGTCTCTTGAATGGCACGGGTGCTTTCAGCAGCACGCTCAGCCATAAGGCGATCAATGTCGGTACCATCTTCACGCAGATCGTCAGTAACGTACCAAGCATCACCCTTATATTCAGTGATGGCGAAAGTAATCTCGCCAGTCTCAATCGGGTTGTAGATCAGCGGGGTGTCTTCCTCTGCTTCTTGCAGAGTGACAGAACCAACAGTCTTAATGTGGAGAGTATCGCCCGAGCCGAAGTCTTGTACGTTACGGTAGAAGCTTTCTGGCAGCAGGCCATCATGAAGGTTGAGCAGGATGAAGCTGGAGTACTGCTCGCTCTCGATAAACGCACGAGTATTAGAAGTGATTTGCATCTTGTTTCCTTAATTAATGTTTATTCACTTACACCATACTTAGCGTAAATATCTGCCTTAACCTTACGCATAAACTCAGCTTGTTCACGAGAAGTTGCACCAGAGAGAAGAGACTTCTCAGGGCGCTTCAACTCTTCACGAGGAGGTTGGTAGGACGACGGGATAGTGACGCTAGTGGTGGTAGGTTTAGCGTTGTTAGACGCCTGAGTACCGAAGAGTGCAAGAACCAACGCTGGGTTCGTGCTAGCAAGTTCACCCAATTGCTGACGAGTAGTACCAAGTTCAGACGCCTTAGCATCTAGAACTTCGATTGTCTTCTCACCGTATTTCGCTTTAAGGGTGTTTTGAACCTGAAGGACATTGCTCTTAGCAGAATTCTGTTGTTCAGTCTGCGTAAGTACGTTTTTAACAAGGTTCATTACTGCTTGCTCATCAAGACCACTAGTAACAGGGGGTTCGTCCTTTACCTGTGCTTGCTGCTGCGCAGTGAGTCGAGATACGACATCTTCCAAAGATTGGGTCTGAGCTACTTGAGCACGCAATTGAGCAAGTTCCGCATCCTTTTGTTGGAGTTCAGCTTTAAGCTGTGGAATGTATTGCTGTGCATGTGCTAGACCTTCAATAGCTTTCGGAACGCTATCGTACTTCTGTTCACCATTCTCGTTCTTAACGACCTTAAGCAGGTCTGCAAAAGGGTCGCCTACGGAAGGCTGTTGTTGCGTCTGCGACGAGGGTTGCTCAGACGCAGAAGAAGAGCTAAATACATTAGACTGGTCAGTCACTTTAAATTCCTTAAGTAATAAATAAGTTGTAGTTAAAATACTTACAGGCTATACCCATTCTTTCTTTTAAATACAACTATATTTTATATGTATATATATCCCAAAAATTACCTTTTGTATACAGGCTTCTCAAAAATTAATTCAATTACGTCTTGGAGGGCTCTTTCATAGCCCCTCTTGTCTGCCTGTAGCAAGGCCCAGTTAGGGTTGTCGTACAACACTTCAGATCGTGACTGGCGTTGAGAGGTTTCCATCTTACTCTCAAGCATCTCAATGAGGCGCTGGCGCATTACCAGAGCCTCCTTGAAGTTCTGCCTGATGTCAATCTGGCGTTCCTTCTCTACACCTTGTGTCCAAGATGTCTTCACATCAGGGCTCCCTCAGTCGGCACAGAGGCTTGTACCTCAGTATCTTCAGCAGCTTGGTTCATCAGAGCTTGAGTCTCTTGCTGTTCGGAGATGGCAATGTTCGGGCGGAAGATGTCATAGCCAGAGAGGCCAGTTACATCATCTACAAAACGAGTGAGCGCCTTACCACTAGTGTGAGGAGCCACCATAGCCCCGATAGGGGAGTTGAAGATGCCAATGACGTTCTGTAGGTCCTGAGCCTGCTTAGCGAAGTGGCGGGCTCCTACGGGCCTCAGGATGCCATTAGCAGTGATGTCGTCACGAGTGATGGACAAGAACTCCTTAACACCAATGTCATCATCCATAACCCGAATGACATCAGAGCCATCCATGTTGCGACGAGCTACTTCCAGCATAGCGTTAAGCACACGCTCAAGAAGCTCAATCTCAAAGGTGGTGATCTTCTCTTGGAAAATACGACCAGCCGCATTGCTTAGAGTTTGTACTTCTAAGGCCGTCTTCTCTCCGGGGGTACGGATGCCCATAGCTTCACGCGGAGCACCTGCATACAGCTCCATACGGTCTTCTAGGGCCTGTATATTGTTATCCGCCAGCACAAGAGCATTTAGGTTCTTGCTAACTTCTTGTACATCACCACCCTCGTCTAGGTGAATCTCACTGCCCGGACCCCATACGAACTCTTCAACCTCACCAATGATCTTAAGCGGAGGGTGGACGATGAGGTCCATGGCGTCAGCCTTCAGGTTCTCTAGGTGGTCAATGCGATATTGCATACCTACCAGATTGTCCAGAGGCCCCATAGCCCAGAGGTTGTCGGGACGGAAGCGCCAACCCACATGATAGATGGGAGCATGTCCGAACCAGCTTGGGTATTCCACATTACGCACGGTATGGCAACGATCAACCACAGTGATGATGCGGTTAGTCTGAAGTTCCCCAGTGTCATGATTGTGGAAGTCTCCATAGAACTCAAGGATTTCTACAAAGTCGCCCATGTAGTATTCGTACATGTTCCCAAAACCGTCTACAGAGTACCCAGAAGCCTTGTCGTAGTCTTCCTGACTGTAGCTACCATACTTGACTCTAAACATCTCACGACGCTCTACAGCAGCCTTCCAGAAGGCTTGGTCGGGCTCGTCATTAGCTAGACGCTTCAGCTCACCAACAGTCTTGACCGAACGAATGATCTTGAACGAGTCAGTGAAGCTAGTTGCCAGAGGATTGAACACAATGTCTAGGGGGCTGATACGTACAACTCGTGGGCCGATGTAGTCTGGAACTACAGTGCCATCTGCCATCTCTTTGTACTTCGACTCAAACGAGACAGTGGCGAAAGCGTTGCCATAGTCAATGTAGTCGTACAGGAGTTTAGACATCTCAGTGCGGAAGTGTCCTTCACGACACTTATTGCCAATGTAAGCTTGGATGGCTTTAGCTTTCTTCTTGGAAGAATCCTTCTTACCATAACCAGCCCAACGCAGCCAATCATCATTAGGGAACAACGAACTCAGGTAGTTTGAGTGTAGGTTGTCTCGAATTTGACAGAGCTTGGGCAGGGTGGTTGAGTTCTTCCAAGGGAGGCGTCCATTGGAGGTTGTGCTGGTATCTGTTGCGAATACGTAGTTACGAAGCTCAAGCCATTCGTCAATCTTCTGACGACGCTGATCGTTAAAGGTGCTCCACAGATGTGTCACCCACTTAGAAGGATCGTCCTGAGCAAGCCCAGTTACTAGTTCTGCAATTTTGACTGACATTATTTTACCTGTAGGTCACACCGCCGAAGCGAGATTTATTCATTGTGTTGGATAGGAAATCTTTAACTTGTGCCGAACTACTCTTAGCAGGTGGTGTAGCAATGCCTACGGCGCTCGCTAAGGCGTCCTTGATGTCATCGTGGGCTGGCCTAGCCAGTACGAGTTCCTCTTCAAGGACGGTCGTCCAGCCGCCTTCTAGGTGCCACATCTCCAAGTTGTCATACTTGTGTTCCAGAGATGCTGCAATACGTTCTTCCTTGCTGCCCTCAGTCTTGCTAGGACGATACTCCTCAACAGAGAGAGTGAGACCATCCTTCTTCACATAGTCCTTAATACCGTTGACAATTACTTTCTGAGCAACAGTTACTTCTGCACGGAGCTTATTGAAGCGCCACTTAGCGTGAAGGTCTTTAATGTGTTTGAAGTATTCAATGGTCTTGTCAGACTTGAACCGATCTATGTCAAGAATGTAGACGTTGTTATCACAGTCCACACCAATAACAACAATGGCTGTAAAGTCTGCTGACTTAGAGAGGGAGAATGCAAAGTCCACTGCTGCGTAAACATTGAGCTTACGACCGCTATAGAACCACCTAGAGCCTTCTTTCTTTAGTGCCCTGGGGTTGTAATACTGGAACTTCTCTCGACTGATACGGTCGCTTCCAGGGTCGTTAGGATCGTTGTAGTACTGAGCGAAGAACTGAACCTTATCGGTATACTCAGCCTTGATCCGTGACAAGACTCTCAGGTCATATCCGAAAGCTTTGCCATCTTCTCGTACAGTTCGTGGCCATACGAAGATGTTGTCCTTCTCAACCACAAACTCTTTGACTTCCCAGACCGGCTTCTCGTCAATCTTGATGCCGTCATCATCGTAGATGTCGTAAGCTTGATTCTTCCAAGTGAAGTAAACATCGCTAGGGTGGTAGCGAGTACCACACGCCATAGTAAAGCCACCAGCATTGCGAATGGAAGTAAACTGAGAAGCCTTCTTAGAGACAGCCTCACGACCATCTTCTGTGTATGCGTTCTCAGGTACCACCAAGTCATCGGCTACAATGACGTCAGCGTGCCAGCCAGTGGTGTTTGTGGTGAGACCGGCAGTAGAGATGGTGGCATCTCGGATGCCCTCTTCACGACGCTTGCTGTGGTCTACAGACACCATAGTCGAAGACCACTTCTCACGTTTACCTTCCTGCGGGTTGATGTACTCAGGGAAGTAACGCATGTATACAGTGGAGCCAAGGATGTTCTTAATGGCGTAGAGCTGAGTGTCCGCCAGAGCTGCTGTAGCAGAGACGTACAGCATAGTTACTTCTGGATGGCGAGTAATGATCCATGCACACCAAGTAGCTACCATGTGTGACTTTAGATGCGCTCGTGGAAGCATAATCAGTTTGTTGCTAGAGAGGTCTCCACCTGAGCCGAATAGGTTATATTCCTGCATCCAAGCAAAGATTTCTCTGTGAACATCTCCGTACATGTAACCCGGATTAACAAGCCTAGCGAAGAAGTAGAGGTCACTCAAAGCTCGCTCCCTAACCTCCTTGGCTTGCTGAGGCATTAGTCGAAGCTTCCTGCGCGCCTCTACCAGCCAATCTTCTTCTTGCATATCACTTCCTTACGTCAGAGAGACGTACAATGTCCGCCTCGAATTCACTGACAATCTTTTCTTCCATACGAAGATGACGTTCCTTCTCTTGTTTGGAGGGTCGGCCAGCAGTACGCTTCTCCCAACCCTTGTCAGCTAGGAACTTGGCTGCTGAGAAGTTACCATTCTCGGACGCACAAAGGTTCATCATATCACGGACAGCCTGAGAACGAATCTTAAGCTCCATCTCTTCACGCCACTCTTCGATATGCTTGGCAATAACTTTGTTCTCGCAGAGGCGCTTCCAATGCTGCCAACCTAGAAGATGCTTCTCAGCGAAGACATACTCAGTAGGGTCTTCTTCTTTCAGGTAGAGTTTCTTAAGCGAAGGATAGTGTTTACCCTTGTAGGGATAGTCATACTCTTTTAATGTATATACAGCGTAGTCACTGTACCCAATCTCTAGGAAGAGACTCTGAGTTAGTGGCCGACCCATACTATCTACAAGTTTTTCTTTATTAATCATTTAGCATTTCCTCCCGAGGCCGGGCACAAAGTGCCCAACCCCAGTTGACACATCACGCGGTGATTACGCTCGCCTTAGCGAAGATTAGTGCAGCGAAACTCAAAGTGACTTTGTCATGGACTGTGTCATGCGCAGTCATAACAGCGGAAGAAACAATCACACCAATGATATTGTTGACTTGGGTTACATACCCTGCCCCGCTCGCATTGGTTGCGTAGTAAATCTCCGAGTATTCCGCAGCGCCTGCTTGTGCCGCCCGCAGTTGAATTCTGCCAGAAGAGCCTTTTGGCACAAGAACAACTAGACTTGCAACAGTTCCACTTGTTTGTGGCACAGCCCCTGAGAATGCTTCTGAACGTACTCCATTAGCCATGTAGTTGCCGCGAGGATCATAGTACGCGATGATGCGAGTTTCAGAGCCGCCCCAAGTTGTGGCTCCGCCACCATTGTACAAGGGAGCGTAGCCGGGCCAGACCTCGTCACGGTCTCCTACGTTACCAACAACGTTCAGATTATCCACTGGGACGGTGCTTGCAGCAGCTCCACAAGTATAGACATGGCGCGGGGCATCTGCACCACCGCCGGAATCGTCCTTGCCAGGGGAAAAGTAGTTGCCGCTGAATGTGGTTCGTTCATCACCGTCCCAGCGAATGTGAGAAGAGTTAACTGGGTCGGTGAACACATATCCATCATCGAGAGTGGTCATCCAACTAGTACGGCCAACTACACCGTCCCCACCAGCTCCATTACGCCGAAAGACGCATCCGGAAATAGTGTTGCCCGGAAACCCTGCTGGAATATACACACCAGAGAAACCGTTACGATCGAAGGTAGCTGCCGATACACATGCGCTACTACCGGTGATAATACCATATCGAGCGTTCCACTCCCAACGACCACCAAGGACTTTCCAGTAGCCACCACGCAACCAAGCGCCAGCTTCGTAGTTGAACATACCAATGCACTCTACAAGAGAGGCGTCACCTTCGTTGGGATTGGCCAGATAACCGTAGACGTTCATGAACGCGTAGCAATCTGTACACTTAGTGATCATGCCCATTAAGAACCCAGCATCAGGAAAGGCTACAGCAGTGACCCCTTGGCACCGTGATGCCTCACCCATCCGCACGCCATAGCTTACGTTGCCAGAACCAACCAAGTAGTTAGCCGAGTCCCACACGGCATAGCTGCGATCTTCAGGAGCTACTTGCACGTCCCACAGCTGAGCTGCCTCACCAAGCTCAAATACACAATCGCCGTCAGTGTTGCCGTTGATCTTAGTAACAACAGTATGCCATGCAGTTGGGTCCACAATCTCGGTGATATAGCCACCACCACCTTGCCCTCGGACAATAATACCTTTAGGAACTACAACTTTCTTCGACGTGAGCATCTTAATTGGCGGGAGAGACACATCCTGCCCAGTGGAGGCAGCTTCAGCCATACACGCGTCAAAGGCAGGAGCCCAATCCCAAGTGGTCATATCTAGGGGGACTGGCTTAGATACAATCAGGTGGGAGAACTCCATAAGGCTAATTGCTTGTGTAGACAGCATATTGCCTACAGTAATGGCATTAGCTAGCGGGCTACGGTCCCACCCAACAAGCTCTGCACCGCTAGACGCAGCTAGTTCCGAACTAGAGACTGCGTCACCAACAGAGCTGAACATGAGCAGTTCTGGGGCACCAGTACCATCAGTAGTATATGGAAGAGCTAGACTAGTAAGCGGACGGTATTCTACACCAGCAAGGCTAAAAGTCTCACTGTACTTATTGAAGACTAGCCCGGCTCCATACAGACCAAGACTAGTATACGCCTCGGTATTAATTGCAATGTCTTTAAGGTCTACTACAGAGCTGCCAGCTAGGTTCTCTATTACATCTGCACGCAATGTGCTCATACTACTTCTCCGTTAGCAATTGTCCAGAACGAGCCAGCACCTACGGTAACTGTTTGTCCAATACTTACTGTCATGGTTGGTCCGAAAGACCAAGCGTTCTTGTTGTCAGGAATTACAACACTGTTATCTACAGACTGGTCATGCCAACTAATTGGACTAAACGCACTAGCTTCTAGTGGGACGTTACCAGTCATTTGGGCTTGTAGGTTAGCATCTGCACTAGTTCGTGCATCTACCTCTTCATCGAACTCTTGTTTACGTACAGCCTCTGTGGGAGCTGTGGGAGCCCTAAGCCCTGTTACAGTGTTAGAGCCCATGTTAAGGTTGCCGGTCATGCTATCGCCAGCTTGGTTAACATAACGAGCGTCAGCATCACCTACGGTGAGTAGGCTACTTGGATCGTTGATATCAACGGAAACGTTTAATACCGAGTTTCCGTTCATATCTAAATCTTGAAGCATTGTATTGTTTCCACCATTTAGGTGGAGAAGGTCATTGTTAATAACATCTTGCACTTCTACAAAGTTGCCATTAATCTTTGACACATTATATCCAGAAGTAATCTGGAGAAGAGTTATGTCGGACATATTTTCCTTCTTTAGCTAAAGAAGCTCTTTCGAGCGTACCTCTTAACGTCCCTCTCGGGACGAGTATACCTTCTAAGTAGCTCTCGTCGAAGACGTATAAGGACATCATGCCCCCATATGGCAACATAACACATTCCTTTGTATTAAACGGGAGGAACCTATCGGCAACTTTTCTATTGGCAGTAATTTCTGTGAAAAGTTTTAAGTGTCGTGAAGGCAGAAGCCTATAGGCTGAGATTTGTGTTAGAAATTTTTAAGGGTCAATGCACTACTAGAAGCCCCAGTGTACACCCCCTGCCTACCCCTAGGCAAATTCCTGTGTATACGAGGACAGCCAATTGTATATACATTCAGCCTAAACGCCCCCGAGGGGCAATGACTACCTTCACCTACCACCACATGTATATGTATAGCCACATATGGCTACACCCTTAGTGCCCCGTGGCTTTCAGCCTCTTAACGCCTGCGGCGAGTGTACTATCGAGGATGTATATACATTACCTGTCGTGTATAGGTGTATTAGTTGTGCTATCAAACGCTGCACGAGAACCTTGTATCCCCTCTATATACGCCCATGCACCTATGAAAATAGGTGTTGACAACATAGGTCCAATGGGTCAATATGTGCCCCAAGCCAGCAACAACGGGCTACTTGACAGGCCAGATTGTATAGGGCTTGACAAGTTGACGGACTAGCTATATCGTTCGTCTTAAGTTGTCCCGACAACCTTGCTTGACCGGACCTAGTGTCCACATGGTTGAGTGACACGATAGGGCTAGATAGGTGTAACATGTAAGGCCGTCAGGCATTGTTACACTGGGTCGAAACAACTGGTTGACAAGGTAGTGTAAGCGTTGTAATGTGTGAGTCGTAACAAGCAATACCGCTCTTTAACAACTGGACTAGTTGGTTATGGTGAGAATCCTCTCAACAAAGGAGACACGCCATGTATAACGACAAACATGTATCGACCATTGTCCGTATCAATCGTGCGCTAGTAAGACAGCGTAAGGCTGATAAGATAATGAGCATGCAAGGCAAGTCTTTTGCTTTCCGCCTTGCTGCCCTCAACGCCATGAGTATTGAGAATCGTACGATGTAAGTCTTGACAGCGTGACACACTAGTGATAGTGTGCTCACCATAGCCAACTAGTCTGGGGCGTTGCGGTAAAACGCAATGCTGGCCACGAGAGTTAAGGGTAGAAAATAGTTTGAGCGTACCGCTCACACGAAAAACCCTTGACAAACTGGTCGAAAGATGTAGAATGAGCACCAAGTCCTAAACGATGTACCTTCGGGTGTTTAGGTTAGGCCGGGACGAACGATTATCCACCTTGTGATAGTCCCGGCTGATCCACGGATAACAAGGGTGCCACTGGCGAGGGCTTTAGGATTAAGTAGCCGAAACGACGACGACAATTAGTGCTTGACAGTGTGGGGTGCGCCCAGTAGGCTACCCACACTTCCAAAGGCAAACGGGCCTTACTGCTGGTACAGGGTGAACGGTACGTCTAGTGAGTAGGCGGCTTGGGGTGAAGTGTAAGTGTTAGGCTGTCCTTAACTGGCACGGTTGGCACTGAGAAAGCTCTAGGTACAATGCGAGGATGGTTGGTAGAACTCGCCTGTCTGCGTCACAATACGACGCTCCATATCGAATGCTTGGGATAGTTAAGCACGGGCCATAGCATGTGGCCATAGTACGGGTGAGTAGACCTAGGGTGACGCCTAGGGAAGCTAGGAAGTACATGCCAGAGTCGGACATGGGTCCCCTCTGTTTCCTTTAAGGAACATTAAGAGAGGCTTCTCTAGAAGCCTGCCTTAATCTTCTTCAACGGGAGAACATCATGGCCTTCGCTAAGAAGCAAAAGGTTGTTGTTGTTGACAGACGTGACACTAAGTTTGGCGCTCTTGAATACAGAGCTAACAAGATTGCCGCACTTGCTGAAGCTAATACGCCAGAGGCGAGAAAGGCCCGTAAGGCAATGAACGAAGTGTGCTACCGTAAGGGTAGGGATAACACTAAAGACTGGTTCACGCCCAAAGGCAAGAAGACTACCGCAGGTGGTAAAACCACACGTAAACATGCACCTATTCGGAGCGAGTGATGCGCACCTATTACATTGACTTCTATACCAAGCGTGCTGCTGACAAGGCTGCTCTCATCTGGGGCATAGCTTGCTTGCCCTATGTACAAACCCTTTCATCCTGCCGCTATCAGTTACGGCTGCTTGACCATGACTGCGGCGTGCGCTCTCAGCAAGTAATCGCTCATATGAAGTACGACAAAGAAGTAGATCACGGTGTCATCTTCACCCCCAAACGTAACCGGAAAGGTAACTAATCATGGCTGCTATCAAATATGTAACGCCCAAAGATGCTGCTGCTGTTGAAGGTCTCATTGGCAAGGCTGTACGTAGTGTACAGAAGGCTCGTGTTGATGTGCAGATTGCTGCTGTAGCTATCCTCATTCACGCTGAAAAACATGGTGACTGGACTAAGGCTAACGACCTTGTGACTGGCCTTGGTAACACCATCAATGGCAAAGCATTGGTTGAATGGTTTGTTGTCTATGGCGGCCTTATCATTGATGAGGAAGCTGCTGCCTTCACTAGCTGGAAGGGTGCCGAATACATCCGTGAACGCTTCCAAGAAGCGAAAGCTAAGATGTGGTGGGAACTGAAACAAACTAACCCCTTCAAAGGTTTCGACCTTGAGGCAGCGTTGAAGAAAGTTATTAGTGACCACGAGAAAGTCACTAAGAAAATGGACACGATGACTGATGAGGAGAAGGCTAAGGTTAAGACACAGGTTAACGCTGATACCATACAAGCTGTGATGAAACTGTGTAACTTCGAAGCCATTGTAGGTTAGCCTAAACGCCTGCGGCATAGACCTTAAACAATAAAGGGAAGACTACATAACATAGTCTTCCCTTAGTAATTATTCTTAGTTGTTAGTAGTTAGTTTTCTTTAGATGTAGCTCTATTGTATATGTATATATATCCCGAAATTTGCCTTTTGTATACACGAGGAAATTAAAATGAGTGAAATAAATTTTAATTCGTACGAGTTCATGACACTTGGTGACGCCATGTACTTCCATAGCATTGGTATCGACCACGCTTGTGACGGTGATAAGATGGAAGTAGTAGCTGACGATGAGGGCTTTCACTTTGAACCTTACAGTTGAGGTAGTACGTTCACCTGCTAAGATGGCATGGTGGGTGATGATGAACAATCAACGTGTAGCAGTTAAGCCTACCAAATGGGAAGCTGAGGCTGAAGCTAATGAGCTGCGTAAACTAGTGGGAACTAGCGTCCACGATAAACGAGATGCTAGCCGCCGGGAATTCTCCCAGAAAACTTTTTGCTGAAACAAGGGGTTGAAATGTACAAAGCTAAAGACTTGCATCACACCGAGGCATACCAGCAACTTCGTCGAGCCGTTGAGGTAAACTATGTTGGTGACAAGGGGCAGAGGGCATCAGCTCTTGGGCGTTTAGTCTCTCGTGTGTTGGCCAACCTCAATAATCAAGTTAGAGCTAACTATCCACGATTGTATGACGATATTGATATTGACGGCCTGATTGTGTGGGATGAAACGCCAGAGGGGCATAATTTCTGGAACAAAATTAACGTTGGTGGGCGTCTTGAACAACCAATCGACTCTTACCCGAGACATAAACATCAAGAGGTTGTGCCTCAACCCATAGCTTGGGCTGAGATAATGGCTGCCCCTGTTGCGCTGAAGCCAGTCAAGGAAGAGAAGGCACAAAAAGTCCTTGGTTGGTGGGGCCCTATTGATTAATAGCTAAACTGCCCATAACCAAGCCATCTGTAAGCCCCTGTGAGCCATTCTCAGGGGCTTTTTGCATGTACCCTAGGCAACCCTACCGGGTACAGGTTAAAAGCCCTTAAAACGCATTGTAGGAGGTCTCCTATGGATATGAACAACTACCGTAAAGCTATGGCTGCACGTGAAGAAATGCTCGGCATGTTGAACAGAGGGGAGCGTGGTTGGAAGGACACAGCTTGTATTGCTGTTGTCTATAAAGATGATGTTCATGTAAGCCCAAACCAAGCCTGCCATGCGGGGCTGGCCAACAGCTATGAGGGCATGCGAAATAGTGGAGCCATTGCTGTTGTAAGCGCTCTTATGAAGCCTGGGGGCGAGGTCTTGGAAGAGAAGGAAGCACTTATGTTCCTCGACTGGTTGCTTAATCGTAGCCCGTATTCGTCTAGCTTCATTACCAAGAGCCCTCATGAAGCTTTGTATCATAAAGCCATTATCTCCGATGCATTCACTCCATCGAACCTAATGGCTGCTGGCCTCGTGTCTAGCCGCAGGCTGTGGGAATACCCCGTTGTTGCACGAGTATTCTGTGACCTAGTAAAAGCTGGTGTACTAGAAGACTTAGCATATTGGCTGGCACACATTGCTATGGCCTCTTCCAATCGGACAGGTTCTTTCTCTTGGTCTGGTGGCAAATCAGGACATTGCTCCGTTGACACCTATTCGACAAGTAAGCTGTCCCTTAAGAACTTCTTGGAACATAAGCCAACTAGTCTTAATAAAACCTACAATCAAAGTAAGTGGTATGAAGGGTATCACAGCATGTACTCTGAGGGTATTGGTGGCAGAAACCAAGCATCTGCCTGGGTGCATGAGAACTTTCCATATGTGCCAGCAGCAAAAGAAAAGAAAGTTAATCCGTTCAAGGTTGACGTTCAAAACTGCTCATGTTCGTACCAATACGCCATTGAGACTATGGCAACTTTCCAACATGTCCTACTTGAATACATTGGATATAAAGCATGAACAAAGTCTTCATCATTGATAGTAACAATGACTATCACAACATGTTCGTTAACGCTGGTTGGGAAGTTGTCAATGACTTCTTCGAAGCTGACTTAATTCAGTTCACTGGCGGTAGTGACGTTAATCCTGCCTTGTACGGAGAGAAAGAGCATCCACGCACTAGTTGCTTCCCTCGTCGTGACTTGGTGGAAGCTGGCTATTACAAACATGGCCTACTCACTGGCAAGAAGATGGCTGGCATCTGTCGTGGTGGACAATTCTTGCATGTCATGAATGGTGGAAAGATGTGGCAACATGTTGACGGACATGCTATCCACGGAACTCATCTGCTGTACGATGTGCAGACTAATGCTCAGCATTACGTAACCTCTACTCATCACCAGATGATGCGTCTTAGTGGCAATGGTGGAGAGCTTGTCGCATGGGGACAAGAGACTAGTTTTCGAGAGCATGTAGTTAATGGTGAGTTGGCGCATATCACCAATAAAGGCCAAGCTGATGCTGAGGCCATTTACTACGACAAGACCAAGTCCCTGTGCTTTCAGCCCCACCCCGAGTTCTACGGAGCACACTCCACTCGTGAGTATTACTTCGAGCTGCTGGAGCGCTATCTTGCACTAAAATAGTGCATGAAATGCACGATGCTGGTAGGTGAGATTTAGGTTAGAAAATTTTGAAGGGCCATCAAGTGGTGGCGGGAGGATTAGAAAATTTGCGGAATCGTCGGTATGGCTGGCGCCATTAGTATTGCTGGTGAGAAAGCCTTTAAGCGTATGCTTGAGCTTGATACTGTTCGTGGCCCCCACTCTACTGGTGTAGCTGCTGTAAATATTAAGGGGGAAGTTACTGTAGCCAAGCAAGTTGGGACTCCTTGGGACTTTTACGAATACCCCTCCACTGCGAGTTTGTTTAGCAAGGTTAACAATGTGCTCCTTGGCCATAACCGTTGGGCAACTAAGGGCGCAATCAACAAGAGGAACGCACACCCATTTGAGTTTGACACACTTGTTGGCGTTCATAATGGGACTCTCCGCTCTACTTACAACTTGGATGACTACAAAGAGTTTACAGTTGATTCGGAGAACCTTTACCACCACATGAACAATCATGGTGTGTATGACACCATCCCAGTCCTTAATGGTGCCTTTGCCCTTGCTTGGTATGACAAGGATCTTGAGACCATCAACCTAATACGCAATAGCGAGCGCACTCTGTGCTACACATTCTCGGAGGACAAGAAGACTTTGTTCTGGGCTAGTGAGCCTTGGATTATCCAAGTGGCTGCTTCAAGTGCTGGGGTTAAGATTGAGCAAGTAAGGGACGTGACGGTTGGCGTTCTTCACTCGTTCAAAGTGCCACTAGGCTTCCCAACCAAGGAGTTTGAAGCAACCCGCATTCGTAAGCTTAATCTTTATTCTCCGCCAAAAGTTGTCACAAGCTACACAGGACCTGCCACTAAGAATGTTGTTCCCTTCTCGGTAGGTGCAAAAGTAAAGCGCCCTTTTTCGGAGTATGTAAAATATTGCGGAAAGTCATGTACATTCTCCGTTGGAAAGGAGTTGATCTCTAGTAGTCAACAGCCTTTCCTTGAGTGCTATGCTGCTGACAATGAAGACATTGTTATCCGTGTCTTTCCTGACAAGGGCAGTGACTTGTGGAAAGAGATGCTTGCTTCAACAGGCTACTTTAACGCTCTTGTTAAGAGCTACAATGGTCTTGAAAACGGCTACTTAACCATTGACATTCGTACTGTTGTTCCTGTTGTAAGTAAGAGTGATGACATTCCTGAAGACTTAGTAGCTGGGTTTGGTGGTGAACTCATCAATGAAGAAGAGTTTGATGAGCGTTCTAAGAAAGGTTGTGCGTGGTGCGCCTCTCCTGTGTTCTTTAAGGACGCCGACGAAGTGCAATGGTTTACTAAGAATGACTGTCTCTGCCCAATTTGTGCAGATCAACCAGAAGTGAAACAATATCTCAACTAACAGGTGAATGAAATAAAAATTATAGTAGAAGGACTTGAGTATGAAATAGATGAACACGGCAATGTAACTAAACGTCGAGGCAAGGGCTCCTTAAAGCCATTCCCAGATAAAGATGGCTATCTAAAACTCGCCTTTACTATAGGTGATAAGACAGTCAACAAGGTTGTGCATAGGTTGGTGTACGAAACCTTTGTTGGTCCAATTCCTCCGGGCCATACAATAGACCATATAGATAGCAACAAAACTAACAACCATTATAGCAATCTTCAAGTGCTTACCTTTGAGGACAATGCTATTAAAGGCAATGCCAAACATTGGACATTGCTATCACCTGCTGGTGAAGTCGTAAAAGTTTATAACCTACGGCAATTCTGCCGAGACATGGGTCTACACCCATCTCACCTGTACGAAGTGCTTCACGAAAAGCCTAAGTACAAATCACACAAAGGTTGGAGGAAACATCATGAGCATTAAACTTCTCGTTGGGTGCGATCCCGAAGTATTTATGTCCAAAGATGGGCAATTTGTATCCGCACATGGTGCTATTCCTGGCACTAAGAAAGACCCCTTCAAAGTTAACAAGGGTGCTGTCCAAGTTGATGGCATGGCCCTTGAGTTTAATATTGATCCTGCGAGTAACGCAGAAGAATTCGTAAGTAATCTCACTGCTGTGATGACCACTCTGAAAGAGATGGTGCCCGGCTATGAACTTAATGCTGTCCCTGTGGCAGAGTTCAGTGAAGAGGTTATGAAAGTTCAGCCTCTTGAAGCAATTGAGCTGGGCTGTGAACCAGATTTTAACGCATGGAAGAATGGGGAGCCTAACCCGCGCCCCAATGGGGCAGCCACTTTCCGCACTGGCGCTGGTCATGTGCACATTGGTTGGGGAAATGACTTTGACATCAATGACCCTGACCACCTTGAAGCCTGCATCATGCTGACCAAGCAGCTTGACTTCTACCTCGGCATTGGCAGCCTACTATACGACACTGACACCAAACGTCGCACCCTATATGGGGCTGAGGGGGCTTTCCGACCCAAGTCCTATGGTGTTGAGTATCGTGTGCTTAGCAACGCATGGCTGCGCTCTGAGGAGCTTATGGCATGGGTATTTAACACTGTTCAGCAAGCTTTCAATGACTTGGTTGAAGGCAAGCGCGCTTATGAGAAGTTCAACACTGGCTATGCCAAGATGATCTCCAGCAAGCGTCCATCTAAAGCGGACGCTAAATACCTACTTATCAGTCTCGGAATCCCACTGCCACCAACCAAGTGAGGCCACTATGTACGGTGATGATTATGAGTATGCAGGAAGCCGCCTCACCGGCACTGTCGTGAGGCTTGGTGATGAGCCAGTGCTAATTGGGCAAGTTAATATGGATGGCACTGTCGAAGCATCCTTCTTGAAAGATTTTGGCCCCATCACTATAGTTAAATTGCAGGAGCTTAACCTCTCTCCAGTTAGCCTAGGCATGTGCAATGTTAGAGGAGAGGCTAACTACCTCTCTCGTATGCCAATGCGTAGGGATTGGAAGCAAGGGCTTCGCAAGAATAATTTCCTTTCCTTCGGTGATGTTAAACCACACCTCATTGGCCCGAGGTGTCTTCGTGACACGATAGTTTGTAACTATCCCTCCCTTGCTAAGTGCTTTGAGTTAGTGAAGGAAGGTGCTCGCTCTGCCGCATGGTGTCGTGATTGGGCTGTCTCTCAACAAGGCGACCTCATCTACAAGACCCTTGGTATCGTAGGAACAATCACACCAGACAATCACAATCTTCTGAAAGAATACTCCTACCTAGAAGAAGCACTCATGGAGGTGCTATGAAAAATGTAATGTACTGGTTTGGTATCCCACCAGAGAAGAAGGTTGATGGTGACGTGGGTGTGGAGATTGAGGTGGAGGGGCGACACCTCCCCATCACTCAGAAATACTGGCGTATGGAGCATGACGGGTCACTTCAAGGCCCAGAGAATCGTGAGTATGTCCTTACCAATCCGATGACACTTAACCAAGTATCGTTGGCCCTGAAGTATCTAGACCTTATGTATAAAAAGGCTGGCTCAGAAGTGCATGACACTGTGAGAGCTGGTGTGCACATCCACATCAACGTACAGCGGCTTAACATTGTCGAACTGTACAACTACATGACCCTCTACATCATTCTGGAGGAACTACTCGTCACCTACTGTGGTAAGTATCGAGAAGGTAACTTGTTCTGTCTCCGTACTTGCGATGCTGATTACTTGCTGCACCAACTCCGACAAGTAGCAAGGACTAAACGCTTCCGCCACTTGGTCGATGACAACCTTCGTTACGCCTCTATGAACGTCAAAGCTCTCGGGACCTATGGCAGCCTTGAGTTTCGAGCTATGCGTGGAACACGAGACCTTGACGCCATTCACAAGTGGGCAGAGATTCTTCTTAACCTTCGTGAAGTAGCCAAGACTTTTGTTGACTCAACTGACATCATCAATGGGTTTAGTGAAGGCGAGGCAGCAGGATTCATCAATCGCTGTCTTGGTAAGAACGCCCCCTTGTTTGAACATGTTGGCGGAGCTAATGGTATGGTGATTCGTGGCATGCGGCGAGCACAAGACGTAGCCTTTGCTTGTAACTGGCAAGACTTTCTGGAGGTACAATGATCTACTCATACAAGTTTGGCTCTAAGTCAGCTAAGAATCTGGCCGAAGTTCTCGGCATTAAGCGCATTAAGCATGAAGGCTCTAAGTTCAAGGGCAACCCTAACAAGACGGTGATTAACTGGGGCTGTTCTGTGTTGCCTGAGCAAGTAGCTAAGTGTAACGTTATCAATAGCCCTGAGAGCGTCTGTAAGGCCGCTAACAAGCTTTCTTTCTTCAAGGCTGTGGATGGCATTGCCCGTGTGCCAGAGTGGACTACAGAGGCTCCTAGGGCCTCTGAGTGGCTCAAGGCTGGCATCACCGTACTGTCTCGAACGAAGCTTAATGGCAACAGTGGTGATGGCATAGTCATCAACAGTGACCCAAGAGAACCCATTACCCCAGCCCCTTTGTATGTCAAGTATGTCCCAAAGAAACAGGAGTATCGTGTTCATATCTTCAATGGGCAGGCGATTGATGTACAACGTAAGGCACGTGGAGGAGACGTGCCCGATGAGAAAGTTAATTGGCTCATCCGCAATCACGCCAATGGCTTCATCTTCGCCCGTGGTGAAGCTCTCGGCATAGTGCCACAAGATGTCCTTAACCAAGCTATGTTAGCTGTAAACGCCATTGGGCTAACCTTCGGTGCAGTAGATGTCATTTGGAACGAATATCGCCATCAAGCCTATGTGTTGGAAGTTAATACAGCACCTGGCCTGACTGGCACAACTCTTGAGAAGTATGCTGAAGCTTTCAGAGGACTGATGCAATGAATGAAGCAATCTTTAACTTCTGGTGGAACATGATGCTTGCCCCTGTTCTGATGATGTCTCAGGTAAGGGATGTTGTTAAGCCTGTGCCTCGTGTACGTCTTGTCCTGATTCAGGGCGGCAAGCCTGAAATACGCGATGCTAGCAAAAACAATTTTGCCTAGAAAATTTTCGGGCAAATGTATACAAACGTTTTTTAAAAAGATATAAGTGAGTCCGAGGAGAATTTTAGTGGCATACCAATTGGGTGAAGGTAACGAGCTTGTTGTGCTAATGAACGAGGTTGAGAAATGGGCTGAGGCACGTAACTTGATTGAGGGCAGTACGCCCCATGCCCAGTTCCACAAGCTCATCCAAGAAGCTGCTGAGCTGTCTGAGTCCATCTGTAAGGGCAAGGATGCCACTGACGACATCGGGGACGTGTTTGTTGTACTGATCATCTTGGCTAAGCAGCTTGGTTTGAATATTGTAGATTGTCTTGCCTTCTCTTATGATGAGATTAAGGATCGTAAGGGGAAGATGGTTAACGGTGTGTTTGTAAAAGAGGAGTAAGTAATGGGCGAATGCCTGACTAAATTAGCTCACTCATGCGGAACCAGGGCTGGCCTTCAGGTGTTCGAGCAGGAGGACGGTAACGTAACAGGCTATTGTTTCTCATGCAACACTTATGTAGCCAATCCTTTCGGTCAGCCACGAAAGGCCAGCGATATTCCCAAAGCCGAGCGACTATCAAAAACTAAAGAAGAGGTACAACAAGAAATTGAGGAGATTAAAGGCTACCCAGTCGTTGACCTCCCAGAACGAAAGCTAAGGGCTGATGCTCTAGACTTCTTCGGCATTAAGATTGGGCTTAGCGAAGAAGATGGCAAGACTCCTAAGTTCCATTACTACCCATACACCAAGGATGGTGTTCTGGTAGCCTACAAAGTGAGGCTAATTGAAAACAAACGCATCTGGTC
>RCUJ01000350.1_pt1 | contig 27060 bp, 26 predicted proteins | sample 2166321 | NCBI WGS metagenome assembly RCUJ01 (sample SAMN09932808, study PRJNA488358) | compost metagenome | feature: garden; material: soil; isolation source: compost soil in an enriched community after 118 h of incubation | place: Germany: Experimental Botanical Garden Goettingen | collected... | reverse complement strand
GCTTCTTGTACAGCGCGGGGTTGAACACCAGCGTGCCGTTGTCGGCGGACAGCATGGTGTAGCCGTCGGCCGGCGCGCGGGCGGTTTCGGATGCCGCGATGGCGGTGTTGCCGCCCGGCTTGTTCTCGATGACAACCGGTTGGCCCATGCGACCCGACAAGCCCTGGCCGATGCTGCGCGCCAGGAAATCGGACCCGCCGCCTGCCGCATAGGGCACCACCCAGCGCACGGGCTTGGACGGGTAGTTGGCAGGCGCCTGTTGGGCGAAAGCGTTGGTACAGGTCAGCAAGGGCAGGGCCAGCAGGCTGGCCAGGAAGGTACGTTTCAGGGGGCGATTCGGGGTGCGCATCGGCTGTCTCCATTTTGGGATGACCTGATGGCATCCCTTCTTTTGCGTAAATCATATACGCAATGCGTAATTTTTCAAGAGGGGTTAACCTTGGAGCCGATTTCGCGGCGCGCCGCCGTCCGCGTACCCAATTTGCAGGAATTGCATTCGCTATGACTCCCCCCAAGCCGTCGACCAAGACGTCCACGAAGTCGCCCATAAAAGGGGCCACTGCCGCGTCCACCAAAGCGTCCACGACAGCGACCGTGGACTCCACAGACCGCCCGCGCGAACGCCGCCAGCGGGTGCAGGCCGCCGAAACCGGCATGGTGGTGCTGAAAGGCTTGGCCCGCTTGGGCGGGCGCGCCAGCCTGACCGCGCTGGCAGCCCATGTGGACGAAAGCCCCGCCAAGGTGCACCGCTATCTGATGAGCCTGATTGCCGAGGGGCTGGTGGACCAGGAAGTGGCCACCCAGCAGTACCACCTGGGCCTGGAAGCGCTGATGGTCGGCGTGGCCGCCATGCGCCAGGCGGACCCCTTGCGCATCAGTGAACCCGTATTGATCCGCTTGCGCGAAAGCCTGGCGGTAACGTGCTTTATCGCCGTCATGGGCAACAAAGGGCCGACCATTGTTCGCTTCGAGGAACCGGCTTTGCCCGTCACGGTGAACGTGCGCGTGGGCTCGGTGCTGTCGATGCTGTGGTCCGCCACGGGCCGCGCGTTTTTGGGGGCCTTGGACGAAGCGCCGATTCAGCAGATGGCGCTGGCCGAACTGGCCGAGTCACCGGACGACTTACGTGCCTTGCTGGACCGCGACGATCCCATCGGCGGGCTGCGGCGCCAGGTGCGCGCGGCCGGATGCGCCACGGTGAAAGACACGAACCTGCGCGGCATCAGCGCGGTGTCGGCGCCTTTGTATGACCACACGGGCCGCCCCTGCGCGGTGCTGACGGCGCTGGGCGCCACGGGCGGCTTCGATGTATCGGCCGACGGCAAGATCGTGGCGGCGGTGAAAAAAGAAGCGGCGGCGGCAAGCGCGGCGCTGGGGTATGTGGGGGAAGGCGTATGAAACGTCTAGCCATCCTGGGCGCCTTGCACGAAGAAATCGCCGACCTCCTGGCCGCGATGGAACCCGGCGCCACCATCCACCGAATCGCCATGCGTGATTTTCATGTGGGCACCTTGTGGGGCACGCCTTGCGTGATCGCGTTAAGCCGCATCGGCAAGGTGGCGGCGTCCGCCACGGCGTCGATCGTCATCCGGGAATTCGACGTGTCGCGCGTGATCTTCACCGGCCTGGCGGGCGGGCTGCATGCGGACGTGGATGTGGGTGACGTGGTGGTAGCCAGCACGCTGATGCAGCACGACATGGACGCGCGGCCGTTGTTTGATCAACACGAGATTCCCTTGCTGGGGCGGGTGTGTTTTGACGCGGATGCCGGCTTGAGCAAGCTGCTGCGAGACAGCGCGGTGACCTTCACCCAAGCGTTTACGCACGCGAGCCAGGGGGCAGCCACGCAGGCCATGCCCAGCGTCCACCACGGCCTGATCGCGACCGGCGACCGGTTCGTCAGCCACAACGACGAGGCCCAGGTGCTGCGCAAGCGCTTGCCGGATGCTTTGTGCGTGGAAATGGAAGGCGCGGCGATGGCGCAGGTCTGCTATGAATTCGGCGTGCCGTTCGCGGTGATGCGCGTGATATCCGACCGCGCCGACCACGCCGCCAAGACGGACTTCACCGCGTTCCTGGAAAACGTTGCGCGCGTCTACTCCGCCGGCATACTGGCGCCGCTGCTGAAGTCGGGCGCCTTGCTGGACGGCTAGGGCTTCCGCTCAAGCCGGTGTGGATAGCTGGCGACCCTGGCCCGGGTTCAATCGCAGCTCCACCGACAGCCCTCCGCCTTCCCGCGCGCTTAACGTCAGCGTGCCGCCCACCACTTCCGCCAACTGCTGCGCGATGGCCAGGCCCAGCCCGGTGCCACCCGTATCGCGGTTGCGCGAGCTTTCCAGGCGATAGAAGGGTTGCAGCACGGCAGCGCGCTCGTGTTCGGGAATGCCGGGGCCACGGTCTAGTACAAAGATCGATACCGCCGTGTCGCCATGCATCGCCACGTCCACTTCGGCCGCGCCCGCGAACTTCAGCGCGTTGTCGATCAAGTTGCCCAGGATGCGGCGCAGCGCATGCGGGCGGGTCATCAGCGGCCCGGCGTGGTCGCCGCTCAGGCTGACGGGCTTGCCCGTGTCTTGATAGTCGTAGACCAGGCTTTCCAGAAACGCATGCAGGTCCACGCGCGCGGGCGTTTCGACCTTGCCGTGCGCGCTGCGCGCGTAGTCGATGCCTTCGCGCACCAGCCTTTCCACTTCGTTCAGATCCTGCGCCAGCTTGTCGCGGTCGTCTGATGCGTCCATGAACTCGGTGCGCAGTTTCATGCGGGTGATGGGCGTTTGCAGGTCGTGCGAGATGGCGCCCAGTATCTGCATGCGCTCGGCCACGTGGGCGGCGATGCGCGCTTGCATGGCGTTGAACGCGGTGGCGGCGTGCGCCACTTCGGCGGGGCCGTCTTCCTCCAGCAAGGGGCTCTTGGTGTTCGGGTCCAGTGTTTCGGCCGCGTGGGCCAGGCGCGTCAGCGGCCGCACGGCAAGCCGCACGGCCAGCCACGCGCAACCGATCAGCAGCATCAACTGCACCGCCAGCACCACCAGCAGCCACGGCGCGGGCCGCATCGACGACAGATGGATATCCAGCACCACGGGTTGCCCGTCGGACAGCACGACGCGCGCCTGGATGTGCCGGGGGTCGTTTGCCATGGCGCGTATGGTCAGCGGGCGCGTGCCGCCCAGTGCGGCTTCGATGGTGCTGGCAGCGGTGCGCGCGACGTCCAGCCGCAAGGGTTGATCGGCCTGGCCGTCCCCCAGCAGGTACTGGCGGTTGCCGCTGGACAGGCGCGGCAGCCAGGCCGCGCGTTCATCGGCGGGCAGTCGGTCCAGCACGTCCATGGCGATGGCGACGTCGCGTTCCAGGTCGCCCAGCATCATGCTCTTGGTGGTGTTGTAGCGTTCGTAGAACAGCGAGGCGAACGACAAGCCATACGCCAGCACCAGGCCAATCAGAAAAATCAGGAACAACCGGGCGACCAGGGTGCCAGGCCAGGCGGAACGCGGGCGGGCGGCGGGGTTCACTCGTTGGCTTCCGACACATCGACCGCCGCCGCGAACACATAGCCCTCGCTGCGCACGGTCTTGATGTAGCGGGGCTCGCGCGCATCTTCGCGCAGGCGTTGGCGCAGGCGGCTGACCAGCAGGTCGATCGAGCGACCAAAGAAATCGGCGTCACGTCCTTGGGTCAGGTTCAGCAGTTGATCGCGGTTCAGCACGCGCTGCGGGTGGTCCAGGAACACGCGCAGCAGCCGGTACTCGGCGCCGCTTAGCGACACCACCGTGCCGCTCTCATCCAGCAAGTGGCGCGCGGTGGTGTCCAGCCGCCAGTCACCGAAGGCGATCTCGCGGCCCGGCTCTGTCACCTGGAAATTGGGCGGCAGCATCCGTGTGCGGCGCAGAATCGCCTTGATGCGGGCCAGCAGTTCGCGCGCCACAAAGGGCTTGACCAGGTAATCGTCGGCGCCCATTTCCAGGCCCAGCACGCGGTCCATGTCGTCGCTGCGGGCGGTCAGCAGCAGGATCGGGATGCGGCGGTGCTTGCCGCTGCGCAGTTCGCGGCACAGCACCAGGCCGTCATCGCCCGGCATCATGATGTCCAGCACGATCAGGTCGACGGACAGGTTTTCCAACAAGGAACGCATCTGCCGGCCGTCGGCCGCCAGTGTGACGGTCAGGCCGTTCTTCTTCAGGAAGTTGCCGGCAAGCTCGCGTATTTCACGATCGTCGTCGACGATCATCACGTGATCAATCTGATCCATCTGCGGTGGCCTAAAGGGTTGGGGCGGCAACGCGCGGATGCACTCGCGCGGGTAGGCGGATTTTATCCAAGGCGGCGCCTTCAGCGGTCGGCCGGGGGCAGCGGGTCGCGGCGCGGCCGGGTATTGGCGATGAGCTGGCATTGGAACGGCTTGGCGGCTTCGGTGCTGAAACCGCCGAACATCAACAGCAGAACGGCCAGAATGCGCTTCATAGGGGTCTCCGGGGGCAGGGCATGAACGGGTTATAGCGCCGGCCGCCGCCGCAAGTGTGTCGTACTGTGTACGCCCCGGCGGCAGATACATAAGCCAGGAAAAAACACGCAAAACCGGCACAAGCCGGATACGCGGCGCGGGTGCAATGGGGCCTCTTTCCAAAGGACTGCCCCATGGACCTGATCAACACCCCCATCGCTTTGCTGGCCGGCATGCTGACCATTGCCTCGCCCTGCGTGCTGCCCTTGCTGCCCGTGCTGCTGGGCACCTCGCTGGAACGCCCGGACCGCTGGCGTCCCTTGTTTGTCGTGTCCGGTTTTGTGCTGGCGTTTGCCGGCCTGGGTATCGCGCTAAGCCTGTTGTCCACCTTGAATGCATCGGTACACGAAGCGGTGCGGTCCACGTCGATCGCGCTGCTGGCGCTGTTCGGCCTGGTGCGCATCTGGCCGCAACCTTACGACAGGCTGATCGCCCGCATCGGCGGCCCCTTGCAGCAGTTGGCCTTCAGCGCGGGCGGCACGGGCAGCGGCAACGCCGGCGGCTTTGTGCTGGGGCTGTCGTTGGGGGCGGTGTGGACGCCCTGCGCCGGCCCGGTGCTGGCGTCGATTCTGGTGCTGGCCGCCAAGGCGCAGAACCTGACGCAATCCAGCACCTTGCTGTTGATGTTCGCCATCGGCGCGGGCATTCCGATGCTGGTGATCGCCTACGGCGGCCAAGCCATCGCGGCACGGGTGCGCGGCTTGTCGCGCTACACCCAGCGCTTGCAGCAAGGCTTTGGCGTGCTGCTGATCCTGACCGCCGCCGCCATCTATTTCCAGTACGACATCCTGGCTTACGCCTGGATCAGCAACCTTTTCAACTGACCCCACTGACCCACATTCAAGGAGCATGACCATGTTTGCCACGTTCAAGAAAATCGCGCTGGGCGCGCTGTTGGCCACATCGCTGGCCGCCTCGGTGATGCCGCTTACCGCGCAGGCGGGAGCCTCCACACCTACCCCCGCGCCGGAATTCACCGGCATCGAGCACTGGCTCAACAGCGACCCGCTGACGCTGGCGTCGCTGCGCGGCAAGGTGGTGCTGGTGGATTTCTGGACCTACACCTGCATCAACTGCGTACGCACCTTGCCCTACGTGACAAGCTGGTATCAGAAGTACAAGGACCAGGGGCTGGAGGTGGTGGGCGTGCATACGCCGGAGTTCCCGTTTGAACGGTCCACGCCCAACGTGCAGAAGGCGCTGGAGCGCTTTGGCATCACCTACCCGGTGGCGCAAGACAACCGCTATGCCACCTGGGACGCCTACCGCAACCAGTACTGGCCGGCCTTCTACCTGATCGACAAGCAAGGCCAGATCGTCTACCGCCATTTTGGCGAGGGCCGGTATGCGGAGACGGAGGCGGAGATTCAGCGGTTGCTGGCGCAGCCGGGCTAAGAAAGGCGGCGGAGGGAGGCGGCGGACGGAGGCGGCGGATGTCCGACAACGCGCGGACCGACCTTGATACTCGGCCGCGCAAAGCAGATATGCGATACCGCGCATAGCGCCGCCCCGGCACGCCGCATACCATGCTCCAAACACAAAAACCCAAGGTTTGGAGACAGCATGAAGATCGCAAGCGCGCTGACGTCGGTCAGCCTGTGGCTGGGCGGGGCAGTGATGGCGTGCGCCGTGGGAATGACGGCGCCCGCCGTGGCCGGCGCCTACCCCGACCGTCCCATCCGGCTGGTTGTGCCGTTTCCCGCCGGGGGCGCCACGGACCTGATGGCCCGGGCGCTGGCGCAAGGGCTGGGCGACAAGCTTGGCCAGGCCGTCGTGGTGGAAAACCGGGGCGGAGCAGGGGGCGCGATCGGCGCGGAGGCCGTGGCCAGCGCCGCGCCCGACGGCTATACCTTGCTGTATTCGACGATGGGTGTGCTGACCATCAACCCATCGCTGTACGCCAAATTGCGCTACGACCCGCAAAAGAGCTTCGAGCCGATCTCGCTGACCAACCTGACCTCGAACCTGCTGGTGGTGAATCCGGAATTGAACGTGAATTCGGTGGAAGAACTGGCGGCGCTGGCCAGGCAGCGGCCGGGCGAGCTGACGTTCAGTTCGTCGGGCAATGGCACCACCAGCCATCTGGCGGGTGAGATGTTCAAGTCGACAGCGGGCGTGGATATCCGCCATATCCCGTACAAGGGCACCTCGGGCGCCATCAACGATTTTCTGGCGGGGCGGATTTCGATGATGATCGACACGTCCTCCAATTTCATTGAACAGGTGAAGCAGGGCAAGGTGCGTGCGCTGGGCGTGACCAGCCGCCAGCGCTTGCCGGTGCTGCCGGATGTGCCGTCGATTTCGGAAGCGCCGGGCTTTTCAACGTATGAAGTCAGCTTGTGGTCAGGGGTGTTGGCGCCAGCGGGCACACCTCGCGCGGTGATCGACAAACTGAACCAGGACATCGGCGCGGTGATGACGTCGCCGCAGATGGTCGAGCGCATGGCGGGTTACGGCATCCAGACCACGCACAGCACGCCCGAAGCCTTCGCCGCCCAGATCAAGACGGACACGGTGAAGTGGGCGCGGGTGATCAAGCAGTCCGGCGCCCGGGAAGACTGACATGACATCGATGATCCGATCCATGCTGATAGCCGCCAGCGTGATGGCGGCCGCGGTAACTCCCGCCGCCCAGGCCGCATACCCGGAGCGCCCGTTGACCCTGATCAACCCCTACGCGGCGGGCGGCCCCGCCGACGTCGTGGCGCGCAGCCTGGGCCGCGCGCTGGAAAAAAGTCTGGGCCAGCCGGTGGTGGTGGAAAACAAGCCGGGCGGCGGCGCGTCCATCGGCACGGGGTTTGTCGCCCGCGCCAAGCCCGACGGCTACACCTTGCTGCTGGGCACCTCCGCCGGCCACGTGGTGACGCCCTTGATGCAGAAGACGCCCTATGACGGCGTGGAAGGCTTTGCCTTCTGCTCGGTGGTCGCGGTGCAACCCATCATGCTGGTGGTGAATCCGTCGCGCGGCATCCGCGACGTGGGGGCGTTGCTGGCGCGCGCCAAGGCCGAACCCGGCAAGCTCAGCTATGGCTCGGCGGGGGTGGGCGGCGCCACGCACCTGGGCGCCGAACTCTTTCAGCAGGCGGCGCATGTGCAGTTGAATCACATCCCCTACGCCGGCGCGGCGCCCGCCATCAATGACGTGGTGGGTGGCCAGATCGACCTGGCCATGCTGAACCTGTCGGCCAGCTTGCCGTTCATTCGTCAGGGGCGCTTGATTGCCTTGGCCTACGCGGCCGACAAGCGTTCGGCGCTATTGCCCGACGTGCCCACGCTGGACGAAGCGGGCGTGCCGGGCGCGCAGGCGGCAACCTGGTACAGCCTGGCCGCGCCTGCGGGCACGCCGCCCGACATCGTGCAGCGCTTGAGCAGCGCCGTCAGGGCCGTGAACGACGACCCTGACTATCGGCGCGTCATGCAAGAGCAGGCGATCGAGCTGATGTCGCTGACCCCGGCCGAAGCCGACGCTTACGTCCGCCGCGATCATGCGGACATGCAGAGGCTGCTGAGCTCGCTGGGACTGCTGGCAAAATGACACGACCTCCCGCAATCCACGTCAGGCGAGGCCACCATGAATTTTGATTTCAGCAAACTGGCATCGGCCGACGCCTTCAAGCTGCTGTCCAGCGTGGTCGTGCCACGCCCGATTGCATGGGTGGTGAGCCAATCGGCACGCGGCGATCTGAACGCCGCGCCGTTTTCGTTCTTCAACGTGGTCAGCAGCGACCCGCCCATCGTGGCGCTGGGCATCGGTCCGCGCGGCGGCCAGTTGAAGGACACGTCGCGCAACATCCTGGACACGGGCGAGTTCGTGATCAACCTGGTGTCGGCCGAACTGGCCCAACAGATGAATCGGACCAGCCTGGATTACGACGCCAGCGTCAACGAATTGGTGCGCGCGGGCCTATCCACCCAGCCGTCGCTGATCGTGGCGCCGCCGCGCATTGCGCAAAGCCCGGCGGCACTGGAATGCAAGGTCTGGCAGGTGATCGAGGCGGCGCCGCAGCGTGTGATTGTGCTGGCGCGCGTGGCCGGCATGTACTTGCGCGACGACGCGCTGCTGAACCGCGATCGGTTCCATGTAGACACGCCCGCGCTGGGACTGCTGGGGCGCATGCATGGCGCGGGCTGGTACGCGCACACGAGCGACCTGTTTCAAATGCTGGCGCCGGATGCGGCGAACGATCCGTCCGTGCGTCCGGCCCAAGGCCATTGACTCGCGTCACGGCGCTTAACGAACAAGGAGCAAGACGATGAAGTTGCATTGGTCGCCCAGGTCGCCATTTGTGCGCAAGGTGATGATCGTTCTGTATGAAACCGGCATTGACGACCAGGTGGAACTGGTGCGCACGCCGGTTGCAATGGATAAGCCCAATCTGGATCTGGTGGCGGACAACCCCTTGATCAAGCTGCCCACCTTGGTGCTGGACGACGGTACGCCCTTGTATGACTCGCGGGTGATCTGTGCCTACCTGAACGGGCTGACCGGGGGCCGCTTGCTACCGGCGCAAGCCGGTGCGCGTCTGGTGGCTGAACGCCGGCAGGCGCTGGGCGACGGCTTTCTGGATGCCTTGCTGCTGTTCCGGCAAGAGCGCAACAAGCCTGTGGAAAAGCAGACGGCGGCGTGGCTGGACGCTTTCGCGCTGAAGGTGCGTGCCGTGCTGGCCGCGCTGGAAGCGGAGGCGCCCGCTCTGGCGGCAAGCGATTTTGACCTGGGCGTGATCGCCATCGGCTGCGCCCTGTCGTATATGGATTATCGTTTTCCGGACATAGACTGGCGTACCGGGCATCCCCAGCTTGCCGCGTGGCACCAGGGCTTTTGCGCCCGCCCGTCGGTGGCGCGTAGCCAGCCCGACGAAACGCCGTGAATTCTGCATTCCCCGAACCAAGGATGATGATGAGCCGTATCCCGCTGCCTTCCCCCGACAACATGACCGACGACCAGAAGCGCGTGTACGAGAAAATCGTCTCGGGTCCGCGCGGGCGTCTGGTCGGCCCCTTGCGCGCGGCGCTGCATAGCCCGGAACTGGCCGAGCGCTGGCAGGCGCTGGGCGCCTTGCTGCGTTTCGGCACCAGCCTGCCGCCGCGCGTCAGCGAACTGGCCATCGTGGTGACCGCGCGCCGCTGGAACAGCCAGATCGAATGGTATATCCACGAGCAGGCGGCCCGCGCGGCGGGTATCGCGGATACGGTGCTGGACGCGATCCAGGCGCGCGCCACGCCGTCGTTTGAATCGCGCGACGATGAGGTGGTCTACGAATTTGCCCGCCAATTGCAGGAAACCGGCCAGGTGGAACCCGAGCTGTATGCCGAGGCGGTAGCGCGCTGGCAGGCCGTGGGCGTGGTGGAACTGACGGCGGTGATCGGCTACTACACCATGGTGTCCATGACCTTGAACGCGCACGAGATCCCCATGCCGGATGACACGCCCGCGCCGCTGGATACCCCACGGCAAGCGGACCAGCCCGTCTTGAGCGTCTTGGCGCCGCTATCAAAGAAGGGGCGGGCATGATTACCGAAATGCCGCGCATGCCCGTCACGCCCAAGCACACGCTGCCCGCGTTGGCGTGCGATGCGCATTGCCATGTGTTCGGCCCCTATGACCGCTTTCCCTTGCAGCATCCGTCGTCCTACGCGGCGCCGGATGCGCCCGTGGCGCGCTACCTGCAAATGCTGGACACGCTGGGCGCGGCGCGCGGCGTACTGGTGCAACCCGCGCCTTATGGCGTGAACCCATCCGCGCTGCTGGATGCGTTGGCGCAAGCTCGCGACCGACTGCGCGGCATTGCCGTGGCCGACCCCTCGGTGACCGATGCGCAGTTGCAGGCGCTGGTGGATGGTGGCGTGCGCGGACTGCGCTTTCTGGAAGCGCGCGACCCCGCGGGCAATCTGTTTCCTGGCAGCGTGGGCTTCGGCCAGATCGCCGCGCTGGCGCCTCGCATGAACCAGTTCGGCTTGCATGCCCAGCTTTGGGCGCCTTGCGATGCCTATGTGCAGCACCTGCCGGCCTTGGCCGCGCTGGACGTGCCGATCGTCATTGACCACCTGGGCAGCCTTGTGCCGGCGCGGGGCGACGAGGATGCGGCGTTCCAACTGTTGCGCGGCCTGCTTGCCGATGGCCGCATCTGGATGAAGTTGACGCTGTGCCGGGTGGGCGCCGCGCCCACCTACGACAACGCTCGCTTCATCCACAACGCCTTCATCGCCGCCAACCCCGACCAGGTGCTGTGGGGCTCGGACTGGCCGTTTGTGCGCATGGGCGAATTGGCGCCGTCGGCCGATGCCTTGGTGGATGTGGCTTACGAGTGGCTGGGCAATGATGCCCTGCGCAACAAGGTGTGGGTGGACAATCCGGCGCGGCTATACGGTTTTTGATTCCCGACCGTTTTGACTGCTCAGGGGCTGGCGTGCCACACGCCTTCGCCACCAATTTCCCGGACCAGCGTTTCGATCTGCGCCGCGACTTCCATCACGGTGCGCCCCGGTCCCTTGGAACGTGAAAACGCCATCGAGATGATGCGGCCCATGCTCGGATCGCGAAGCGCCGCGATGCTCAGGCGGCCTTCCTGCACTTCTTGCCACACGGCGTGCAGGGGCAGCACGGTGTACATGTGTTCATGTTCCACAATCGACTTCATCAGCGGCAGCGAGTCCGCTTCGATGAGCGGCGCAATGGTGATCTTGCGCGCCCGCGCCAGGCCGTCCAACGCATTGCGCAAGCCATTGGGCGCGCCGGGCAGAATGAAGGGCAGGCCATTGAGCTGGTCGAACGTGACTTCGCCGGACTGCGTGCGCGCATCGCCCGCCGCGCCCACCAGATAGGAATCCACATAGGCCAGCGCCTGCTCGCCCGGCGGGCATTTGTCGCCATACCGGTACAGGATGGCGATGTCCACGCGGCTGTCCGTCAACCACTCTTCGATCTGGCCGCTGGAACCCTCAAGTATCTTCAGGTGAACCTTGGGGAAGTTTTTGCGCAAGCGCGAGAACAGGCGGCGGATGAGGGGATGCGCGGTGGACGGCAGCAGCCCCAGCGTGACCTCGCCGGCCGGTTCGCGGGCCTGCCCGTTCAGCTCCAGCTCCAGGCGCTCGGCGTCGCCCAGCAAGGTCTGCACCAAGGGGAACAGGCGTTCGCCCACCTCGGACAAGTGCACGCCGCGCCCCGTGCGGTTGAAGAGCCGCGCGTTGCACTCGCGTTCCAGGGCGTTGATGCGGCGGCTGAGCACCGATTGGTCCTGGTCCAGGTAGAGGGCGGCGCGCGTGATGCTGCCCAGCTCTGCAATGGCAAGGAACGCCCTCCATTTGTGCAGGTCGGCGGTAAGGTCCAGGCTCAGGCCGGTGGCTTTGGCGGAAGGCATGTTGGCAGGGCTAGGGTCGCAAGGAGGAACGCATAAGCGTACGGCAAAGCGCGTGGGATTGGGTCATTCCACCCCAAGGATCACTCCACCCCCAGCTTGCCGCGTCGGATCACGTCGCCCCATTTCTTGGATTCCGATTCCATCAGGGCGCGATATTCGTCCGGGGTGGTCGCGGCCGGCATGGCGCCCTGGTCGATCATCTTTTGCCGCAACGTCGGGTCCGCCAATGATTTGGCGATGGCGTCCGCCATCTTGTCCACGATGTCCTTGGGCGTGCCCGTGGGCGCGATGATGCCGTAGTTGGATTCCACGATCACGCCGGGAAACCCCGCTTCGCGCGTGGTGGGCACGTCCGGCAGCCCTTCGAAACGCTCGGGGCTGGCCACCGCCAGGGCGCGCAGCTTGCCCGCCTTGATGAAGCCCAACGCGGCGGAGGCATCCCCGGGAAACATCTGCACTTCGTTGGACAGCAGGGCCGTGACGGCAGGCGCGGCGCCCTTGTAGGGCACATGCATGATGTCGATGCCCGTCTGCTGCTTCAGCAGTTCGCCGCCCAGATGCGGAGTAGTGACGTTGCCGGCGGATCCGTAGTTGTATTTGCCCGGCTGCTGTTTGGCGCTGCTGACGAAGGCTGCCAGCGTCTTGTCGGGCAGGGAAGGATTCACCATGATCACCTGCGGAATGCGGGCCACCAGCGACACGTACTGGATGCTGCCGACGTCGTAAGGCACCTTCATGACGTGCGGCAGGCCGGTGATGGCGCCCGGCACGCCGAAGCCGAACGTATTGCCGTCCGGCGTGGCTCGCACGGTGGCGTCCACGCCGATGGTGCCGCTGGCGCCCGCCTTGTTTTCGATCACGATGGTCTGGCCCAGCCGTTGGCCCAGCGCTGGAGCCAGCAGCCGCGCCAGGTTGTCCACCGAGCCGCCAGGCGGATACGGCACGATCAGCCGGATGGGCTGGCTTGGCCAGGGTTGCGCGGCCTGTGCCAAGGGCGCCAGCGCCGCGCCCAGCAATACCGCCGCCACCGTCAATGCGGGTGCTTTTTTCATTGTCTCTCTCTCCTGATGGCGCCCAAGCCTGTGGGCGCTGTTGTTATGCGCCGTCCAGGCCCAGGACCTGTTTGGCGTAGATATTGCGTTGAATCTCGTTGGTGCCGCTGAAGATGGTGGCGGCCAGCGCGTTGACATACGGCGCCAGCGCGTGGACGCCGCCATGGCCATAACCCAGCCGCATTTCCACGCCGCCGTACTCCTCGGCAATCTGGATCAGCAGCGCGCCCAGCCGTTCATGGGTTTCCGTGGCCCAGATCTTCAACAGCGAAAGTTCCGGCGGCAGCGGCCGGCCGGCGCGGACCATGTCGGCGAACACGCGGTACATGGCCGTCAGGTCGGCGGTGTCCAGCCGCAGTTCGGCCAGCCGGTCGGTGAACGCGGGGTCGGCCAGCAGGCCGCGTTGCCGCGCCACGCCGAAGATCTGCTGCAGCGCATGGCTGGCGTGCTTGGGGCTGCCCGAGAACAGCCGTTCAAAGCCCAGCAGCGCCTTGGCGATGCCCCAACCGGCATTCAGCTCGCCAACCAGATTGGCGCGCGGCACCCGCACCTGGTCAAAGAACACTTCGCAGAATTCCTCGTGGCCGGACAGCGTCCGGATAGGGCGCCGACTGATGCCAGGGCTGGCAAGGTCAACCAGCAGGAAACTGATGCCCGCCTGCTTTTTGACGGTCTTGTCGGTGCGCACCAGCATGAACATGTGGGTGGCGTCCTGCGCCAACGTGGACCAGGTCTTCTGGCCGGTGACGATAAGGTCGCTGCCGTCCATCACCGCCTCGCAGCGCAAGGCCGCCAGGTCTGACCCGGCATCGGGCTCCGAATAGCCCTGCGCCCAAACGGCTTCACCCGACAGAATGCCGGGCAGGAAGCGCGCCCGTTGCTCGTCGGTGCCGTACCGGATAAGGATGGGGCCCAGCATCACCAGCCCCTGGTCGGGCGCGCGCGCCACGCCGTAGCGTTCGGCTTCTTCGATGAAGGCGATCTGCCGCGCGGGTGACAGCGCCATGCCCCCGTGTTCGCGCGGCCATGACGGGGCAATCCATCCTTGGCGCGACAAGGTGTAGTACCAGTCCTTGATGTCGCCCCAATGCAAGCGCCACGGCACATGGCGTAGATGAGCGGGATAGCGCGCGTGGAAGAAGCGGCGCAAGAGGGCGCGGAAGTCGTCTTCGGGCATGGCGTTCCAGTCGGCATCCCTGGGAAATTCCGCTTGGACTTCATCCTGCGCTTGCGCGTCATCCGAGGGGGGCGAGGGGGCGTCGGCCAGTGCGCCATAGCGTTGCCGGTGAGCCGTGGCATTGCCCAGCCAGGCGGACAGGTGCAGCGCATTGCGAAAATACAGGCTGACGTCGCATTCCTCGGTGTAGCCGATGGCGCCGTGCAGTTGTATGGCCAGGCGCGATGCTTCCAGGCCGGCACGCGCCGCGCGGGCCTTGACGCGGCTGGCCAGGACCTTGCGCGTGGTGGCGGTGGGTGCCGTCACCGCGTCCGAGGCGTCGGACAGCGTACTCAGGGCGTCTTGCAGGCTGCTTGCCGCCAGCTCCACCTGCATGACGGCGTCTACCAAGCGGTGTTGCAAGGCCTGGAATGAGGACAGCGGCTTACCGAACTGCCGGCGTGTATTCAGATAGGCCACCGTATCGGCTAGCACCTGCCGCGCCAGCCCGATCATTTCGGCCGACTGCATCAGGCGGCCGTAGTCCAGTGCATCGTCAACCGCGTCCAACACACCCTGCTGGGCGAGCAGGGCTTGCGCGGGCACCACGGCGGATTCAATACTCAGGTGGCAAGCGGGGGTACCGTCCGCGCGCGCATGCGGTCGGACGGTAAGGCCGGGAGCACCGGCCTCCAGGTAGAACAGCGCGGTGCCCTGCTCGCCGTCCGCCGTTACCAGCCAGCCGTCCACGCCGTCGCCGGGAATGACGTGGCGCTTTTCACCGTTCAGCACAAATGCGCCTTCGCGTACCGTGACGCTGACGCCAAAGACGCCCGCGGCTTCGCCGGCTTCCAACTGGCCTTCGGTTTCTTGCCAGGCCAATCCGATGATGCGTGCGCCGGTGCACAGGTCTTGCAGCAACGTGTCGCGCAGCGCCGATCCTGGCATGGCGTCGATGCGCGTCAGCAGCGTGGCGGCCAGCACGCCGGCGCCCACCAGCGGCTCGGGCAATTGTGCGCGGCCGGCTTCCTCGATCACCGCTGCCATGGCGTGCCACCCCAGGCCCAGCCCGCCCGATGATTCGGGCACGCTCATGCCCAGCCAGCCCACGTCGGCGATGTCGCGCCAATAGTCGCGGTCAATGCCGCATGCCGTGCGCTTGCGTTGCCGCTGATCGCGGCGCGAAAGAAAGTCGCGTGCGCTGTCGCGGATCTCTTCGATCAGCGCGTGGTCAACGTTGCTCATACGATGCCCTCGGCGTGCAGGCGCGCGATCTCGTCGTCCGACAGGCCCAATTCACCGCGCAACACCGCCGCCGTGTGTTCGCCCAACGTCGGCGGCGGCAGACCGGGCGCGATCGGCGTCCCGGAAAAATGAATCGGGTTGTTGATGACGGGCATCTCACCCAGTTCGGGGTGCAAGACGCTGCCCAGCACCTTGCGGTGTCGCACCTGCGGGTCTTCGAACACCTGGTCCATGGTGTAGATCGGGCCGCAAGGCACGTTGGCGGCGGCCAGCGCGTCGTTCCATTCGCCGACGCCACGCGCCAGCATGGCCGGCTCGATCAGGCGCGACAAGTCCGCTTGCGCGGCGGCGCGCTTGGGGTTGCTGACAAAGCGCGGGTCATCGGCCAAGGCAGGCAGGCCGATGACCGCGCAGAAGCTGCGGAACTGCGAGTCGTTGCCCACGGCCACCATCAGGTGGCCATCGCGGCAGGCAAAGGCGCGAAACGGCGCGGTGATTTGGGACGCCGAGCCCATGCGCGCGGGCAGTTTGCCGCTGGCCAGGTAGTTCATGCCGATGTGTGAAATGGCGGCGATCTGCGCGTCCAGCAGCGCCAGGTCAATATGCTGGCCAACGCCCGACACCTGGTCGCGATGCCGCAACGCCGCCAGGATGGCCGCCACGGCGTAGAAACCCGCCGTCAGGTCCGACACCGAGTAGCCCGCCTTCACGGGGCCGGCGCCCGGCTCGCCATCGGGCACGCCGGTGACGCTCATCAAGCCGCTCATGGACTGGAAGATGGGGTCGTAGCCGGGCAGGTGGCTATAGGGGCCGGTCTGGCCGAATCCGGTAATCGAGCAATACACCAGCCTGGGATTGATCGCGGACAGTGATGCATAGTCCAGGCCGTAGCGGCGCAGGTCGCCCGCCTTGAAGTTTTCGATCACGATGTCGGCGCCCTGCGCCAAGCGGTGGATCAAGGCTTGCCCTTCAGGCCGAGAGATATCGATCGTCAGGGATTTCTTGCCGCGATTCATCGCGACGAACGATGAGGTCTGCTGGCTGGGCTCGCCCTTGCGGTCGGGCATCGGGTAGCCCTGGTGCCGCACGTCGTCGCCCCGGCCCGGGCGTTCCACCTTGATGACGTCGGCGCCAAAGTCCGCCAGCATCTGCGCCGCCCAGGGGCCGGAGAACACACGGCTCAGGTCCAGGACTTTCACGCCCTCCAATGCTCCGGTCATGGCGACTCCTTATTTGCCCTGGAAGACGGGTGCGCGCTTTTCGAGGAAGGCGCGGCGCGCTTCCTGCGCGTCTTCGGTCTTGGCGATAGCGGCGGTCATGTCCTGTTCGTACCGGTAGCCGTCGCGCAGGCTCATGTCTTCGATGGCGTTCAGTGTCTGCTTGGCCAGCATGGTGGCCAAGGGGCTCTTGGACGCCAGTTCGTGCGCCAGTTCCAGGGCGCGGTCCATCAAGGCCTCGGCGGGCACGGACGCTTCAACAATGCCCAGCCGATAGAGTTCATCGCCATCCACTCGCAGGCCCGTCAGCATCATCCTGCGCAGGCGCGAATGGCCGAACAGGCGCATGCCATGGCGTCCGCCACCCAGCAGGCCCACATTGATTTCCGGCAGGCCCACGACCGCCGTGGATGCGGCCAGCAGGATGTCGCATGAGGCAACGATGGCCAGGCCCGCGCCCAGCGCCGCGCCATTGATCGCGCCGACGACCGGCTTGGCGCATTCGCGGATGGCGTGAAAGCACTCGCGCGTGCGGCGCGAATGCTGCGGCAGGTCTCCCGGGCCCTTGATGATGGCCGCGCGGTTTTTCAAGTCAGCGCCCGCGCAGAACGTCTTGCCTTGGCCGGACAACACCACGGCACGTACGTCCGGGGTTTCCGAAATGCGGTCCAGCACCCAGGACAACTCGTTCATCATCTCGGTGCTCAGGGCGTTCACTGGCGGGTTGGCCAGCAGGATGACGGCCACGCCGTTGTCCACCGTGACATCCAGCGCGGTGTAGGGGCCGGTCAAGTTTTCAGGCAGGGTCATGGTCCAGAGTCTCCGTCTTGTTCAAATGATCTTGCGCTGGCGCAAGTCCTGGATCTGTGGCGTGCTGAGGCCCAGTTCCGCCAGCACGTCGGCGGTGTGCTGGCCCAGCAGCGGCGGGGCGCGATCCGCCCGCAAGTCCGCCGTGGCAAACCGCAAGGGGTTCATCACTTGCGGTACCGTGCCGGCGGCCGGGTGCGGCAGGCGGCGCAGCATGGCGCGGTGCGCCACCTGCGGGTCGTCGAACACTTCGGGAACGGTGTTGATGGATCCAGCCGGCACGCCGGCATCCTTTAACGCCGCCAGCCAGTGCGCGCGCGGCTGCGCGGCGATGATGGCGTCCAGGATCGGGTCCAGCGTGGCTTGATTCGTCACGCGCTGGCTGTTGGTGAGATAGCGGGGGTCTTGCGCCAGTTCGGGCTTGCCCAGTACGCGGCACAGGGTGGCGAACTGCGCATCGTTGCCGACGACGATGACGATGTCGCCATCGGCGCAGGCGAAGGTGCGTTGCGGCTGGATGTTCGGGTGCGCGGTGCCGGTACGGCGCGGCACGCGGTTGCCCAACAGGAAGTTCATGGCCTGGTTCGCCAGGAGGCCGACCTGCACGTCCAGCATGGCGACGTCGATGTACTCGCCCTGGCCCGTCTGCGAACGGCGCAGCAACGCGGCGACGATGCCCAGCGCGGCGTAGACGCCGGTGGTCAGGTCCACGATGGGCACGCCCACTTTCTGTGGGCCGCCGCCGGGTTTGTCGTCGCGTTCGCCTGTCACGCTCATCAGGCCGCCCATGGCCTGGATCAGGAAGTCGTAGGCCGGCTCGGCAGCGCGCGGGCCGGTCTGCCCAAAGCCCGTGACCGAGCAATACACCAGGCGCGGGTTGATCTTCGACAGCGAGTCATAGTCCAGCCCCAGCCGCGCCAGGGTGCCGACCTTGTAGTTCTCCAGCACCACGTCCGCGTCACGGCACAGGTCCTTGACCAGCGCCTGGCCTTCAGGCGTCTGCAGGTCCAGCGTGATGGAGCGTTTGCCACGGTTCGTGGCGATGAAGTAGGCGCCGTCGGTGGTGTCCTGGCCCTGTTCGTCCTTCAGGAACGGAGGCCCCCAGGAACGGGTGTCATCGCCCAGGCCCGGCCGCTCGACCTTGATGACGTCCGCGCCCAGATCGGCCAGGATCTGGCTGGCCCAGGGGCCGGCCAGAATGCGGCTCAGGTCCAGCACTTTCACGTTTGATAACAGCGGCTGCAAAGCCTTCTCCTTGACTCCTGTTGTGTGCAGGTAGTCTAGGATTTCCGGCTTGCGGCGGGATGCACCCGGCGCACAAAGCTGTTATGCGTTTCGCGCACCGCCAAGGGTGGCGGCGCGGGGCGGATTGAGGAAAGTCTTACCGACCCGTATCCGGATAGTTCGGACCCGCGTCGTGAAAGCCGCCTTCACTGTAGGGATTGACGGCGCCGGGGTGGGGCGGGCCGCCCGGGCTGGAGGTGCAGCCGCTTATCACCACGGCGCTTGCCAGCAGGGCAAGCAAACGAATCAATGAGGGTGTCATGTCAGTCTCCCGCGGCTGCGCCTTGGCAAGCGCGTCGTACGCAGCGTGTGCGGAAGATTATAGGCGCCGATCAGTTCTCAAGCGTGGGGGCGAGCAGGGCGAAGACCTTGCCTTGGTTGTTGGCGCTGGACAGCAATTCGGCGATCGATACGCCGTTGCGGGGATTCAGGGTCAGGGCAATGGTCCGCTTGTCGCCGCTGGCGAAACGGGCGAGAGCTTGGCAGGCGTCGTCATTGTCGTCGAAGCCGGCCAGGGTCTTCTGGTTCTCGCAACGCTTTTGGCTGTCGCTGACCAGCTTGTCGAACTGCTTGGCGCGCTGCTTGTCCGGGTTGCCTTCGCCCGGTTCGGCGGTGAGGTTGTAGCGCTTAAACAGTTCCACGCTGCGTTTGACGTAGCCGCCGTCCTTCACGGACAGGCTGCCGGACTTGATGCGTAGTTCCGCCAATGGCGCCAGCGCGCGGTCGATGCGGCCCATGCCCATCATGCCCATCATGGCCAGCCCGACCAGGGCGTCGCTGTCTTCCGCCAAGGCCACCGCGCCGTTGACCCGTTCCAGGCTCAACGACAGTTCGGCGTTCAGCGCCTCGGGTTGTTCCAGGGTCAATTGCAGTTCGGCGTTGTCGTCATCACGCTGGTAGTCCCAGCGCACCCGCAGGTTGGCGGGCGGCAGGTCCAGCTTGCCGGCCTGGCGGGCCAGGTCTGTCTGGCTGAGCACGCTGGTGCCGTTGGGCAGGGCAGCGCCTTCGATCGTGACGTCGCCGCTGCGGCGGTCACTGGTGTTGCGCAGGCCGCTGATCTTGACGGTGTCGATCAGGGCGATGGGCGAGCCCGCCGGGCCGACCGTCACCTGCTTCAGTTTGGCGGATCCGAAGGGGGACGCCGAAATGCTCTGCCAGCGCACCATGTCGCGCTGGCCAGTCTTGTCCAGCAGCGCCACGATTTCGTCTTCCGCCTTGCCGGATGCGTAAGCGCCCAAGCCCCACCAGGCGCAGGCCAGCACCACGACGACACCGCCTGCGATCAGGCCATTCTTTTGTTTGATCATTGGGTTGCTCGTCTGGCGGTTAGGGTTGGTTCGCTTGATCAATGACGGCCTGGGCCTTCTCGGGCGTCCAGTCCGGCAGGCCCAGCATCATGCGGGCGCCGACCAAGGGGTCGTTCAAGTCGGCGCAGCCCGCCTTCTGGCAAGCGACGGGCGCGGCTTGGCCGAGCGTCAGCAAGGTCAGCGGCAGGCCGTTGTCGTCCTGGCGCTTGGTGTCCAGCGTGAGCTCGCCGGGCACCAGATACCAGCCTTCCTTCATGGCCTTCTGGCCGGTCAGGCGGATCTCGTACGGCCAGTCGGCCACGGCGTCGTTGTCCTGGTGGTCGTCCACATGGATCACCATGCGTACGGCCGCCTTGCGGCCAGCCATCAGGGCCTTGTAGTCGCCGCCGGTCAGCAGGTCGTAGCGCACGTCGCGCTGCATGCGTCCCAGGATGCCCTTGGGGTCGCTCTTGGCCTGATCAACCAGGTTTTGATATTGGCGCAGGTTGTCGCGTTCCTGGTTGGCCAGGCGCATCCGTTCCTCGCGTTTCTTGCGGGCGAGTAGTTCGTCGCGCTTGAACAGGTAGTTCTGGGCGTACTGCAGGTTGTAGCGCCACTCGCCTCGGGGCTTGCCGGTGCGCCAGTCGGTGGGGCGGTCGGCGGTGATCATGTAGAGCAGGTGTTCGATCTTGTCGCCGAGCGCGCCTTGCTCGAAATCGTCCGAGAACACAATGCGGGCATTGCCGGCGTCCGGCACGGCGGTGCGCTCCAGCACGCGCAGTGCGCCGTCCACGGCTACCTTGATGTCGGTGGCGTTGCGGAATACGTCGGCGTTTTCGGTGACGACGTCGATGCGGGTGTAGCGCCACACATCCAGGCCGCTGCCATACGACATGCGTTCGGCACGCAGCAAATAGTGGGAACGGCTGGCGGGGTCGCTGTCCAGGTGGAACCACAGGGAGCCGTCGTCGTCGACATGGGCCAGGCGGGTCGCGGCAACGGGCGAGGTGAACGGAATGCCGCCCGCCATCCAGACGTCATTGCTTTGCGCGATGCGCGCGCCGTCGGAGCGCTCAAGCCGCAGCCGGCCCTTGCCCGTGGCATAGCCGTCGGGACCGCAGGACATGCCATCGGTTTTCAGCGTGATGTATTGGGCGCCTTCGCCCAGGCGGAACGTCGACACGACCTTGCAGCCGTTCTGGTCCTGCATGGTCTTCAGCCGCTGCGTGCCGGCCATGACGGCGGCGGGCGACGGCGGCGTCCAGCCGTTGACCGCGAAGGCGGTCTGCACGGCGGGGGCGGGAGTCGGGGCGGGTGCGGGGGCTGCGGTTGCGGCAGGCGCGGCAGCAGGCGCAGCGGCAGGCACAGCGGCGGGCGCGGCAGTAGCCGGAGCGGCAACAGGGGGCGGGGCAACCGGTGCTGCCGCCACGGCGGGGGTGGCAGGCTCGATGGCGGCCGGTGCGGCGGCGGCCGGTGCCGCGGCGGCCGGTGCCGCGTCCGTGGGAGCAGGCGTTGCCACTTGAACGGGCTGTGGCGCAGCGGCTGCGGGGGCCGGCGCTTGCGTCGCGGCAGGCGCTGCGGCGACGGCGGGCGTGGTATCTGGCGTTGCGGCTACTGCGGGTGCCGCAGGTGTAGCCGGTGTAGCCGGTGTAGCCGGTGTAGCCGGTGTAGCCGGTGCAGCAGCCGTCGCGGCGGCGGCAGCAGCAACCTGCATTGCCCAGCCTGCGGCTTTGGTGCTGGTGCCGTCCGCGACACGCGCGCCGGCGTTGGTAACGCTGGTCCAGCGCAGGTCAACGGCTTGCGGGCACTGTTTGCCGAGCAGCACGCCGATCTTGGGCAGCAAGCGGCCGAGCGCGGCGGCGTCGGGGGCGGCGCCGTATACGGCGCGTAGATCCAGATGCGGACCGCACCACGGCGAACCGGTGGCGTGGTCGATGAATATCTCGATGTTTTCCGCTTTGGAATATGCCAGGCGATACGCCTCGGCGTGCGCTGGCAAGCTGCCAACGCTTGCGGCGATTGCCGCGGCCACGCAAACCTTCTTCATGCTTTTCGCCTTGCCCCTGTTCGCTTTGGTTTACAGTATAACATTGCGAATCATTTGACATTAAATGATACGTATATCTTGAATGTTTCAATTCCAGGTAAAACGCAACAATATCAAGGGGTTATGAAGTGGCTTCAGCTTTCATCGGATGGGTTTCGGCAAAGGCGGCACGTGGGTCCGATGGTAGCCGTGCATTCTGCGCAATAGTTTCCATTTCCGCCGTGATGGCGTTGAGCGGGTGCGTCAGTACCGGCTCGGGCAAGATGGGCCTGGATTTTGGCGAAGTATTGGCCAAGGAACAGCAGGTTTTCACCGTCAATGGCGAGCGCGCGGCGCTGCGCCGTTACTACAACGATTCGTACGACATCAAGCTGTATGGCCAGAAGAAGGTCATGGAGCTCGAGGTCAAGGGCGCGTCCATGATGGTGGCGAATGTGTCCGAAGTGCCGGGCGCAACGCTGATCACGCTGGATGTGCCGGAACTCGGCTGCAACCACGTCTATCACGTGTACCGCGTGTCGGGCGTGCAATCGTCCAAGTGGCAGAACAGCTACCGCAGTTGCGAAGGCCCGTTGTCGTTCCAGGTGGCCAACGGCCAGTGGACGGCTCGCCAAACGGTAAAGCCGGCCGTCGGCAAGCCTTACATGCTGGTCTACCAGGACGGCAATCTGTACACGCGCCCACTTGAAGTGGCCAAGCCGCGTGTGCCGGCCAAACCGCGCCCGAAGGCGCCGCCCAAGGCCAAGCCCGCGGCGCCTACGGCCCCCGTGGCCGATGCCGTCAACCTGGACGACGTGGCCGCGCCGGCCGCCGCCGCCGCCAATCTGGACGAGATCGACGCGCCGCCGCCCGGCAAGATCAACACCAGCGGCTTGAAGGCCGACACGGCCAGCGACGTGAAGATGAAGGACGAGAAGTAAAAGTCGACGTCAGGTAAAACGCGACCTCAGATAGAACGCAACGTCACACGGCTGGGATGGGCGGCAACGCCGCGCCAATGGCCACGGTCTTGCGTTTTATCCGAGGTCCATCGCAGCGTTGCCGATACGCTTGCACCGCGTCGGAATCCGCGGGCTGGAAATAGGGGTGGTCGTACTGCGCCTCGCGCATCGCGGCGTACAGGCGGCGGCCCCATACGCACTGCGCCTGGGCCTCGTCCCACAAGCGCGCCGTCTGTTCCGGCTGGCCGCTGCGCCATAACGCCAAGCCGTAATCGGCCACGATTTCTTCGTTGCGCGAGATCTCGCGGTACGACGCGCGCATCAGGCGCAGGCCTTCCTCGGTGTTGCCTCGCAGGCTGAGGATCCAGCCCAGCGTGCCCTGGTTGTAGGGGTTGGGACCCCACAGGCGGATGGACCGGCGCGCTTCCTCTTCGGCTTGCGGCAGGTAGTCGGGAAAGTCCGCCAGGTAATAGGCAATATCGTTGGGCCAATCCGTGTCGCTTGCCCGAGGGGGGCGGCCGGGTTTGGTCTGGCGACGTTGCAGCGTCTGCGCGTCGGTCAGCGCCAGGTCGGGCATGCCCAGCAGCCGTTCCAGGCCGAGGCGGTCGCTCAGCAGCGGGGTCTCGATCGGTTCAAGCGATTCCGGAAACCGCCATTTGCGTGATTGCATCAGCCAGTGGCGCGCGTCGTCTTGCCGGCCGACCATCAGCAATAGCTGAGCCAGATCCAGTTGCTGGCGAGGGGTGTCGGCGCATTGCATGGTTTGGATCAGCTGCTGCGCGCCGGCGGCATCGTTCTGGCTGAACTTGCGGTTGATGGCGTCCAGCTCGTCAAAGCACGCCCGGTTGTCGGTGACGGGCGCATCGATGGACAGGGACAGGGAGGCCGCCGGCACGTTGTGGCTGAAATAAGCCGTGGCGCCTTGGCGGGTGGTGTAGCCCAGGTCCACCCATTGTTCGCCCCAGCGCTGGTGCATGGTCAGGATGTAGGGCCAGGCCGCCACGGGTTCCTTGTCGTTGCTGCTGGAATGCAGTTGGAAAAAGTGGCCCCAGGGGCCGTCACCGACGCGGCGGATCAGCGTGAAGTCGTCGGGCTGGTACGCCTTGTCCGTCCACACCCAGGCGGTGCGGCCTTCGGCGTCGGTGGTGCCGTGCAGAATGCCGTCCTGGCTGGGGGTGTCGCGGATGGATTCCTGCTTGCCCGTCAGGAACAGGCGATACGGCGTGTTGGGCGCGGGCGCGCTGTCGCGGTTGTTCAGCAAGGTCAGCGTCAGGCTCTGGCCATGCGGGCCCACGCCGTATTGGGCCATGCCGGGGGGCGGGGTGGCGCTTGACGCCGCCGCGACGTCGGCCTGGGCGCCGGACGGGATCAGCAGCGCGGCGGCGGCCAGCAAGAGCGGGGTAAACGGGTGCTGCATCGGGAATGTCATGGGGGCTGCGGGGCGGCGTCTGCGGATGGATTTGGGCGAGCCGAATTGTGTCACGAACCCCTATTTTTCTGTCAGCGCTGGGAGCCAGGCCGACAGGCCCCGTTCAGCCGGGTCGGCAAGCGGGTATTTCAGCGGCGTTTCGGGCATTTGCGCTAGGATGATCGGCGCAATAACCCGTCACGACTTCCGCCTCCCCTGGAGAAACCCCGCATGACCGCCCTAGACTCGTTCGCCATCACCAAGAAGTGGCCCGCCCAGCATCCCGACCGCATCCAGTTGTATTCGCTGCCCACGCCCAATGGCGTGAAGGTGTCGATTTTGCTGGAAGAAATCGGCCTGCCTTACGAGGCCCACCGGGTCGCCTTCGACAAGCAAGACCAGTTTTCGCCCGAGTTCCTGTCGCTGAGCCCGAACAACAAGATTCCGGCCATCCTTGACCCCAATGGCCCGGACGGCAAGCCGCTGGCGCTGTTCGAGTCGGGCGCCATCCTGATCTACCTGGCCAGCAAGACCGGCCAGTTCATTCCGACGGACACGGCCGGGCGCTACGAGACGCTGCAATGGGTGATGTTCCAGATGGGCGGCATCGGCCCGATGTTTGGCCAACTGGGCTTCTTCCATAAGTTTGCCGGCAAGGAATACGAAGACAAGCGCCCGCTGGAACGCTACGTGGCGGAATCCAAGCGCCTGCTGGCCGTGCTGGACCAGCGCCTGGAAGGCCGCGACTGGGTCATGGGCGACGAATACACCGTGGCCGACATCGCCATCCTGCCGTGGGTGCGCAACCTGGTGGGCTTCTACGATGCCGGCGACCTGGTTGAGTTCTCGCGGTTCAAGAACGTGGCCCGCGTGCTGGAAGCGTTTGTCGCCCGTCCGGCCGTGGCGCGGGGCCTGACCATTCCCGCCTAGGCATGGAACTGCGCCAACTGCGTTATTTCGTGCGCGTGGTCGAAGCGGGCAGCATCGGCCGCGCGGCCACGTCCATCGGCATGGTCACGTCGGCGCTCAGCCAGCAGATCAGCCGGCTGGAAGGCGAACTGTCCACCCGGCTGCTGCAACGCAGCGCCAGCGGCGTGGTGCCCACGGACGCGGGCCTGGCGTTTTTTCGGCAGGCGCAACTGGCGCTGCGCCATGCCGATGACGCCGTGCAGGCCGCGCAGCAGGCGCGGCTGGCAGGCCACGTCAGCGTGGGCTTGTCGTCCACCACCGCCGCCATTCTGGGCGCACCGTTCCTGCAGGCCATGAACGAGCGCTACCCCGACATCCGGCTGCATCTGGTCGAGGCGCTGTCGGGCCATCTGGCCGATATGCTCAATGGCCGCCTGCTGGACCTGGCCATCGTGTTCCAGGCCGAATCCGCGCGCCGCTGGAGCATCATGCCGCTGTTGGACGAACCCCTGTTCCTGTGCGCGCGGCGTGACATGCCGGGCCTGCCGGAAGGCGACACGACGCGGCTGGCCGATATCGCGCATCTGCCGCTGGTGCTGCCCAGCGGGCGCCACGGGCTGCGGGCGCTGGTCAACAACGCGTTCCTGCAACTGGGGCAGACGCCGCGCGTGGTGGCGGAAGTTGATGGCCTGTCGCTGTTGATGGACGTGGTGCAACTGGGCAACGCCGCCACCATCCAGCCCAGTTCGGCCACGGCGCGCATCGCGCCCGGCCAGTTGCACATGGCGCGCATTGAAGACGCCCACCTGTTTCGCCCCAATCTGCTGGTCAGCCTGTCCGACGACGAGCTCTCGCCCGCGGCGCTGGCCGCCCGGCTGGTGCTGGCCGATGTGTCGCGCACCCTGGCGCGCGACGGCAAATGGGCGGTGGTGGCTCTTCACGATTCGTGAAGACCCGTTGACGCCCGCCTGATATCGCACGCGCCGTCCGCTAGGTAGAGTCATCCCCTTGATGTGAGGGGCAATGACATGGTGGATGTCTTGGTGGTGGGCGGGGGTAACGCGGCGCTGTGCGCGGCCCTGATGGCGCGCGAGGCCGGCGCAAGCGTGTTGCTGCTGGAGGCCGCGCCGCGCGAATGGCGGGGCGGCAATTCGCAGCACACGCGCAATTTGCGCTGCATGCACGATGCCCCGCAGGACGTGCTGACCGACGCCTATCCCGAAGAGGAATACTGGCAAGACCTGCTGAAGGTCACGGGCGGGCAGACCAACGAACACCTGGCGCGGCTGGTCATCCGCGAATCTTCCACCTGTCGGGACTGGATGCGCCGCCATGGCGTGAACTTCCAGCCGCCGCTGTCGGGCGCGCTGCACGTGGCGCGCACCAACGCTTTTTTCATGGGCGGCGGCAAGGCGCTGGTGAATGCCTATTACCGCAGCGCCGAAGCGCTGGGCGTGCAGATCCGCTACAACGCGCCGGTGGATGCGCTGGAACTGGAAGACGGCCGTTTCAAGGCCGCGCGCATCGGCGACGAACGCATCGAGGCCCGCGCCTGTGTGCTGGCCGCGGGCGGCTTCGAGTCCAACCGCGAATGGCTGCGTGAAGCCTGGGGCCAGAACGAACGCGGCGAATGGCCGGCCGATAACTTCCTGATCCGTGGCACGCGCTTCAACATGGGCGTGCTGCTGAAGTTCATGCTGGACGCGGGCGCGGACGGCATTGGCGACCCGTCCCAATCGCATTGCGTGGCCATCGACGCACGCGCCCCGCTGTACGACGGCGGCATCTGCACCCGCATCGACTGCGTGTCGCTGGGCGTGGTGGTCAACCGCGACGCCGTGCGCTTTTATGA
>RCUJ01000349.1_pt1 | contig 27108 bp, 24 predicted proteins | sample 2166321 | NCBI WGS metagenome assembly RCUJ01 (sample SAMN09932808, study PRJNA488358) | compost metagenome | feature: garden; material: soil; isolation source: compost soil in an enriched community after 118 h of incubation | place: Germany: Experimental Botanical Garden Goettingen | collected... | reverse complement strand
TTACAAATCCTTGGTTCACTGTTACAGTATATAAGTACATGAGCACATCACAAAATAACCGTGGTGAACAGCCAGTACCGCCGACAAAATCGACGGTTGTTTTATTGCTGGGTACTATTGCCGATACGACATGGCGAATGTTTATTCCGACTATCGGTCTAACGGTTGCCGGCGTCTACGGCGACAAAGCCTTCGGTACGAAACCGTGGCTGATGATTGCTGGTATCGCTCTAGGGGCAACAATTGCAGGACTACTTGTCGTGCGTCAATTAAAGAAAGTGAATAAATAAAACATGACCAATACTTTTGCAGCACTTGATCTTCATATTAGCCTTGCTCCCGAGGCTGTTTTCCATATTGGTTCATTCCCTATCACTAACAGTATGATCCTTGGTGTTATTGGCTCACTTGTTGCGCTTGCGCTCCTTTTTTACGCTGCAGGTAAACTTAAGCGCGGAAAATATAATCGTTTTGTTGGCTTGATGCAGTGGACATTTGAAGGCTTTTTGAAGCAGGCCGAAGAAATTATCGGTGATAAAAAGACCGCTCGTAAGATCTTCCCTCTTGCAATGACGATGTTCTTCATCGTTCTCGTAACATATTGGGTGAGCGTTTTGCCTGGTGTTGGTGCGATTGAATGGAATGGCATCCCGCTTTTCCGTGGCCTACCGGCTGATCTTAACTTTACGTTTGCTCTCGCGATTATTACCGTCGTTGCCTCGCAGGTATATGCCATAAAGAAGCATGGTGCATTTGGCAATATTGGTCGCTACCTCCGCAATCCTATTAAGGATCCAATCGGTGCGTTCGAAGGCATCCTTGAGTTTATTGGTGAGTTCTCACGCCTTGTCGCTCTTAGCTTCCGTTTGTTTGGTAACGCATTTGCAGGTGAAGTGCTTCTTATGGTGATTGGCGTTCTGACGAGTTACTTCGCAAGTGTCGCCTTGCCTGTATTTATGGGCTTCGAGCTCTTTATCGGCTTTATCCAAGCATACGTCTTCTTCGTCCTGACCCTTATCTTTACTTCCCTCGCTATCCAGACCCATGGCCATGATGAGCCGCACAAGAAAACTCACGATCATTCATCTGTTGACACGACCAAAACGGCTGCTCAACTGGAATGATCTGAGTTAAGTCAGTATAATTTAGGTAATAATTAAAAGGAGATAACACATAATGGAACAACTAGCATTCGGCCTTACATACGCATTGCCAGCACTTGGTGCAGCACTTGGTATCGGTTTGATTGGTGCTGCGGCACTTAACGCACTCGGCCGTAACCCAGAAAAACTTGCTGATATTCGTACTCTTATGATTACTGCTATCGTTTTTGCTGACGCCCTTGCGATCATCGGTATTATCGTTGCATTTATCGCTAAAGCCTAAGGATAATCAACCTACATGGATTATCTAACATCATTTAAAGCACTTGCCACCGCGGCAGCTGAGCCAGCGAAGACTGACATTATGACGTCACTCGGTATCGACTGGAAGCTGCTTGTTCTGCAGATTGTTGCTTTCTTGATTCTCGTTGTAATACTTGGGAAGTTTGTCTACCCGGTATTCGTTCGGATTATAGATGAGCGGCAGGATCAGATCGAAGCTGGTACAAAAGCTGCACATGAGGCTGAAAAGAAGGCTGCGCGTGCTGAAAAGGACGTCGAGAAGCTCCTTAAAGAAGCGCGAACTCAGGCAAAAGATATCGTGCAGACTGCAAAGGAAGAGGCTGTAGCTGCTATAGAAGCGGCTGAAGCTAAAGCTAAGCAGAAAGCTGAAGCTATTGCTGCGAGTGCAAAAGAGCAGATCGAGAAGGATGTGATTGCGGCACAAAAGACACTTCATAACGAGACACTTGAGTTGGTTGCTCTTGCTACTGAAAAAGTTCTCGGTAGTGCCGTATCGGCATCTGTCGATAGTAAAGTAATCCAGGCTGCCGTCAAGGACGCTCGCTAATATGGCGGTGCGTCTGAGTCGTCGTAAGCTTGCGAGTTACTGCGCTGATCAATTGATGAGCGGTAATAAAGCGACTGTCATTCAGGAGCTTGCCGCCTACCTTATTGAAAAGCGGCGCACGAATGAGCTTGAGCTGATCGTCCGCGACATCGAGGACGCCCTGCTTCTTCGCGGTATCGCCATTGCTGATGTCGTTACTGCCCGCGAGCTGACAGCTGAGACGCTTAAGCAAGTAAAGAGTTTCGTAACAACGCAGTATGCTAACGCATCTGTTCAGCTACGAACTCGGATTGAACCTGAAGTGCTTGGCGGTATTAAAGTCAGCCTTCCAGGCGAAGAGCTTGATCGCACGCTACAGCGTAAAATCGCAACATTAAAAGCTAGTAAAGTATAAGAATTGATAAGGAATAACATGAGCGAAGTATCGGTAACAGAACTTTCGAAAAACCTCCGCGACGCCATCGCCAAGTTAGAGACGACCGAAGGGCTTGAAAAAGTCGGTATTGTCGTCCGTGTTGGTGACGGTGTGGCGTGGATTCACGGTCTCCGTGACGCTGGCTATAGCGAGGTTTTGCAAATTGAAACAGATAATGGCGTTGTTGAGGCATTTGCCCTTAACCTAATGGAAGACGAGATCGGTGCAGTACTACTTGGTACTGACGCCCTTGTTCGTGCTGGCGCTAAAGTAACGCTTAAGGGTGAAGTCCTTAGTGTTCCAGTCGGTCCGGAACTACTTGGTCGCGTAGTAGATCCACTTGGTCGTCCGCTTGATGGTGGCGCACCAATTAAAACAAAGCAAACTGGCCTTGTTGAGCGCGAAGCTATCGGCGTAATGGGTCGTAAGTCGGTTCATGAACCACTGATGACGGGTATTGTGTCAATTGACGCTATGTTCCCTATCGGTCGTGGTCAGCGTGAGTTGATTATTGGTGATCGTCAAACTGGTAAGACATCACTTGCGATTGATACGATGATCAACCAGGCAAAGCAAAAGTCTGGTGTTGTTAACGTCTACGTTGCGATTGGCCAGAAGCTTTCAAAGGTTGCTCGACTTGTTGAACGCCTTAAGGAAGAAGGAGTTATGGATCAAACGATCGTTGTGGCAACAAGCCCAGCCGATCCGGCATCACTTCTCTACCTTGCTCCGTACGCAGCTACGGCTATGGGTGAGTATTTCCGTGACAACTCTCAGCACGCGTTGATGATTTATGATGACCTGACGAAGCACGCCGTTGCCTACCGTCAGATGTCCCTCCTTCTTCGTCGTCCACCGGGACGCGAAGCCTATCCGGGTGACGTCTTCTATCTTCACTCACGTCTTCTTGAGCGATCGGCGAAATTGAGTGACGACCTTGGTGCTGGTTCATTGACTGCCCTTCCGATTATTGAAACACAGGCGGGTGATATCTCAGCCTATATCCCAACCAACGTTATTTCGATTACAGACGGTCAGATCTTCCTTGAAACGGATTTGTTCTACCAAGGTGTTCGTCCGGCGATCTCTGCTGGTCTATCTGTTTCTCGTGTTGGTGGTGCGGCTCAGACAAAGGCAGTTAAGTCTGTCGGTAGTCACTTGAAGCTTGGCCTTAGCCAGTTCCGCGAGCTTGCGAGCTTTGCGCAGTTCGGTAGTGATCTTGACGAAGCGACTAAGTCGCAAATCGACCGCGGTCAGCGTCTGACTGAGCTCTTGAAGCAGCCTCAGTACCAGCCAATGAGCATCTGGGAGCAGTATGTTTCTATTGCAGCGGTGACTCGTGGCATGTTTGATACCGTTACGGTTGATAAGATTAAGGACGCACAGACGGCGCTTATGACACGCCTATGGGCTGATCATAAAGACGACATGCGTGAACTCAATAAGGGCGGCAAACCAACCGAGGACCAAGATGCGTTGATTGAAAAAGTTGCACTATCTGTTGCAAAGGGATTTGAGGGCTAATAGTCTATGGCATCAACCCAAGCATTGAAGTCGCGTATCCGCTCGGTAAAAAACACCAAGCAGATTACAAAGGCGATGCAGATGGTTGCGGCAAGCAAGATGCGTCGTGCACAGGAGTCAACAAAGGCTTCTGCGCCGTACGCACTCGCAGCTAGCGAACTGCTTACGTACCTTGCGAGTCAGGGCGTAACAAAGCAGCATCCGCTCTTTACGACTCGTGCGGTAAAAACTCGTCTCTTGATTGTGGTTGCATCTGACAAAGGACTTGCCGGTGCGTACAATAGTAATGTTGTAAAGCAATATATTAGAGAAATGGCAGCTGACGATACGGCTGACGTAACGAATATGACGATCGCTGTTGGCCGTAAGGCAACCCAGTTCGTATCACGACTAAAAGATACAAATGTCATTGGTGTCTATGAAGATCTACCGGATCATCCGGCTGGACACGAGCTTTACGCGATTCTTGATACGGCAAAAGAATTGTTTATCTCAGGTGAGATTGACGCTGTCGATATTGTGTATACGGAATTCGTCAGCAGCCTAACGCAAACAGTTCGCACGCAGCGCATTCTACCGGCCGGCTTTACGCCAACCGATGTGAGCGATGAAGTGCGCGAAGCTGCATATGAGCCAGATCTTGAGACTGTACTCGATGGAGTCGTTTACCGACTTATCGGTGCGCAGATCTTCCAGGCGCTGCTCGATGCTCGCGCAAGTGAATATAGTATGCGTATGGTTGCCATGAAAAATGCAACAGACAATGCAAGTGACCTTGCTGATGATTTGACGCTTGAAATGAATAAAGCCCGCCAAGGTGCGATTACTCAGGAACTTGCGGAAATATCAGGTGGCGTAGAGGCTTTGAAGGATTAGTTATGAAGGAGAAAACAATGAGTAAGAATACAGGAAAAATCATCCAGGTCGTCGGCGTGGTGATTGATGTTGAATTCGACGGCGCATTGCCGGCGATTTACGACGCACTTAAGATCAAAGCTGATGACCGCACAGTGACGCTTGAGGTTGCTCAGCACCTCGACGAGCACACTGTTCGCGCCATCGCACTTTCAAGCACCGACGGCTTGAAACGTGGTGCTGAAGTGAGCGCAACAGGCGCTCCGATCCACGTTCCAGTGGGTAGCGAAACTCAAGGTCGTATGTTTAACGTTGTTGGTGAGCCAATTGACGGTAAAGCTGCACCTAAGGGTAAGACTGCCTCAATTCACCGTGAAGCCCCTGCTCTATCTGAGCAGTCAAACAAGGCTGAAATTCTTGAAACTGGTATCAAGGTCGTTGACCTTATTGCGCCGCTTGCTAAGGGCGGTAAAGCTGGCCTCTTCGCCGGTGCTGGTGTTGGTAAGACAGTACTTATTACTGAGCTGATCAATAACATCGCTAAATTCCACTCAGGTAACTCGGTATTTGCTGGTGTTGGTGAGCGTACTCGTGAAGGTAACGACCTTTACTACGAGATGGAAGAAGCGGGTGTACTTGATAAAACATCACTCGTCTTCGGACAGATGAATGAGCCGCCTGGAGCTCGTCTCCGCGTTGCCCTATCCGGACTTGCGATGGCTGAAGCCTTCCGTGACGAAGGTAAGGATGTATTGCTCTTTATCGACAATATCTACCGCTACACTCAGGCTGGTGCGGAAGTATCTGCCCTACTTGGCCGTTTGCCAAGTGCGGTTGGTTATCAGCCAAACCTTCAACAGGAAATGGGTGCGCTCCAAGAGCGTATTACCAGTACAAAGAAGGGTTCAATCACCTCAGTGCAGGCTGTTTACGTTCCTGCCGATGACCTTACTGACCCAGCGCCAGCGACAACCTTTGCTCACCTTGATGCCACGATCGTTATGAACCGTGCATTGACTGAGATTGGTATCTACCCTGCCGTTGACGTGCTCGACAGTAGCTCAACTAGCCTTGACCCTGAAGTTGTTGGCGAAGAACATTACCGTGTGGCTCGTGAAGTCCAGCGCGTTCTTCAGCAATATAAAGAACTTCAGGATATCATCGCCATCCTTGGTATGGAAGAATTGTCTGATGACCAGAAGCAAATTGTTGGTCGCGCTCGTCGTATCCAACGTTTCTTGGCGCAGCCATTCCACGTTGCCGAGAAGTTTACCGGTGCACCTGGTGTGTATATCAAGCTTGAAGACACGATTCGTGATGCTGCTGACATTCTTGCTGGTAAGTATGATGACAAGCCTGAGAGCTGGTTCTATATGGCAGCCGGCCCACTGAGCGAGAAGAAGGACTAGTCCATGAATCTTCAGCTCATCACACTCGCAGGAGTGAAGGTCGATCAGGAAGTCTACGAAGTCATGATGCCGACTGCGGCTGGTGACATCGCAGTCTTCCCTGGTCACGAACCATTGGTGACGCTTGCGGTACCTGGTGCTATTTCGGTTCGTCATCAGAAAGATGATAAAGACGATCGCCTCGAGTACTTCGCAATTTCTGGTGGTGTCGTTGAGATTTCACAAAAGAAAATTCGCGTGCTTGTCGATGAAGCCGATCACGGTGACGACATCGTTGAGGCTGAAAGCCAAGCAGCACTTGAACGTGCCATCGCTATGCGCGACGGTGCGAAGAACCAAGTTGATCTTGAGAAGGCCCACCAGCTAGTTGATCGCCATGCCGTTCGTCTTAAGGTTGCGGGGCTTCGTCGACGTCACCAGCGACGATAGATTTTTGGCGGATGATGTTTACAAAATCTCCAACAGGAGTAAAATAAGTCTGGAATAGAGATGTATCTCAACGATTGTCGCGCTGGGATTGCGTCGATCTTGCTGTGAATCACATCCAATAAAAAATATCGCGTTAACTGGATACCATTCAATTATGTCTGAAAAAAATAGCCGTCAATTTGACGAGTCACATCTCTTACATGTGCTAAAACATTACCTGCCGACGCAGGGTCCGTTGAAGGATTTTGTACATCACAATACGCTACATGCGTTTCAGGATATGAAGTTTTACGATGCAATCTATAAAGCATCGGCGATTTTTGGCTATCAAACGACCCTGACGCTCACTGAGTATAGGGACCTCTATGGTATCAAGCGGATAACGCCACAGGCACTCGCCAGAGTCATACGACACCGAAAAGGTGACGAAAATTTTGACGAGTGGCATGTGAAAGCTCTCTATACGGAGTATGACTGGACGCGCGAGCCGCGTATCGGCAGGTTGCGTGATGAGTGGCGACAGCTTTACTCTATTAATATGGATAACGCTGTACAGCCACTCCTCTTTCGCATCGTGTGTAGTTATATCGACCAAGGTATCGCAATTTCGCCCTTTCCCTTTGAGGACAAAGGTCTTTTAAATGCGTTAAGAGATTTGGAAGATCACAGCATGGTCAGCTTTTTCAAGACGAAAAAAGCGCGTGACCTGCTCTACGACACGTCGACTACACTCACGAAGCTCCTTGAGCTACTCGTGGGTGACAAAGCGTATTACGAACAATATGTGTATGATCAGCAGTTTGCACATCGAGGATGGTCTGGCATCGTATCGACGCTCGAGGACAAGCCAGAATCGCTGCTGTATGCAAAGAACATCTCCCTCAAAGACATGATTATCTTGGAGCTTTTGTTGGAGTTCGATGCACTAACGGAGCGCCTCGGCGAAAATTGGAAGCCACTCGCCTCAGGTATCGCGCAGCCGCCGCTCGATATGTTTGCCGATGAGCCGCTTACCGAGCTTGAGGAAGTTATTACAATATGGCAAGATGCTTTTGAGTGGAGCTATTACGACACTGTGCTTTCCGGTGTGCTGCAGACATTGCCTCTTGAGTCGGCCAAAGATGAAACAGAGCCAAAGAGCTTCCAATCTATTTTTTGTATTGATGACCGGGAGTATTCTCTTAGGACCTACGTCGAAAGCTTGGACAGTAAGGCTGAAACGTTCGGTGCGCCTGGCTTTTTTGGCGTTGAGTTTTATTTCCACCCGGCTGGTGCCAAGTTCTATGACAAACTTTGTCCTGCGCCAGTGACACCGAAGTATCTTATTAAAGAAGTCCCCAAGCACGACGCACATGCGCATGGAAAAGAAATCATGTACACTAAGCATTCCCACAGACTGGTGAGGGGCTTCTTCTTTTCGTACCTATTGGGAATTCCGGCGCTTGGCAAGCTTATAGCTAATCTCATCAATCCGACTATGAGCCCGGCTATTGCCGATGCATTCGCGCACATGGACGCGACTGCCGATCTGACAATAGTGCACACTGGCGAGAAAGATGAAGAAAAAGGTTTGCAAGTAGGTTTCACTACTGAAGAGATGACGGATCGCGTTGAAAAAATGCTTCGATGTATTGGGCTTGTTGAGAATTTTTCACCAGTGGTGTATGTTATCGGTCATGGGTCAAGCAGCGCCAATAACCCTCATCACGGCGCGCATGACTGCGGTGCCTGCAGCGGACGACCGGGCTTGGTGAATGCTCGTGTCTTTGCCTATATGGCAAATTATCAGCCAGTACGGGAATTGCTTGAGGTGCGAGGGTTGTCTATCCCTGCATCGACGCAGTTTGTGGGTGCGCTGCACGATACGGCATCTGACGAAATCATGTTTTACGACCAGCAAGTATTGACGGGCGAAAATAAAGCACTGCATGTCAAAAACACCCATCTCTTTGAAGAGGCGCTTGATCTTGATGCCAAAGAGCGCTCGCGCCGGTTTATGTCTATTAGCACCAAGCAACACATAAAGAAGATTAGGAAGGATATAAAAAAGCGCTCTGTCTCCTACTTTGAGCCGCGGCCGGAGCTTGGACATGGTACAAATGCACTCTGTGTTGTCGGGCGAAGAAGTCTTACGAAGCGGCTGTTCCTTGATCGAAGAGCCTTCCTGAATTCGTATGATTATACGACCGACCCAGACGGTGAGCTGCTGCTGAGTGTGCTCTCTCCGCTCGGGGTTGTGTGTGGTGGCATAAACTTAGAGTATTTCTTCTCGCGGATGGACAACTATAAGCTCGGTGCGGGCACGAAGTTGCCACATAATGTTATGGGGCTTGTAGGTGTAGCCAATAGTAGCGACGGTGACCTTCGCTCCGGCCTTCCTCTGCAGATGGTTGAGGTGCACGATCCAGTGCGACTGCTGATGGTAGTTGAGCAGTATCCTGAGGTAATCAAGAAGGTTATCGAATCAAAACCAGACCTCTACGAATGGTTTTCGAATGAGTGGATTCACCTGGTCGCGCTTCATCCTGGCGAGAAAAAGCTCTATGCTTTTGAAGCGGGCGCATTTGTACCGTATGAACCACTGACGAAAAAACTACCGATTATGCATGATGTCTCTGGCACATTCGAGACAACCATGAAGATGAAAACAAACCACATTTTAGATGCCACGCAGGAAAATATGCCTGTGCATATAATAGAAAAATAGGACTTCGACATGCTATCACAACTTCTCATCATCTTACTACTTATTCCGATGCTTGGCCTGGCCGGCTGCCTCCTGATGCCCCGCAAATGGGAGCGCACGATTTTTTCTATTGCTACCACGGCGATACTTTTGGAACTTGCCACGTTCTTTTTCTTCGGCTATCAGTGGCTTGCAGTAGGCGCTTCGTCGGTGTCGGCGAGTCTCGGATCTCTCTATGCCAGCCCGAGCTACACCTTCAAGCTCGACTTTCATTTCGATGTCATTTCGGCGGTATTCCTGGGAACGGCCATTATTATGTCGGCCCTTATTTTTGTCTTTAGTAAATATTACCTACACCGCGAACAGGGCTTTAAAAGGTTTTATAGCACCGTCCTTTTGTTTTTTATCGGACTATCACTTATTATTTTGTCGGGTAATTTCGAGATGCTCTTTGTCGGGTGGGAGCTTATCGGAATCAGCTCCGTGCTACTGATTGCGTTTTATAGAGATCGGTTCTTGCCGTCTCGCAATGCCCTAAAAGTTTTTTCAGTGTATCGCATCGGTGACGCGTTCCTGCTTGCGGCTATTTGGTATGCGCACCATATGTTCGAGGGTGGTGTGGATTTTTCTGAACTTTCACAGGTTGCTGTGCAACACGGTAGTATCACGATTCTCGGTCTATTACTCCTGATGGTTGCCATGATCAAATCTGCCCAGTTCCCCTTCTCGTACTGGCTGCCGCGCGCCATGGAAGGACCAACGACGTCAAGCGCGATTTTCTACGGTGCGCTTTCGGTACATATGGGACTGTTCTTACTATTACGAACCTTCCCGCTATGGGAAGACAGTGTTGGGCTGCGAATCACTGTTGGAGCTGTCGGCCTCGTAACGGCAATCGTCGCCTCGTCGATTGCTAGAGTTCAGTCATCTGCTAAAACACAAATCGCCTATGCATCCATTACGCAAATTGGCATTATGTTTATTGAACTAGCGCTCGGTCTTCACTGGCTCGTACTGCTCCACTTTGTCAGTAACGCCGCCCTCCGGACGTATCAGCTCCTTATTTCTCCGTCGATCGTCAGCTATCTTATTCATGATCAGTTTTTCACGTTCGTACAACCGCTTCATAAGATCAAGCATACGTTTATGGGACGGCTGCGTGCGACGTTCTATACGCTGGGCATAAAAGAGTGGAATATGAACTGGGCAGTAAGTAGCTATGTATGGCAGCCGCTTAAGACGATTGGTCGCTCACTCGCCTTTCTCGATCAGCTTCGTGTGCAGCTCGTCGCTGTCGTCCTCTTGTCTGGTCTTGCTGCGCTGGCGATTGTATCGACTGGTTTGGCGCTTGGTATCCTGCTTACCTCGGCCGTCGTCAGTATCCTTTTTTACATTCGTGCCTACACAACAAAAAACTCCGCCAGAACGTGCTGGAATCTCATTATGCTCGGGCATCTTTTTGGAGCACTTTTCTTGGTGCTGGCGTCCGCTGGAAGCTGGGAGTATCTTGCTATGTACGGCGCGGGAGTGGTACTGGCGTTTATTGTGGGTCATATCTGCCTGTGGTATTTACAAACAAAAGGTGAGTCAAATGCACTGCGTGATTATCACGGTTCTATATACGCATTTACAAAGCTCGGCAACTTCTTCTTTATTGTCGCGCTGCTGTTTATGGCGTTTCCTATCAGCCCCTCTTTCTTGGCGCAAGATATCATGGTGAGCTCGATCCCCCTCGACCATGCGTTTATGGTCGTGCTCTTTTGCCTGTCGTATCTGCTTGTGGGTGTGAGTACAGTACGTCTCTATACAAAGGTATTTTTCGGACCGCACAAGACGGGCCATCACGAATCAGCTTACACGTCTTCGTAGTCGAGTAGTGGTTCGTGCTGTAGCGGCGAGATGAGCGGGTGGCGGATCTTTCGGCCCGTGAAGTGCGCTTCGGCCTCGTCTCCAATACGCAGCATGTCGCCCATGCCAATCGCCATCCAGTCGTTTGCCGGCGGCGTGTCGCTATACGGCACATACTGCGAATCGTTCGACGACCACGGGAATTCAACGACCGTATAGAGGTGCTGTTTTATGTCGACATCAGTAGCGAAATATTGTCGCAAGGCAAAGCGAGATAGCCGCATGCTCGCCCAGTCGATTGTTCGCTGGTGTTCGCCCGCAAATACCTCACGGGGCACCTGTCCGATTGTATGGAGTCGTTGTCGCAGGATAATCGAGCCTGCAATAACTCCAGCGCGATATGTTCGCCTGAGAGATGGCACTGCCTCGAGCTTTTTTCTTGCTTCGAGCGCCATAAGAAAATGAGTCGGATCTGTTTCGGGAAGGTTTTGTAGGTAGTCCTGTTTTAGAAAAGTGAGATCACTGTCATCAAAATCACTAAGCATACTGAAGTCAGCGTCCATTTCACTACTTGGAATAGGATAGAGTTCTGGCGTGGATAGCTTAAGCTCTTGCTTTTTCATAGTATTTATGATATTATACTATAGGTGTGAAAATGATGCAAATTGTTATTGCAACAATAGTTATTTGGCGCTACACTATCAAAGTGCTTCGGCGCAGATGATATGTACCTATCTCGGATGTAATTTGTACTGGCCCATTTGGACCAGAGTAAATCTCACTCGATATGGCTACTTTTGTAACAACTAAATAAACGGGTTTATTCGTCATGAAAACAATCGAGCAGGTACCAAACGTTATTGACTGGTCAAGACCTGTTGGCGTTCACTGTATTGATGATCGCGGCTACGAGAACTCTGGCCAAAATATTAAACTTGGGGGTGCTTCATCGTATGGCTTAGCTTACGATACGTATGCTGCGCGTGCCATTGATCGGAATGGAAAGCTCGATGTGGACTTGTCTGCTGGCGAACTCGCTAAGGTTATTACAAAAGGTCTTTCTCGTTACGCGCTACTTGCATGCACTCATCATGAATGCGCGGCTGAAGCTGGCGTAGGTGCGGTCGCCGATCAATTTACTAGTAATGGCGAGTCGATACTTCGTGAAACAAATCGAATTCTCGATGGCAGCGTTAACGAATCAGAGTTTGAGAAACTTCAGTATTTTTATGCTCAGCTTGCTTCGAATGAGAAGCTTTTTAGGGGTGTTGATATTGAAGCTGTCACTATGGATACTGATGGCAGTCATCCTATGATTGAACGATCAAGGCTTGCTCACGAATACCACGCAGCCACGAGCTTACGAATTAACTCTAAGGTTGATACCTGGCATGATGCGTCTACTGCCTATGCGAACGGTTTGCCAGAGTATGGATATGATATTTGGGCTCTTCGACCAACGGCCGAAAAGATTGATGCTATTGTGCCGCATGATAATATTGATGGCTTCGCACTCGCCTCGGTCGCTCGTGTTGTTGCAACGTCCCGCTTGCTACCTCGTGACAGCACTCGTTCTGGTATCGATATAGTCATAGGTTAATGTACGGTTTTACTTAAGCAGCTGGCGAACTTCGTCAGTTGTTTTTGTATGCATCAATTTGTCACGTAGTTCCGAGGCGCCGTCGAACTCACGAACGTAAATCTTGAAGAAGCGCTTGAGCGGTTCGAATTTTCGCTCGCCGAGCTCCTTTGAGTATTTGTCATGTAGGTCGAGCTGGAGGCGTAGTAGCCCGAGCAGCTCTTCTCTGCTGTGAGTTTGTGGCGTCGTTTCAAATGCGTATGGATTGGTAAAGATTCCACGGCCAATCATGATGCCATCGATGCCATATTTCTCGACGAGCTCCTCGCCATGCTGACGGTCACGGATATCTCCGTTTATTGTCAGAAGAGTCTGTGGTGCTATCTCGTCTCGGAGCTTCTTGATTTCTGGAATCATTTCAAAATGAGCATCTACCTTACTCATTTCTTTACGCGTTCGAAGATGAATTGTCAGGTTAACGACATTTTGCTTTAGAAGATGGGTCAGCCATTCCTTCCACTCGTCGGTATTGCTATAGCCAAGACGTGTTTTGACGCTGACTGGCAGTCCGCCCTCTTTGGCTGCGGCTATTAGTTCTGCAGCAAGTTCCGGCTGTTTAATAAGAGCGCTGCCCGAACCGCCTTTTACGACTGCTTTATCTGGGCAGCCCATATTGATATCTATACCCATGTAGCCCATCTCAGCGAGACCCTTTGCCATTTGACTGAATTGTTCCGGTTTATTGCCCCAGATTTGAGCGACCATTGGGTGCTCATCTTCGGTAAACGCGAGACGCCCACGCGTACTATGTGCTCCCTGAGGGCTGCAATAGCTACTGGCATTCGTGAATTCAGTAAAGAATATATCTGGCTGGGCAGCACTTGCTACGACATGACGAAAAACAACATCAGTCACTGCCTCCATTGGAGCCAGAATAAAGAATGGTCGTGGTAGTTCGTTCCAGAAATTTTTCATAATAAATGCGTGTCGCTACTAGTCTGTCTCGGGGCGGCTGTCGATAATTACTGCTCGCTCTTCTTCAAGTACGTCAAGTCGTGTCCGTACGGTTTTACTAAGTGCAGTATCTGCTAGGCTAACATTCATGCGATGTCGGACAATAAGTGACTCTGGAGTATTATTCTCGATAGAGGCAGGTTTTGTGTAGATGCTGTGTAATTTTTCAGAGCTTTGCATGTATTTATCCCCGTTTTTTAACGCTGGTTATTTATATCTATTTTGACATATTTTTGACAAAAAATAAACGCCTCTTGCTCGCCACAATCCTGGGATTATGAGGAATAAGAGACGGACAGGAATAATGCATTCTGTTTTTTCGAGGTGTCTATAGCTGGATGCTATAGTCCTACGTCCGCCAAGATAAGAAGGTCACTTCATGCCGGAGCCGCCACAGGTGCCACAGGTGCTCGAAAAGGCTGAACCACGGCCGCCGTTACCGACGGTGCCAGTGCCATTGCACTTGGGGCAGACTCGCTTGGCTGCGATCGCTGCGTCCTGGCGCTTCTGGTCTTCTGACTTGAACATTTAAACCACTACTCATTTCTTTTGTTGGATGGGTACTGCGGGTAAAATGGCCTGGATGAAGAGCAGCAACTTCCTGGTAGAACGATCATTAACTGATCGAAATACAAGGGAGACTTGCGCTTCATCCAAGTTTGGTCGGGTATGGCAGGGTTAGGACCTGCACGTTCCCTACTACTTTGTAGTAGAGCACATTGCGCCATAAGCGCCCATTCCCAAATCTTGGGGCGAAACCTTGCTGGGAGCCAGGTGCTATTAGAAAACACGAGTCTCAAACCGAACAAGGTTTCGCCGGTAAGGACCGCCCTACACGTGTATAGCCGCTTGGGGGTTGCGGGTGTGACGCATAGGACGGCCGTTCTTGGAGTTATGCATTATTCCTGTCAAAGTTCGTGCTGATGGCACGAACTCTAACATTCGTGCATAAACACGCTATGTATAATATATTATTTTTACTATATTGTCAAGAGTTATCGAGGAGATCGCGCTCAAAGTCGAGCATGCCTTTGTAAGTCTGTTCATACTGAGATATATCCGGTAGATCAAGCGTACATATGTGTTTCCAAACAGCTTGTATAAGATTGCTAAACTGGTCAAGCTCGTCTTGGGTGAACGTTGCATCGAGTGCTAGAATGGCGCCAGTCTTGGTAGGCTCGACGAATTGAAGCACGCCGTGATCGACGGTATACGTCTGGTAGTCACGCGAGCCTTCGACGAGTAGCTTGTAGAACATCAGTTGCTGACGATACTTATGGAGTTTGATCTTCTCGTAATCCGCCTTGCCCTGCCAGCTTGACGTTGCTTTGCCTGTTTTGTAATCGGTGACAATAATCGATTTACTAGAAGTATCGATATCAACGAGGTCGAGCGAGCCGGTTAGGCGAGCATCACCGATGCGCACTTGCTGGCCCGCGAAGTTGAGTTCTACTTTTTGTGTGTCAGAAAATTCATCATACTTAGCATCCAAGAATACTTGAAGTGTGTCGCTTCCCCGTTGTAAATAGTCGGTAAAATTAGCCTCTGACATGTGCTGCTCTTTAAGATTCTCTTCAAAGTCATGGAGGATGTCCTCGATTGGACGATGATTCTTTTGCGCAGCAACATGAGCGTGAGCTCGCTGAAGCGTACGGTGGATCGCTGAACCGTATGCCGCACTAGGGCTCATGGCCTGTGGGAAGCGAAGAAGATTGTTCAGCAAGAAAGTTTGCGGGCCACCTCTTGAAACATCTAAGAAGTTATTGAGGTGAGTAACGCTTAATTTATAGTTCTCAAGCGTTGGCGCCAGTAGTTGCTGCATGGTTCCCTGCGAGAGTGAGATTAGCGGTTCATACCAATTGCGCTCAGCGGCCTCGATACGCTCCGCGGTTGAGTGTTCGGGCGTGACTTGTTGTGGTTGCATTGTTGTAGTGAGAAGGAAGCTTGCACCAAGTGTCGCCTTCCCGCCTGCGTCCGACAGGGAGTAGCTAATGATAAGTTGCTTGCGAGCGCGGGTCATGGCGACGAAAAATAGTCGGAGGCGCTCGTCGAGTGTGTCACCTGCTGGAGAAAGTGGCAGGTTCTCTGGATAGCCAATGAGGCGGCTACGACTACGTACTCGCTCGCCCCAGGCTGTATCGATAGCGCCAATGATGTAGACGGTATCAAATTCAAGGCCTTTTGATTTATGGGCAGTCATGAGATTGACGGCATCGAGCTGGGCATCGACATGTGGCCTGATGCTCGCAATTGAGCTACCGAGTCGGCGATGGAGGTTAATGAATGCTAGTAGTGTGCGGACAGTGGGAGTTTCATCAATCTGATAATCGCGTAGTTTACTGCGAATCGTTCGTAGCGCCTCGAGGTAGACAAGGTATTCATCTGGATGTGAGATGATTTTATCTTGTGAGAAGAAATAAAGATAGAGCGGCGAGACAAAGTCGTCACTCCCCTCCTCGATGTCGACTTTTCCGAGAAGTATGTCGAGCATTTCTTCAAGTGGGGTATGAGGAACTTTCTTGGCAGTTTCGGTAAGCCAATTGAATAGCGGTACGAATTCGGGCGTGTTCGCCATCGTTTCCATCCAGCTTTTTCGCTGTTGGTATGCCTGGATACTTAGTTTCCAGATTGAACTGGCGTTAATGCCCCATGCTGCATGCGACAACACCTCGGGAAGTAGTGCGTTTACCTCGTCGTGACGACTCTCGAACAGGGCGACGATAAGCGTGGCGACCGATTCAAGCGCAATGATCGGCTCAATGTCCAGTACATTGTCCCGACGCTCGTAATTTACCTGTATGCCAGCATCGGCGAAGTATGGTAGCAGGTTGATTATTTCGTGGTGTCGACGGGCGAGCACTGCGATTGAGCCTGGCGACTGCCCCTTCGCGATCCGCGCTGCAATACCGGCAACTAGGATCTGGCGCTCGTCGTTGATTGTCGGCACTTCCAGCAGTGACACGTCAGCAGTGTCGCTACTGCGATGCGCCGTGAGTGTTTTATCAATGTCGTCGAGGGTTGTTTCAAGTCGTTCTTCGCCCTGTACGATAACGCTCCGAGCAGCTTCGAGGATTGGTGCTGCTGAGCGATAGTTGTCTTGGAGTGTAATTTTAACAGTCGCAGGATAGACGGTTGGAAATGTCAGGATATTGCTGACTTCTGCACCCTGGAAGCTATAGATAGCTTGATCGTCATCACCGACGACCATAATATTTGGCCGCTCGGCGTTCACTTCGCTGCTTGTGAGGTTATGGAGGATGCGCATCTGCGCCATGTTCGTGTCTTGGAATTCATCAACCATGACGTACTGGTGTTTTTCTTGCAAGTTATAACGTAGACTTGAGAAAACTTCCATGCCGTGGACGACACGTAGGATCATATCGTCAAAGTCGTAGAGCTCGGCTTCTTGCATGCGAGACAGGTATTGGTAATAGACGAAGCTGACTGCTCGTAGCTTTGCCTGGCGTTCATGACTTTTGAGAATGAAATCTCCAGATTCATCCTTCTTCATCCAGGCGTTTCGCCATGCCGTGAGCGGCTTGGTTGAATTAGTTTCTCGTGCGTGAGCTACGGCGTGCCCTAGGCTGTCATGAAGAATATCAGCGAGCGAGTTTATGCTCACGAGACCAGTTTGGCCATTGATCTGCGCAATCTGTTCGATAACAGGGTCAAGAAGATCTGACGTGCCTTTGCTAATACGACTCGCAAATACTGCGCCCAGGAGCGGCTCGCTGATATCTATAACGTGGTCATTGATATCAAGTACTGCGAGGAGTTCATCGCTTGTTAGTCCGCTCTTTTTTAGTTCGGAAATTGTCGTGAGTGTGTCGCCAAGATGGGTATACTCGCCGTTCATCTTGCTCGACAGCGGATTGCCGTATTCAAGTTCATCGAAAATACCACGAAGGAGTTCGTAGCTACTTAGTTCGTCGGCGGCGCGAAAATGAGCTCCGTGGTAAAAGAAGTCACCGTTTTGGTTAATGACTTCGGCGCCGAAGCTGTGGAATGTATGGATGGCTACTTTAAAGGCAGCCTTGCCGATGATCTGACTCAGGCGTTCGCGCATGGCATTGGCGCCGCTTTCGGTGAATGTCAGGCAAAGAATATTTTCCGGTAGCGTGTCGGTCTGCCGTAGGATATTAGCTACGCGCATACTGAGCAGTTCAGTCTTTCCCGTTCCTGGGCCGGCGATAACCATGACTGGTCCGTCGATCGTATCAACCGCTCGTTTTTGGGCATCGTTTAGTTTAGCGTAACGAGTCGTGAAATCCATTACTCTTATTGTACGATACTTTTTTGGAAGTCGCGCGCTTCAAGCTCGAACTGACGCTCGATAGCAGCACCCATGACTGCGTAGTGCGCTATGCCTGGATAATACCGTTCTGCCGCTCGTCCAATGACTTCTGCTGCAATTGGCTGCACGGATCTGAATTCATCACGCGCATCATTAAATAGCTCGTCCTGTTTTTTTGTTCGTAGTGCGATGTTGAGACTGCGGGTAGCCGCCATTGCTGTGACATCCGTGAAGTAGTCGGTTCGAGGCGCAATGAGAGACGACATAATTTCGTATAGTGTAAATCCATGCGTAAAGCCGGCGTGATGGCTGTCATCAATGAATGTGTCCTTAGAGTGCGTAGCTGCAAGATGAGCGAGGTTAAAGAGGAGATTGCTTTGCTCTGCCCCTGAATGACTGGCCTCAAGGAGGGTGCCGTTTTGTAGGAAGAATTCAAAAAATGCCGCATTGGTTTGAGTGAGGTCTTGTTCCGGGAACTCGGGCTGATGATTGAGAAGCGTTAATTCCATGATTTACAAAATTATACGCTCATACACAGGTTTGACAAGGGGGTGGTATAATACCAACAGATATGAACGACGAAATATATGATGACTTAGCCCTGGAGCGCATAGCGCACGATAAATTCGGTCTTGATATCGATATTTCAAAGGTAATTTTGAGACAGGCCGAGGTTGGTCGTTTAACGACGGCGACAGTGATACTGACCAAGAAGAAGCAGCTCTTTGTCTATATTTCCGGCCATTCAAAACTACTCTTTAGCGACGTGAAAAAGATTGTTTCCCGTATGGGTCTTAAAGCGGAAATTTACTTCCCGCCCAAGGGGCAGATTGACTATTTTGATGAGATTGGACGCGAGAAGTTTCGAGCCGTCTTCCCTGGCCGTGGCCAGATCAGCGATGACGATATTCTCTTCTACCGCACTCTCGCACCGTATAACCCAGCTATGATTTTGATTAGCGAAGTGAAGAACGGTGAAATCTACCAGTATGACAGCGACGCTCGTAGCGACTGGCGTGTCGCGACAAAGTTCACGTATCGCCGTATTAAAACTAGCTAAACGTCTTACTTTTGGCCGGCAAGCGGCGTATCGACTGTAGTCGATTGCTGCTGCTTCTTCTCTACTTCAAGAAGGCTTAGAGCGGCATCGATGTCTGCCATCTTCTCATCGGACTTATTTGCTTGATAGTAGCTGCGTGCTTTTTGATATGATCCAATCGCTTCGTCATATTTACCGGCAGCGCGGGCGGCTTTTGCAGCGTCGACGGCAGCGGCAGCCTTTTCTTCGGTAGCTTCTACGGCTGTCTCTGCAGGTGCTGTAGTTGAAGTATCTGCAGTACTATCTGTCTTTTTGATCATTCGAAGTGCAAACGCACCGCCGACGGCAAGACTCGCTACGATAATGATAGCGATGATGCCAAAAAGGATTTGTTTTTTAGTGAACGTCATAGTTGCTCCTTAAGGTAAGTTCATTCTTGGACTTTCGCGTCGCCCAGTAGTGGTACTTTGTCTACCAGTTGTCGCGTTTCTGCATCGCATGTCTGTTGCAATATTCCAGCCCGATCCGGAGTTTAAGTTCGTTTGGTTGTTAACCGATCCTGTCTCGATAGTGCTTCCGTAGAAGTTCCAGTTATTTGCAACCCAGGTGCCGCCGTGTGAATCGGCATACCATCCATAGGCTGTGGTGCCTTCCCACGGATAATCCCAGGTGTGAACGTCGGCACGAGAGTAAAGAGAGACGCTTGGGTCACATGGCGCAGTCGCTCGGACGTAGACGATGTTCGGTGCACCACGTGCAATACTATATGTACTGGCGCCAGGAGGAGTGACGGGACGGATGTAGTCATCCTCTCCGGAAGCACTCCAGTCGCTTGTGTCATTCGCGTTGTAGCAGTGCGCTTGTACTCGGGTAATATATTGGTATCCCTGACTAGCCGTATCCCATGTTCGTGAAAGCAATCCTGTATACGGACCGTACCATGGTGAATCATAGCCCCAGTCTGCGGCAAACTCGTACTGGTAGCGAGCAGTCGTTCCGGATGGACAGGTCGTCGCAGGCCAGTTCCATGTTGTTATGTTGGCGCTCGTCGATGCGACGACTACAGGAGCGGCCGGTGCGGCTATCGGGTGAATGTAAGTAGCCTCGGCACTTACTGGAGAATCGACACTAGAGCTTGTGGCCGAGACACATTTAGCTTTGGCTCGGAAGCCATACTTCACGCCTTGGCTAGCTGCTGCGGTTGTCGTTCGTGTAGTCGACCACGCTGAATAGCTGCCCCATGTACCGTCATTTGTTCGGCTGCTGAGGGCATATTGAGCCGTGTTGCCACCTGTACAGGTGACGATAGACGCGGTTCCGGTAACCGTGTTACTGGCGTAGGTCGCCGCTATTGTCGGTGCACTTGGCGCGTCAGGAGCTGGTGGTGGCGGCGGGGGTGGTGGCGTGACGACAGCCGATCGATCGGTATAGCGACTAGAGATGACAACGTCCGTATTATCCGCTTCTTTTTTATACGTAATAGTAAAGCTGTCACATCCGCCCGTAGCTGATGTTTGACATGCGGTGTTTTCAGTCGAGTTGACACTACTGGCGGTGTATTTGGCCTTGGTGCTTGTTGGCGAGCCACTGGTCAATGAGTTTGTTGTCGACGAGCCGACGCCAGGAAATACTATTGTACCGATTTCTACGTTTAGCTTCGCGGCAACCGCGCTTCCACTTACGCCACTCTCGCTTACGAGTGACGGAACGGATGGATACTCGCCATGTTCTTCGTAGTATTTTTCAATTGCCTCGGCCAAGATGGTAGAACGAGAGTAACGTGTTTGGTCACGTGCTTCGACCTGTTGTTTTGAGAAAGTGAGAATCGAAATGGCCAAAAGGACTCCGATAATCGCAATACTGATGAGGAGCTCGATAACCGTGAAACCGCTTCTGTTTTTCATATGGTGTTTATTATAGGACGGCTCGCTGATAACGGCAAGGTATTTTTACTGAGAATAATATGAATTCGTATTGATGTAAGATCGGCAGCTTTGGTTATTGGTTTGTCGAAGGCGCTGGGCTGCTGGCGTTGCCACTGACTCGTGTCGTGGGTGCCTGCTCGGGCGTTTCGGTCTTATCGATGGTTTGATTGATGATGTCGATCTGCTGTTGTGTATCGGCCGCTGCTGTAGCGTTGTTGTCAGCTATATAAGCGGCTGTCGCCTTTTCATACTCAGCCTTTGCGCCCTTGAGGTCGTTATTCTTCATGAGATGTTCCGCCTTCAGCCGCGTTGAATCGCCGCTTCGGGTCGTCGCGTTGGTCGTTGTTGTGTCGGCTGGTTCATGTGGCTTAAACTGGCGCAGGACAAAGTATGCTCCAGCGCCAGCGGCGGCAAGGACGATAATCGATGCAAGTATAATGCCGACGACTTTTAGGTTTAGTTTTCGTTTTTCAAATGGATATGACGACATATATTCTCCTAAAGGTTAGCCCAGCCTTGGCCCCATGGTCCAGGTGCGCTACTGCGACCAGTTACAGGGTTAACGCACCAGCCTTGAGCGCGGCCGCTGACAGCGAATCCAGACTGACGTGGTTGGTTATTATAGCCGGTTGTCTCAGTTAGCATCGGTGCATTTGGCCCGAACGTTATATAGTCAGGTTGGTTGCCGCCGTTTGAGTTAGCTGTCCACCAGCCAACTTGACCAGGGCCATTTGGCTGACGTGGAGCAAGCCAGTAGATGGCGCTGTTGCCACTGTTAATCCACTGATCTTCGATATAGTAGCGATTGGTACTAGCGCCACAAGCGAAAGTGAAGGTCCATTGCCAGTGTGTATTATAGTTACTCCCGTTCCAGTTCCAATATGATGAGAATACCCAGTTAGATGGTGCGGCTGGTGGTAAGACGGCTTTAGCTATACTCGCCTGTCCTGTTGTGCTCCAGGGGCTTGTTGCAAAGGCGGAGGCACAACGAGCCTGTACTTGGGTCGTATAGGTGTATCCTTGGTTGACGGTCGTACGAACCGTGCTGGCATTAGCTCCTGTGGATATCCAAGCTGAATCCGCTAGTGAGGTTGTTTGATTTTTGATCTGGTAATTTGCCGTTGCTCCCGCCGGACATCCAATACCTGGCCAGTTCCAGGCTGTTTGGCTATCGGCGGGGTTCCATAGTTGAGCTGTATTGCCGGTACCGCAGTTCCACGTACCAATTGATGTTCCGTTTGCTGTTCCCCAGTTAGCCGCGTCCATACAGCCGCCGTTGCCAACATTTTGGAATGTACCTGAATCACCACGGTTCCATTGGCGGGACGTAGCGCCATCACAGGTGTAGAGCGTGAGCTGGCTACCAAGGCTTCCGGCGGTTACGCACATATTCATGGCGTACGTAGGGCGAATCGTTTTGTCGTTACTGTTGTACGCCCAGTCCTGTGCGAATGTTCCGTTGCACTGCCAGATCTGAACAAGTGTTCCATTGCCTGATCCCCCGCCGTTAGCGTCCATACAGACGTTACCTGTGCTGTAAGCCGGCAGTATGAGTGCGGTTATGTATGGGTTAGGTGTACTCGGCGCGGTGATCGGGTGTATGTAAGTAGCCTCTGAGCTGGCTGCAGATTCGGCACTTGCGTCACCGACAGTCGCACAATGGGCTTTGGCGCGGAAACCATACTTATTTCCCTGCGCTGTCGTTAGGCCAACTGACCTGTTTGATGACCATCCGGAATATGCGCTCCATGTACCGTCATTTTCGCGCGTACTGAGCGCATACTCAGGAGTATTGCCATTCGTACAGCTCACGACTGATGCCGTACCGGTGATAATATTGCTGGCATATGAGGTCGACATAGTCGGTGCGTTTGGAGCATCTATCGTTGCGGGTGTGCTTGGGGGTGGAGTCGGAGGAGCGACTACGGCAGTACGATCACTGTAGCGACTAGCAATAGTTACATCGCTGTTATCCGCTTCTTTCTTGTAGGTAATCGTGAAGCTATCGCATCCGCCAGAAGCTGATGTCTGACAGGCAGTATTTTCGGTAGAATTGACGCTACTCGCCGTGTATTTGGCTTTGCTTGTCGTCGGGGTGCCATTAGTAAGTGAGTTCGTTATTGACGCACTAGCACCCGGAAGAGTGACGGTATTGAGTTCGACTTTTAGCTTTGCTGCAACCGTACTTCCAGTTGCGCCAGTTTCGCTGACGAGCGAAGCAACTGACGGATATTCGCCGTTTTGTTCGTAATATTTCTCAAGCGCTTCGGCGATGATGGTCGCGCGCGAATAGCGCGTCTGGTCGCGCGCTTCTACTTGCTGTTTTGAGAACGATACAATTGATATTGCTAAAAGAACACCAATAACTGCGATGGAGACGAGTAGCTCAACAACCGTGAAACCGCTTTTGCTTTTCATAGTGTGTTTATTATATCATTCGGACGTTGCTATGTGGACTATTTTTTATCGAGAACAACGAGATGTTCGATGTGTGGTGTGCGCGGGAAGAAGTTATAGCCGCGATGTGAGCGAACCCCGTATGTTTCAGCAAGACGAGCAACGTCGCGTGCCTGTGTGGTTGGGTTGCAGCTGAGGTAAACGATGCGTTCTGGTGCAGCTTCAAGAAGCTTGGCGATGACGTCTTCATGAAGACCTGCGCGTGGCGGGTCGACGATGATCGTTGCGTCACCAGTAATATGCTCAAGGGCACTTTCGCTCGGTGCGAGAATTGCCTTGGCAGCTTGTTCACGCTGAAGTGCGGTGATATTACGTTCCATCTCGCGAACGGCGTGTTCGTTAATCTCAACCATGGTAATATTATCGCCACCGATCGTAAGGCCGATTGTGCCAACGCCACTATAAAAGTCGACGGCTGGCTTATCGGCAGGTACCCATTCTTTCATATCGCGTAGCGCCTGCTCATAGATCGGAAGGTTGATTTGGAAGAAGCCTTCAACTGCGTAAGTAAATGGCACATCAAGAATTGTGTCGGCAAGACTCGTCTCTCCCCAGGCTTGAAGTCGCTTGGTGATAACACTTGCAGGGCTCTTCGGGTTTGAGAAGATGAGTTCAAAGCCGGCGACGCCAAAGTCACGCATTTCATCTTCGCTAAAGGCATCGAAAAACTCATCTTTAACGTAGAGTTGTGCGGCAACTTCACCCTGTCGATTACAACGAATAAGGAGTGTCTTAAGCGGAAACGCTTGAATGTCGCGGGCGCGAAGCGTGTCGCGAATAGCGTGGGCTGCTTTATTGATCGCATCATTGGCGAGGCTGCTGCCCTCTACAGGGATTTTGCCGTGTGTGCCGCGACGGAAAAACGCAAGGTCAAGCTGGCCGATTTCTTTGTCCCACCAGAAACTGAACTCAATCTTGTTACGATAGCCGTATTCTTGGTTGTCGCTGTAGACCTCGATTGGATTTGGCAGAACAATATCATGAAGCTCAAATGCTTCTTCAATCAGCGCAGCTTTGTAATGCTGCTCGGCCTCAAACTTCATGATTTGCCATGGGCTTGTTGAAAGATAACTTGTTTCGTCAACTGGCGTAACGCGTTCGTCGCTTGGCTCAATCACTTCCGTGACAATGCCTTCAACGAAGCTCGACTTCTTTTTAGTAAGCTGAACGTTTACTTTTTCACCAGGAAGGCCGCCCCAGACGAACGCCTTCTTGCCATAATCAAGGCTGCCAAGTGCCTGGCCGCCGCCGACAATTTTGTCGAGGGTTAATTCTACGATAGGAAAGACTTTTTTACTCATCTCTCTAGTGTACCTTATTTAGGTTGGATTGATAACACACCCCTGAGCCGGTGTACCGGCTGTGACGGTCATCGGCTTCCCGGCCCTGCCGCCACGCAGCACCCAGCTGTTGCTGCTTTCGCTGAAAAAACCGATGACATATGAGCTCACTTCATCAGGACCAAGGGTGCCCGTGCTGATAGTGCACGGGAATGATGCGGTCGCCGAATATGATAGTGATGAGCTGCTAGAGGTGTTATTAACATTGCCACCGAAGTAATAATATTTCCTTATAGAGGTCGTAGTGTCCATTAATGGTGTCGTTGAGGCATCTAGTGGGTCGCCAAAGTTACTATTTGTCCCAGGTAGAACGGAAGTGATATTTACTAATGTTGCAGCTGAGTTGAGCATTTGGGATGACGATGTATTTCCTGTCAGAAACCAGCTCGTGCAAGATGAACGCGGACAGCCAGGTGGGTATTCGCCATTCTTGTCGAAGTACTTCTCTAGCTCGTTTTGAAATAGAGTGATGTCGTTGTTACGTACGTCGTCTCGTGCTTGTCGTTGCACCTGGGTGTAAGCGAGGATACTGATCGACGCCAGAATACCAATTACCATGATAACAACCAGTAGTTCTATAACCGTAAAGCCCTGTCGCTGTGGTCTACGCACATGGCGAGCATCGCTTTGAGCAGGTGCGTAGAGGTTATGCTTATTCATGAAATGATTGTAGCGTAAGTGTGATGATATAGGTAGTGGGATATCGCCTGGCTAGTGAGTTTGATGGTGTGGCGGAGGGCTTATATACGATGGTCTACGAGGCATCTTTTCAGAGGCGAGTATGGTATGATGGTGGCATTAAGAAACACTATGATCAGTAAACTATTCACACCTAACTCGAACGTTCACGTATTCTACCACTTGTTATTTAATACGCTGTTTAGCTCGGTAATTAACTTCACTGTTTGGTTTGCGGTTACATTTTATATCTATATTCAGACGCAGTCGGTATTTGCGACTGGTATGATTGCGGGCATTTACCTCGTGGCGACAATGCTGACAGGCATCTGGTTTGGTGGTCTGGTTGATCACCACCGTAAAAAAGCTATGATGATTGTATCTAATCTCGCTTCTTTGGTTCTGTATGCTGCGTCTCTCCTTCTGTATATAATGACGCCAAAGGAAGTATTTAGTGATGTTTCGCATCCACTACTGTGGGTGTTTGTTGTCATGCTTTTGTTCGGAGTGATCGCAAGTAATATTCGAACAATCACACTGCCAACCCTCGTGACTATGCTTATCCCTGCGAGCAGGCGCGATAAAGCAAATGGTCTTGTCGGGACGGTATCCGGCGTATCATTTCTGTTGACGTCGGTCATTAGCGGTCTGCTAGTTGCGGCCGGTGGTATGTTGTATGTTCTATGGCTGGCACTTGCAATATTAATCGGTTCGACGCTTCACCTCCTCTTCGTGACTGTTCCGGAAAAACGCGTTGTCCACCTCGAAGGCGTAATGAAGAACATTGATCTTAAAGGCACGTTCAAAATTGTCGTTGCTGTGCCTGGGCTACTAGCGCTCATTCTCTTCTCAACGTTTAACAACTTTCTCGGTGGCGTGTTCATGGCGTTGATGGACGCCTATGGTTTGTCGCTTGTCTCGGTTCAGGTATGGGGCATTCTCTGGGGAGTGCTTAGTACCGGGTTTATTATCGGCGGGTTGATAATCGCTAAAAAAGGCTTGGGTAAAAATCCTGTCCGGTCACTGCTGCTAACAAACGGTATCCTTTGGGTGATCTGTATCCTCTTCCCTCTTCACAACTCTATTATCCCGCTCGCAATCGGCATGTTCGTCTACATGCTACTAGTGCCGTACATTGAGGCGTCAGAGCAAACTATCCTGCAGCGTGTCGTACCATTTGAGCGCCAAGGTCGCGTGTTTGGCTTTGCGCAGAGTGTTGAGCAGGCCGCCTCTCCGCTGACGGCTTTTTTGATCGGTCCTCTGACGCAGTTCTTCTTTATCCCGCTCATGACTGCCGGCGCGGGTGCGCAGCTCATCGGTAGTTGGTTTGGCACTGGTCAGAGCCGCGGTATTGCACTCGTGTTTATTATCGCCGGTGTTATTGGATCAGTCGTGACGATAATGGCGCTATGGTCAAAGTACTATCATCAGCTTTCTGATGTCTATCTCTCCACTTCAGGTGATGATAGTGACACGCCTCCAAGTGTCGACGATGCAGTAAAAGGTGGTCTAATCGGCTAGCTGAGAGGTCGTATTAGTGGATATAAAAAGCCTCGGTCATACGGACCGAGGCTTTTATTGTGAAGCGTTTATTTTTTCTTCTTTAGTGCTGCTTTGAGCTTTTTCTTCAGAAGACGCTTGCGCGATGCGCCATGCCAGTTCT
>RCUJ01000348.1_pt1 | contig 27134 bp, 25 predicted proteins | sample 2166321 | NCBI WGS metagenome assembly RCUJ01 (sample SAMN09932808, study PRJNA488358) | compost metagenome | feature: garden; material: soil; isolation source: compost soil in an enriched community after 118 h of incubation | place: Germany: Experimental Botanical Garden Goettingen | collected... | reverse complement strand
ATCGCGCGTGCGGGCATGTAGGCTTCCTTGCAGGGTCGGCGGGTTATGAAGCCGCCAAGTTTATGCGCAATTCCCGCCCTGCATTTTCCGTCCTGCTTTTTCCGCCCTGCAATTTTCGCCCTGCTATTCCCGCCGTATGTTTTCCGCCGTGTGTTCCCTCCCGCGCCGCGCGGCGTTCAATAGCGCAGTTGCGCGTCCCGTCCGGCCGAGGCCGCCTGCGCCAGCGCGCGCGTAATGATGCTGGTGGACACGTTGGCGAAATAGCGGGCGCCCAAGGCGCCGTACTTCGCTTCGTCGGCCGGCGTCAGCGCAATGATGCCGGGGCATTTCCCCGCCGACGCAATAGCCTTCAGGCCCTGCTCGATAGCCTGCTGCACGGGCGCCGCCGTCCAGTCGCTGCCATGGCCCATGGCGTGGGCCAGGTCGTTCGGACCGATGAAGACGGCGTCCACACCCTCCACCGCCGCGATCTCCGCCGCCACCGCAATGGCTTCGGGGGTTTCGATCATGGCGATAAAGCCGATGCCGTCATTGCTGTGTTGCGTGTGCCCTGCCCCGCCGAACGCGCCATAGCCCGCCGCGCGCGTGCTGAAGGCGCTGCCACGGCGGCCCAGGGGCGGGTAATGCACCATGGCCGCCAGCCGCCGCGCCTGCTCGGCGCTTTCCACCATGGGGACCTGCACCGCGCTGGCCCCCATGTCCAGCACGCGCGGCAGGTCGTGTTCAAAGCAGCGCACCACCGGCACGATGCCCGCCGCGCGGGCGGCGCGCAGCATGTGTTCGGTGGTGCCGAGATCAGCGCTGCCGTGCTCGTTATCCAGAATGATGAAATCGAAACCGGCATACGCGCACATCTCCACGATGGCCGGGCTGGGCAGCCCGTTGAACAAGCCGCGCAAGGGCTTGCCGCTGCGCAGCATGTCCGGCAGGCGGCCGTCCAGGGGATGGTGGGAATGGGTCATGGAAGTCTCCTGCTATGGCTGGGAAAGGCGATCAGTCTGCCTGGATACCGGCGTCCTTGATGACTTTGCCCCATTTATCGATTTCGCTGCGCTGAAACTGCGTGAACGCCGCCGAGCCGCGCCCGTCCGGCGCCACGCCCAGCATCAGCAGTTTTGCGCGCACCTCGGGCGTCTTCACGATGGCCGCCAATTCGCGCGCCAGCCGGTCCACCACGGGCGCGGGCGTGCCGGCGGGCGCGAAGATGCCTTGCCAGGACTGCATTTCAAACCCGGGCAAGCCCAGCTCGGCCAGCGGCTTCACGCCCGGCAGGTCGGCCAGCGGCGCGGCGGACGTCACGCCCAACACCTTGACGCGCTTGGAGTCGATCATCGGGCGCGCGGCGGCAACGGTTTCGAAGACCATGTCGATCTGCCCGCCAATCAAATCCACCATGGATTGCGAGCCGCCCTTATAGATGATCTGGCGCAATTGGGTGCCGGAGATGGACTGGAACAATTGCCCCGACAGATGCTGCGAGGTGCCCGCGCCCGCGGTGCCGTAGGTCAGCGTGTCCGGCTTGGCGCGCGCCGCGTCGATCACCTGCTGCACCGTGTTGAAGGGGCTGTCGGCGCGCACCACCAGCGCATTGCTGACCATGCCCACCAGGGCAATCGGCGTGAAGTCCTTGACCGGGTCATAGCCCAGTTTCTTGATGAAGAACGGGTTGACCGCGTGCGTGGTGATGGTGCCGCCTTCGATCGTGTAGCCATCGGGTTCGGCGCGTGCCGCCAACTGCGTGCCCACGATGCCGGATACGCCCGGCTTGTTCTCAACGATCACCGATTGCCCCAGCCGCGCGCTCAACTGCTCGGCCATCAGACGGGCCACGCCGTCAGACACGCCGCCGGGCGAGAACGGCACGATGTATCGGATGTTCTTGGTGGGCCAGGCGGCGGCGTCGCCTTGAGCGTGGGCCACGGTGGCGGTCAGCCCGAACGCCGCGACGGCGCTCAGGGTACGGATCAAAATGCTGCGCATGTGTGTCTCCTGCTGAGTGTGTTGAGCGCATCGGTTGTGCGCTTTGCGTTGTTGCCGGTAGAAAAAGAATGGAAATCAGGGGCCCCCGCGGACGGTGGCGCGTTCGATCAGGCTGCATGGCACGACGATGTCGCGCGGTTGCAGTTCGGCGTGCATCTGTTCGCGCAGCAAGGCCACCGTGGCGTCCACCATGGGTTCGACCTCCTGGCGTATCGTCGTCAAGCGGTACGCGCCCCATGCCGCCTGCGGCACATCGTCAAAGCCCACCACGGCCACGTCTTGCGGCACGGACAGGCCCAGTTCCTGGCGCAGCACGTCCAAGGCCGCAATCGCCATGTGGTCGTTGCCGGCAAGGAGGGCGTCGGGCGCATCGTCAGCAAACAGCCTGCGCACCGCCTCCTGCGCGCGGTCAAAGTCGTAATGGCCCACCTCGCGGCGATGCAGCGCGTGGCCCAGTTCGTGCAGGCCGTCGACAAAGCCGCGTTCGCGTTCGATGCTGGTCGATGAATCTTCCAGGCCCGCCAGATAGGCAAAGCGCCGGTAGCCGCGCTGCACCAGCAAGCGCGCCGCCATCTGGCCGCCCGCGTAGTTGTCGGACGTGACCGAACTGCTGGCGTGCCGCGCCAGCCCGCCCAGGATGGACACGCGGTTGAATTGCACGACCGGCACGCCGACCTCGGCGCAACTGCGCGCCACGTTCGACGACAGCATGGCGGATGCCATGACGATGCCGTCCACCTGGTATTGCAGAATTTCCGCCAGCACGCCGTCGGCCGCTTCATCGACTTCCGCGATGAACATCAGCACGTGATAGCCCTCTTTCTGCAGCTTCTGCGACAGCTTCTCGATGACCAGCGGATAGAACTGGTTTTCCAGATAGCTCATCACCAGGGCCACGATGCGGCTGCGCCGCGTGATCAGGCTGCGGGCCAGCGCGTTGGGCCGGTAGCCCAGCTTTTGCGCCGCCGCCAGCACCTTGCGGCGCGTGGCTTCCGACACGCTGGCGCCCGGCGTAAAGGTGCGGCTGACGGCGGACTGCGACACTTCCGCCAAGTCCGCCACGTCCTGGGCGCGCGGCGCGGTCTTCATGCGGCCGTCCATCCCGCGTCCAGCATCAGCGCGCTGCCCGTCATCAGGCTGGACGCCTCGCTGGCCAGGAACACGATGGCGCCCATCACTTCTTCCAGCCGTCCGACGCGGCCCAGCGCGTTGCGCGCGCAGACCCAATCGCGAAAGCCGGGCTGCTCCAGCATGCCGGCGGTCATGGGAGTTTCGATGAAGGTCGGGCACACGGTATTCACACGGATTCCCGCCGCCCCGACTTCCCAGGCCAACGCGCGCGTCATGCCTTCCAGCGCGTGCTTGCTGGCGCAATACAAGGTGCGCCGGGGGCTGCCCACATGTCCCATCTGCGACGACACGTTGATGATGGATCCCGGCAAGCCTTCCTTGAGCAGGCGGCGCGCCACCGCGCGGCTGGTGTAGAACGCCGCCTTGACGTTCAGGTCCAGCACCGCGTCGATATCCTCGTCGGACTGCTCCACCAAGGGCTTGGGGCGATTCATGCCGGCGTTGTTCACCAGGATGTCGAAGGGGTCGGCTTGCGCCACCGCATGGTCCACGGCGGCGGAGTCCGTCACGTCCAACGTCAGCGGCGCGCAGCCGATGCCTTCGGCGCGCAAGGCTTCACAGACTTGCAGCAGTTCAGGCTCGCGGCGCGCCGCCACCGTCACGTGCGCACCGGCGCGCCCCAGCGCGGCGGCGGCGGCCAGGCCGATGCCGCCGCTGCCGCCCGTCACCAGGGCACGGCGTCCGTCCAGACGGAAGTCGGGTCCTTTGGGCAGCGCAATCATGCCTGCGCCTCAACCGGCTGATACCAGGGCAGGTCGGGCCGGTCGCCATAGCGGCGCACGCGGATGTTGGCCTGTTCGCCGTGGCCCGCGAAGTTCTCCATATGGCACAGGCGCGAGCAGTATTCGCCCATCGTCGCGCTGGCCGCGTCGGTCAGCACGCGCTGGTAGGTGCAGGTCTTCAAGAATTTGCCCACCCACAAACCGCCCGTGTAGCGGGCGTTGCGGTTGGTCGGCAGCGTGTGGTTGGTGCCGATCACCTTGTCGCCGAAGCTGACGTTGGTGCGCGGGCCCAGGAACAGCGCGCCGTAGTTGGTCATGTTGTGCAGGAAGTAATCGGGGTCGCGGGTCATGACCTGGACGTGTTCGAAGGCCAGTTCATCGGCCGTTTGCAGCATTTCCTCGATCGTGTCGCAGACGATCACTTCGCCGCAATCCGCCCAGGCCTTGGACGCGATGCCGGCGGTGGGCAAAATGGCCAATTGGCGTTCGACTTCGGCCAGGGTGTCACGCGCCAGTTGTTCACTGTTGGTGAGCAGCACTGCGGGTGAGGTGGGGCCGTGCTCGGCTTGGCCCAGCAGGTCCACCGCGCACAATTCGCCGTCCACGCTGTCGTCCGCGATCACCAACGTTTCGGTGGGGCCGGCGAACAGGTCGATACCCACGCGCCCATACAGTTGCCGCTTGGCTTCGGCCACGAACATATTGCCCGGCCCGACCAGCATGTCCACAGGCGCCACGCTGGGCGTACCCACCGCCATGGCCACCACGGCCTGCACACCGCCCAGCACCAGGATTTCGTCGGCACCGGCCATGTCCATGGCGGTCACGATGGCCGGATGCGGCTTGCCTTGATAGGGCGGCGCGGTCGACACAATGCGCTTCACGCCCGCCACCTTGGCGGTCAGCACGCTCATGTGCGCCGAGGCCAAGAGCGGATATTTGCCACCCGGGATGTAGCAGCCCACGGCGTTCATCGGCACGTGCTTGTGGCCCAGCACCACGCCGGGATACGTTTCCACTTCCACGTCGCGCATGGAGTCGCGCTGGATCTGGGCAAAGTTGCGCACCTGGGATTGGGCGAACGCAATGTCCTCGATTTCCCGCGCCGACAATTGCTTGCGGGCGGCTTCGATTTCCGCGCGCGACAGGCGGAAGTCCGCCGGGTCCCAGTTGTCGAACTTGCGGCTGTAGTCGCGCACGGCGTCGTCGCCGCGTGTCTCGATGTCGCCAATGATGGCTTCGACGGTGGCGCGCACCTTGGCGTCATCGTCCGTTTTTACGGCGGCGGTACGGCCGCGCTTCAGATAGCGAATCATGGTTTCTAGCCCTGCAATCGTGAGTGGTTCAACAAAGTGAGGGCACTTTCGAAGGCTTGCATACGTATGCAAATAGGGAGAAACCCGAATAAGAAGATATGCCGGAGACGGGTTATCCGGTCATTGCTTAGCCGGTCATTGCTTGGCGGCCCTTTGCTTGGCGGCCCTTTGCTTATCCACCCATCGCCTTGCAGAACGCCTGCGCGTCGCCGTCGATGATGACGCCCGACGGCAGATAGCCTTCGCGCTGCCTGGTCGCGCGCAGTTGCTGCGCCAAGGCCGCATCGCCGCCCACCGCGTACACGAAGACGCGCACCGATTGCGCCGCCGCGTCGCGCAGCAATTGCGAGTTGGCCGCAAGTGTCATGGCGTCCACATGCACGCCCACGGGCGCGCCGACGGTGGCGGCCAGGTTGGCCAACCAGGGCCGCGTGAGCTTGGGCGCCGTGGCGCGTTGCGACACGTACTTGCCCAGCGGATTCGCGCTGACGGATTCCGCATGGCGCGGGTCGAACACGATCAAGCCCAGATAGCCCTGCGGGTCCGTGCCGCGCACGCAGCGCAGCGCTTCTGGAAACGCCGACGTGATCATCCAGTTGCCATGCGGCAGCGCCTGCTGCAGGTTCGCAACCAGCTTGCCCACCGGCGCGCAGTCGCGATAGACGACCTTGAGTTCGGCGTTGAACGTCTTGGCTGGCTGGGCGGCCGCGACTTGCAGGGCGTCGTCCAGGAACGGTGGCGGCTGCCCGCCGCCCTGCCCCATCAGCTTGGCCCCGCGCCAATCCGCGCTGCTGAGTTGCAGCACGGCACGGCGGCCGACGCCGCTTACCGTCCTGCCCGTCAGCAGGTCGTGATGCAGGACCCAGCGGCCGTCCTTCAAGCGCTGCATGTCGATTTCCACGCCGTCCCAGCCGCCCGCATACGCAGCGCGAATGGACGCCAGCGAATTCTCGGGCAGCGTGGGCGCGCCGCGATGCGCATGCACCTGCATGCCCAGGCAAGCCGCGCTGGCGTCCGCCCAGGGCAATATCGCGGCCAGCGCCGCGACCATCAAGCGCCTAGCTTGCATCGCCGTGATATCCGTACTTGATTCCACCCAAGAGGCGCTTGCGCACCGCTTCGTTGAAGGGGTAGGTGTAGGCCTGGCCCACCACCACCACGTGCGCCACATTGGCCAGCACGCGGCGGCGCAGCGCCTGGCCGAGGGATTCATCGTCGCGCCCGGACTCCGCCCGCGACATCTGCTGGAACAGTTCGCTTTGCGTAACCCCGTTCTGCATGAAGGAAAACGCTGTCCACACGCAGACCAGCGTCAGCACCAAGGCCGCGCCCGCCGCGCGTGTCGCGGTGCGACCCGGTTCCTGGCCCGCTGGCGTGCGCAGCCAGACGACCAGCTTGGCGATCAAATACAGCAGCTTGGCGAAGTGGCCCACCGCGCCCAGCAGCGAGCACAGCAACGCCACGGGCGGCACGATGGCCGCGCGGGCCGCGTCCTGGCCCAACTGCTGATGCTGTCCGCCGCGCTGAAAGTCTTCGGTGCGCGCGGAAAAGCGCGGCAGGGCCTCGTCCACCGCGTGATCCAGCATGCCGTCGTACAAGCGCTTGAAGCTGGCGGCATCGGTGTAGTTGGCCGCCACGTTCATGTTGGCAGGCACCAGCAGCGCCTGGCGCAACAGCTTTTGCACACCGGGGCGGGCCACGAAATCTTCATACGACAGCCCGGGCGGTATGGCATCGCCTTCGACGTGTACGGTACGGCTGCGCAGGGTCTTCCAATACTGCTGCGCAACCGCCTCGTTGAAGGTGGCGCGGTCATGGGGCTGCCAGTTGGCCGGCACCGGGACGCGCTTGCGCACGTCGCGCACCACGCGGTCCTCGTAGCGCGCGGGCACCGTTTCCGGGGTCCAGCCGCGTCGCGACAGGTTCTTGCGGTAATCGCTCCAGGCGCGGTCCTGCTCGCGCGCCAGGCCGATGTCTGACGCCACCGGCACACCGGCGTATTTCTTCCAGCGGTCGGCCACGGACTGCATCACCGTGGTGTAGACCTGGTGATAGCCGCGTATGCCCGGCGCCGTCATGCGCACGTCGCGGCCATCGAACGTGAACGTCTTCATTTGGCGTTGCAGGTCGGCGCGAATGACCTGGCGCTTCTTGGGTTCGACCTTCTCGTCCAGGTTATCGATGTTGGACAGCAGCACCTGGAACACCGCCAGGAACGCCTTGCCCTCGGGCCGCGCATAGACCGCGTCATCCACCAGGCCGTCCAGATGCAGGTCGCCCTGCACCAGCGAGCGTTGCAGCAAGCCGGCATTGGTGGCGATGCGGCGGAAGTCTCCGTCGCGCGTATCCACCAGCACGTTCACCAAGGTCTTGATGGCGCCGAACACCACGAACGCGGTCACGGCGCAGGCGACGGCGATCTTCAAGAACGACGGCTTGCCGGTACGCAAACGCCGTGTCCACAGCACTTGCAATACCACCAGCGCGGCGGCAATGCCCGACAGGCTGCGGCCGAAGAACTCCAGCTCTTCGATGTCGTGCGGCGTGGCGCGGCTGCCCACCACATCAAGCAGGCGCGCGTTGAACCCAAGTTCAAAGCTCAGGTAGACGACCGTCAGCGCGATCAGGATAAGAATCTGGCGAATCTGGGCTTGCCGCACGTCAATCTCTCAGGTCGATTCGGGTCGAGGTGATTTCCTCGTCGGGCAGGTCCAGCTTGGCGGGCGTGCGCGAGGCGCCGGCGCGTGGCGACGAGACGCTGGCGCTGGCCGCCGTCGCGTTGCCGCCCGACACCGGGGCAGGCGGCGCGGGCACGACGCGGCCCGCGCTCTGGGATGGCGCTGCGGCGGGCGTTGCCGGCGTCGGCGCGGGGGACTTGGTGGGCCGACCGGACTTGCCGGGCTTGCCCTTGGCGGTCGGCGCGGCCGGTGGCGGATACACGCCGTACTGGCGTATCGACTCCATGTAGCCCGAGGGGTACAGCGATTCGTCGGCGAAGGGTTTGGCGCGCGGATTCATGCCGGCCACCGACTTCACGTCGCCACGGCGCATGCGGCCGTCCTGCGTGTAGACAAAGCGCTCGATCGCGCTGCCTTTGGGAAAATCCAGCGTCATGGCGCTGCGATCGTCTTGCACCAGCACGGCCGGGCGGTCACGGCAATTGCCCAGGTCCCAGGACAGCACGTCCGAGCCCTCGATGGCCAGCACGGTGTAGCGGTAGTCGCAACGGCGGGTTTGCGTCTCGATGACCACGACCGTGCGCGGGCCCACGTTCTCGGTGCGCGCCACCCGGGCCGATTCCACATTGTTCAAGGGCACCACGCGCTGGTTGCCCGACAGCTTGACCGAGAAGTTCTTGCCTTCACGTCGCAACGTTCCCAAGCCCCCGTCTTGCAAGGGGAACTGGCCGATCTCGGTGCCGAACAGGGCCGCGGTATCAACGCTATAGACGTAGCCGCCACGGGAATTGGTCTTGACCGCGCAGGCGCTCAGGCCTCCCAGCAAAAGCAGCATGGCCGCAAGGCGCAGGGTCAACGAACGGAACAAGAACGGGTGCATCGAAATCATCGTGGTGTCAGGAACGGCCCCGCAATGTATCTCAAAGTTACAAGGCGAGGCCAGGCTTGTTTCAATTCCGCGAACGCCGCAGCGCCTGCATTTTTTAATCAGCTTGCGCTGGCGCCGCCTTGCTTGCTTTCCAGCGCGTCCTTCACCAATTCGCTCGCGCTATGGCGGATGACCGACACGCAACGCGCCATGATGGCGCGCAGCAAGGCTTCGGCCGGCAAGGTATCGGCGGCGGCCACAAAGCTCTCAAGCGATGCCGTCACGCGCCCGGGCTTGCCGTCGCGGTCTTGCTGCAAGCTGAGCTTGACCGCCTTGCAGCGGTGGTTGACCCCGTTGATGACTTCCAGCAGTTGCACACGGCTAAGGCCCAGTTCCCCGGCGTCGACAAAGCTCGGGTACACCAGACGCAAAAATTCCGGGTCCGACTCGCTCAGGCTGAAGAACATGGTGCCCAGGTCCGGGTGGCGAAACAGCACGTCGCCGTCTTCGTCAATGCGGGCGACCAGGCCCAGTTCTTCCTGAACCACGTTTTGGTACAGGGCGGTCAGCGGGGTGGGGTTGGACATGAGGGGACTCTCCGTGGGGGGGCAAAGGGTGAATGGCGGCGCGAAAACCGCGCCCTTGCCCTCTGCTACGCACCCGGCGCGGAAAGGTTCGAAAAATATGTTCGACGAACTTCAAGAAAAATAAATCGAACCTTTCCGCTCGCCGCGCATAGCGATGGGTACAGGCACACCGTTGCCGCCACCCACAAGGAAAGACCATGCAAGAGAAAGCGCTGCGCGACGCCCTGACCCAGGCCAAGACCCTCGGCGGCCGTTTGCTAGCCATCGCCGCCCCCGCCGCCGCCCGCGTCAACCGTGGCGACGCGGTGGGCGCCTTGTTGTTCCTGCTGGCCACGACCGTGTTCTCGGTGATCACCGTGCGCATGATGGGGTCCAACGCCAGCCTCAGCTTCTATGACCTCTTGCGCCTGCAAAACGGTGGCAGCGCGCAAGGCGCGATGGCGGGTGAAGCATCGGGCGCGGGTATCTATGCGCTGCTGTGGCTGCTGGCCGTGGTGGGCCCCTTGCTGCCGTCGCTGATGCCGCAGCGCGCCGCCCGCCTGGGTTACTTCCTGCCGCTGGTCTTGTGGGGCATTGCGCTGGCCGGTGTGGTCTCGCAAGTGCGCGAACTGATGGAGGCCACGCGCCAGTTCGCGGGCTTCATGGGTAATTCGCGCGCCAGCCGCAACATGGCGGGCGACATGGCCTCCACGCTGTGGAGCAGCCTGAGCTTTGGTTTCGGCTTCTATCTGTCGTTGGCGATCGTGGCGGGCTTCACCATTCGCGGCATCGCCGTGCTGCGCCGCCGCGCTTGATTTTCCTGGCTTGCACGGCTAAGGTGCCGCTGCCCTCGCCTTGCAGGGCGGCGGCGTCCCGCGCCGATGGGCTGACGTCACGCGCGTCCAGTTCGCCAACAACAAGCTGAACCATGAACTCGCTCGAACCCAAGCGCTACGTCATCACCAACGTCGACGCGCTGTTGCGCATCATGCATGCCGACCCCCGCTACGCGCTGGAGTTCCGCAACAAGGCCGAGCAGCACATCACGCTGAAGCTGCGCAAGAAGTTCTTCAATACCTCGCCCGAAGGCGTGGTGGACGCATTCAACAACGCGCTGATGAAGTTCCTGCAAACCCGCACGTTCAAGGACGAAGGCTTTCAGCACGGCCAGCCGCCGGGCGGTTGGGCGGCGCATGAATTGGCGGTCAGCAAGCTGGGCGGCTACCTGTACCGGGGATCGTTGCACGAGCTGATTCAGATGCATCGGCGCACGCGGCACGAAGTTAATTGGAACGGACCAAACGCCGACGGCGACGCGGACGACAACGTCTTTGACGACGCCGAAGACGTTGGCGACCCCTCGCCGTTTGCCGACCCGGCGCATGCCTACGAGCACCTGTCGGTCGTGCAGCGCATGCGCGACTGCCTCAACAAACTAAGCGATACCTTGCGCGCCACGATGTTCCTGTATCTGGACGAAGTGCCGATGGAACAGATCGCCAAGCAGCAAGACCTGCACGTGCCCACCGTCAAGAGCCGCCTGCACGCGGCACGCAAGCTTGTGGCGGACTGCACGCGCAAAGGAATGGACTGATCATGTCTGAAGACCGCGTACTGTCCTACTTGTCCGGCGAGCTCGACGACGACGCGCGCCGCGCATTCGAGGCCGACCTGGCGCGCGACCCCGCGCTACAGGCCGAAGTCGACGACTGGCGCACGCTGGCGCAAGCGCGCCAGATGGCGCACAACGACATCGGCCAGGCCGAGCGCGACACCGGCTTTCTGCGCGCGCTGGCCGAGCAGGCACGGATAGCGTCCACGCCGAAGCCCGCCATCAAAACCACCCGCGCGCGCGTGTGGCAATGGTTGTGGCCCACACCCGCCAGCCCGCTCATGCCCTTGGGCTGGGCGCTGGCGATCGCGCTGTCAGTCGTGGTCGTGCTGCAAGCGCCGCACGACGGCAGCGTGACGGGCGCAGGATCGGGAGCAATGCCGGGCGCCATGTCCGACGGCGTACCGCTGTCGGGCGGCACGCTGACCCGGGGCGGCGGCGCTTGCCCGCGCCTGGTGGTGGATTTGCCCGACGGCGTGACCGCCAAGCAATTGCGCAACACCTTGTCCCAATATGCCGTGTCGATCGTCGCGGGCCCAGACGAAGACGGCCGCTTTGTGTTGAGCGCGGCGCGCGAGTCCTCCTTGCATGACGCCGCGCAGGCGCTGGGTGCGCGGTCCGTGTCCGTGGCGCCGGCCGGCGTCTGCCCCAAACCATGAAAGCGCCCGTGAACGTCATCTCCCCCTCGTTGTCTCGCCAGTCCGCCCGGCGGCGTCTGCTTGCCGCCTCCCTTGGCGTCGGCCTGCTGGCTTTGCACGGCGCCGGCTTGGCCAACCCCACGCCAATCCCGGCACCAATCCCAGCACCAACGCCGGTGCCGGCCAAGCGCCGCTTTGCCCTGGTCATCGGCAACGCCCGCTACGCGCTGCCCGCCAACGCCTTGGCGAACCCGGTCAACGACGCGCGCCTGGTCGCCGACACGCTGCGCAAGCGCAACATGGACGTCACCTTGCTGACCGACCTGACCACCGCGCAGATGGAAGCGGCGGTGGACGAGTTCGCCACCCGCGCCACGGGCGCCGACCTGGCGCTGGTGTACTTCGCGGGCCACGCGGTGGCGGTGGACGATGTGAACTACCTGTTCGGCGTGGAGCTGCCCGTGCCGCTGGCCGAGGTGCGCATCCGCACCGCGCAGCAAGGCTCGCTGAGCTTGAAGCGCGTATCCCAGGCCCTGCGTCGCGCGCAAGTGCGCGCCCGCCTGCTGGTGCTGGACGCCTGCCGCACCAACCTGACGCGCGGCGCGCCGTCGGCGGGGCTGGTCCATACCGTGCCCGCAGGCGGTGAACTGATCGCGTTCTCTACCCAGCCCGGCGCCACGGCCGAAGACGGCTTTGGCAACGAGGGGCCGCGCCACAGTCCCTATGCGTTTTACTTCGCGCAAGGCCTGGCCGACTTGCCGGCGTCCGCACCGGTCGAAACGTTCTTCAAGCAATTGACGGGCGACGTGCAGGTGGCCACCGCCTACCGGCAGATTCCGCACTACGCCAGCAGCCTGGTCGGCACCATTACCTTTACAAGCCTGGCGGACGGCCAGACGCCTGCCGTGCCGGGTGCTAGCCCTGCCAACCCCGCCACCGCCGGCGCGTCCGGCCGAGGCCCGTCGCCCACGCTGGGCCGCGATTTGATCAAGGCGCGCATCAGCGCCTGGGAATACGAAATTGAACGCGGCGCGCAATACCTGGACGAACCACGCCTGGCCTCGCTACAGGCGCGCGCGCAAGCGGGCGACGTGGTGGCCATGACCACGCTGGGCCTGATCGCCGAGAACGGCGAGCACGTCACGCAGGACTACAAGGCCGCCGCCCGCTGGTATCAACGCGCCGCCGACCAGGGCTTTGCGCCCGCGCAGACCTATCTGGGCGAGCTAGCCGGCATGGGGCGCGGCGTGCCCAAGAATTACAACGTGGCCGAACGACTGTTTCGCGACGCTGCCGAGGCCGGCCACCGCCGCGCCGCGCTGGACCTGCTGGACCTGCGCGTGCGCATGGGCGAACCCCTGGACCCGCGCGAATGGGCAGACGTGCTGCAAGATGCGCTACGCAACCCCCCTGGCCTGCCGCAGCCGGGCATGCCGCCCATCCAGGGGCTGCCCGACATGCCATGGATGCGCGCACTGGGCGTGCGCCCGCCCGGGCAGCCTTGAGGTGAACGGCAGGCGCCACTTCGGCTAGGATAATGGCGTCGTCCAACAGCAGGAGTTTGCGATGCCCTCACTGAGACACGTCATCCTGGCGGCCGCCGCCGCCCTGGCCATGCCGCTAGCCGCGCACGCCGACAGCGTCACCTTGCACGCCGAACGCGCCACCGCCGGCGCCGACAACACCGGCGCCCGCGTGGTCGATGTTGAACTCAAGCCCGACAGCCGCAAGGCGCTGGCCGACTTCACCCGCGAGCGCGTCGGCAAGCGCATTCAACTGCGGTCCAACGGCATCTTGCTGTCGTCGGCCACCCTGATGAGCCCGCTGGAAGGCGATAGCTTTCGCATCACGGCCGGCGAACACGGCTTTGCCGGCAAGTCCGCCGAAGAGATTGCCCAAGGCATCATGAAAGACGGCGGCCTGACCGTGGACGACGAGAACACGGCCAAGTAGCGGCTGGCTGGCGTCACGCACCACGCGCTACCCGCGATCAGCGATCAGCGATCAGCCATCTATCGTCACCCTTCAACCAAACCCGCGCGGGCCGGTTCAGCCCGCGATTTCAAACAGGCCGGCCGCGCCCATGCCCCCGCCCACGCACATCGTGACGACGGCATAGCGCACGCCGCGCCGTCGGCCTTCTATCAGCGCATGCCCCGCCATGCGCGCGCCCGACATGCCGTAAGGGTGGCCGATAGCGATGGCGCCGCCGTTGACGTTCAGGCGCTCGTCCGGAATGCCCAACTGATCCCGGCAATACAACACCTGGCAGGCGAAGGCTTCGTTCAGTTCCCACAAGCCGATGTCATCGACCTTCAAGCCGTGCCGCGCCAGCAATCGCGGCACGGCATGCACGGGCCCGATGCCCATCTCTTCCGGGCCGCAGCCCGCCACGGCCATGCCCCGATAGATGCCCAACGGTGTCAGCCCACGACGGCGCGCCTGGGCGGCTTCCATCACCACGCAGGCCGATGCCCCGTCCGACAGCTGCGAGGAATTGCCGGCCGTGATGTGGTGGCCAACTTCCAAGCGCTGGCCGTTCTTGAACACAGGTTGCAGCGCGGCCAGGCTGTCCAGCGAGGTGTCGGGCCGGTTGCCTTCGTCGCGCGCAAGGGTCACCGCCTGCGCGGAGGTATCGCCGGTGGCGCGGTCGGTCACCTGCTTGACGGCACTTAGCGGCACGATCTCTTCATCGAAGCGGCCCGCTGCCTGAGCGGCGGCGGTGCGTTGCTGCGAGCGCAGCGCGTAGGCGTCCTGTGCGGCGCGGGGAATGCCGTAGCGGCTGGCCACGATCTCGGCCGTTTCCAGCATGCTCATGAATATTTCCGGTTGCTCGCGCATCAAGGCATCGTCGAACCAGCGGCTGCGGTTCATGCGGTCGTTCTGCACCAGCGAAATGGATTCCAGCCCGCCCGCCACCACGATGTCCATGCCTTCCTGCGTGACCTGGCGCGCGGCCGTGGCGATGGCCATCAGGCCCGAGGCGCACTGGCGGTCCAGCGTCATCGCGGCCACGTGCACGGGTAGGCCCGCCCGCAGCGCCGCCTGGCGCGCCACGTTCATGTGGGTGGTGCCTTGCTGCAAGGCGGCGCCCAGGATCACGTCTTCCACCTCGCGGGGGTCGATGCCCGCGCGCGCCACCGCGTGCGATATCGCATGGCCGCCCAGGGTGGGCGCGGTGGTGTCGTTGAACGCCCCGCGATAAGCCCGGCCGATCGGCGTGCGGGCGGTCGAAACGATGACGGCTTCTCTCATGATGACATCCCAGGTCTTGATCGCACTGACCGCGCTGGTCGTGTTGATCGTGTTGATCTTGCTGATCGGGCTGTTTTTGCCTGATCGTGTTGATTTTTCTGATCGTGTTATCGGCGCCAGACCGTATGGCTTTGCTCACGTGCGAATTGCGTCACGTAGTACGGCCCCAGGCCGCCCTTGCCGGTCATGCCCGACCCCTTCCACCCGCAAAAGGTTTGAATGCCCGGCCAGGCGCCCGTGGTCGCGCCGCTGGCGCGGTTCACGTACAAGGCGCCGGCATGCGCCTGGTTCAGAAACAGGTCGATCTCGTCTTGCTCCTGGGCGTAGCAGCCGGCGGTGAGACCGTAGTCGACCGCGTTGCCGTCATCGATGGCCGCTTGCAGGTCATTAAACGGCAGCACCGAGACAAACGGCAGGAACAGTTCCTTGCGATTCAAGCGGTGGTCGGCGGGCAGGCCTGCCGCCACCGCCGGGCGCACGTAATGGCCATAAGCCAGCTCGCCCGCGCTCAAGCGTCGCCCGCCCGACAGCAGCCGGCCGGAGGCGGCCACGTCTTCGCAAGCCGTGCGATAGCGCCGCCACGCCGCTTCGTCGATCAGCGGCCCCATGAACACACCGCGCTCACGCGGATCGCCCACCACGACCGCCTCGGTGGCCGCGCACAGCCGTTCCAGGAAAGCGTCGTGCACCGCCGCGTGCGCATAGACCTTCGACCCCGCCGAACACTTCTGCCCTTGCAGCCCGAAGGCGGAGCGCAGCACGCCTTGCACGGCCACGTCCAGGTCCGCGCTGGCGGTGATGTAGGTGGGATTCTTGCCGCCCATCTCGGCGATGACGGGCCGCGTGTGGCGGCCCGCCGCCACCGTTTGCAGCAGCTCCATGCCCACGTCCAGGCTGCCGGTGAAAGCGTAGCCGTCGATGCCCGCGTGATGCGCCAGCAGCGCGCCTGTCTTGGCGCCGCCGTACACGCCGTTCACGCACCCCGACGGCACGCCCGCCGCATCGCAGGCGCCCAGCAGCAACGCACCTGTCAACGCCGCGCGGGGCGACGGCTTATAGACCACGGCATTGCCCGCCAGCAAGGCGGCGCACATCATGTTCACCGACAAGGCCAAGGGAAAATTGAACGGCGCAATCACCGCGAACACGCCATACGGGCGCAGCACATCGTGGGTGCTCTCGTTATCGAAGGCGCGCGCCAGCGGTTGCCGATAGCCATCGCTGCGTTCGGCTTGATCGCAGTAGTAGCGGATCAGGTCCACCGCTTCCTCGGCTTCGCCCAGCGCTTCCAGGCGCGACTTGCCGATCTCGATCATCGTCGCCATGGCGAAGTCGTACTTGCGTTCGGACAGCACCATCGCCAGACGCCGCAGCACCGCAATGCGCGCCGCCCAACCCTGCAAGGCCCAAGCCGGTTGCGCATGCCGGGCGCAAGCGATGGCGCGGTCAACGGTGTCGGCATCCGCGCAGGGAAAGCGGCCGATCAACAACCAATGGTCGATCGGCGAATAGGACGCTTGCAGGTCCTCGCCCGCCACGACCTGGCCGTCGAAGCGGTGACGATGGTCATGGCCCAGCATGCGCGATTCAAAGTCGGGCAGGCGCTGGTCCAGCAGGTCATGCACCGCGGAAAAATCGGTGTGGATGTTCGAGTACGTGACGCGAGGCAAGGTGTGGTCGATCACAGTGGCTCCCGGAGAGGCGTTTGGATCAGCGCGGCCGGCTAAGGTGCGGCCGGCTGAGGTGCGGCCGGCTAGGCGCCCCCGGCTAGGCGCGGCCGGCTAGGCGCCCCCAGCCGACGCGCTCAGGCCGCGCGCAACAACGGTTCCAGCGCGCGGCGCAAGGCCGGCGGCAGTTCGACGGGCTTGCTGGATTCACGGTCCACATAGGCGTGGGTGTAGCTGCCCTGTGCAGCCGCCGTCTCGTCATCGCCACGAAACATCGCAAACTCGTAGGTGACGCTGCTGCGGCCCAGGCGCCCCACGCGCATGCCCAGCACCACGCGGTCGGGAAACGTGACCGGGCGAAAGTACGAGGTCTGGCTGTGCACCACCAGGCCGATCACGGCGCTGGCGCGCAGGTCCAGCACGCCCAACTCGATCAGCGTCTGGTTGACCGCCGTGTCGAAATATTCGTTGTAGACCACGTTGTTCATGTGGCCGTAGACGTCGGTGTCGCGCAGCCGCGTCGTCATCGGCAACAGACGCGGGTAATCGCCCCGCGCATGCGGCGCGGCGCGCTGGGGTTGCGGCGTTTGCTGATGCGGTTGCTGATGCTGATTCGCTTGCGATTGTTCTGCACTGGCGTTCATGCGGCCTCCTGTGCGCGCTTCAAGATACGGGCAACGTGGGCCAGCCCCTCGGGCGGCTCGATCAGCGTGTCCAGGCTGGCGATCTCATCAAAGTGCGCGGCAATGCTTTCCGGCGTGCGTTCGCTTTCTGGAAAATACATGCCCGCGCTTTCCACGATGGCCAACCGCGCGTAGGTGCCCGCGCCCGCCAGCAACGCCGTGCGGCTGGGCGCGCCTTCGGCCACCAGGAACAAGGCCGCGGGCGTCACATAGGCGGGATCCAGCGCGCGCAGCGCCTCGGCGTCGAACATCTCGGCGGTCATGCGGGTGGCGGCGGTGGGCACCAGCGCGTTCACATGGATGCCGTGCTTCTGGCCTTCCAGGTGCAGCACGTTCATCAGGCCGACCACGCCCGCTTTCGCGGCGCCGTAGTTCGATTGGCCGAAGTTTCCATACATGCCCGAGGTGGACGTGGTCATCAGGATGCGGCCGTAGCGTTGCTCGCGCATGATGGGCCACACGGCGCGCGCGCAGTTGGCCGAGCCCAGCAGATGCACGTCGATGACGGCGTTGAAATCGTCGGCGCTCATCTTGGCGAACGTCTTGTCGCGCAGGATGCCGGCGTTGTTGATCAGGATGTCGACGCGGCCCCAGGCGTCCATGGCGCGCGCCACCATGGCGTCCACGGCCGAGGTATCGCAAACGTTGCCGCCGTCGGCAACCGCCTGCCCGCCCGCCGCGCGGATCTCGTCGACCACGGCTTGCGCCGCGCCGCCAAAATCATTCACCACCACCCGGCAGCCGCGCGCGGCCAGTTGCAGCGCGTGGCTGCGGCCCAGCCCTTGTCCGGCGCCTGTCACGATGGCGACGCGTTCGTCAAAGCGTATGGTCATGGCGGTCATCCTTGAAGCACGGTCATGGTGATCCAGTCAGCCACCAAGGCGGGGCGCGCGGCGCCCTCGATCTCGACGGTGACGGCGTAGCGGGTGGTGAACTCACGGTCACTGCGGGACGTGAATTCGCTGAGCACAAAGCGGCCTCGGACCCGCGCGCCCACAGGCACCGGCGTCAGAAAGCGGACTTTGTCGAAACCGTAGTTGATGCCGATGGCCCCTTCGAATACCGGCAGCACCTGCAAGCTGAACCGGGTCAGCAGCGACAACGATAGAAAGCCGTGAGCGATCGGCCCGCCAAACGCGCTTTCACGCGCGGCGCGCGCCGGGTCCACATGAATGAACTGGTGGTCGCCAGTGGCATCGGCAAACAGGTCCACCTGCGCCTGCGTGACGGTGAGCCAGTCCGACACGCCGATTTCTTGCGATACCTGGGCAGCCAGGGTTTGCGGAGGGGTGAGGGGTGAGGCAAGGTCTGTCGTCATGGAAGGCCGTTATTGGACTAGGTGATCAGGGGCTATGTGATTAGGGGCTGCGTGATCCGGACTACGGGAAACGGACTGCCCGATAGGAGTTGCCTGAAAGAGTTGCGTGTAGAGAGGTGCCCGAAAGGCTTGCATGACAAGCGCCACGAGAAAGAGCACCGTCATGCGATCGAACACGAAAACATACCGAGTAGTATAAACTTCGATTTTGCGATTTGCATAGTGCGCCGTTCGCTGGTGAGCGCCGGCGCAAAAGTGTCCCGCCACGCGGCGCGACACGGGGCTATTGGCTAAACTGGCGCTTTGCCGCGACGCATGGATGGAGAAAGGCGCAATGAATGGGGAACCTACGGTGACGGCTGCACGCGATGACGGCATGGGCAACATTGAACTGCTGACCGCGGCGGCCGAGTGCTTCATGGAGCAGGGGTTCCACGCATCCAGCATCGACGACGTGGCGCGCCGGCTGGGCGCCACCAAGGGCCGCGTCTACCACTACTACCGGTCAAAAACCGACCTGTTCTTCGACGTGCACCGCGAAGGCATGCGGCGCAACTTCGAGGCCGTGCGTCCGGTCATGAAGGAACCGGGCACCGCCGCCCATCGGCTGGCGCTGATGCTCAAGCACCATGCGCTGTCCATGATGGAAAACCTGGCGTTTGAAACGGTGGTGGTGCAAGGCGTACACATGCATCGCCTGGGCGCGACCACCCCCGCGCAGCGCCAGACCCTGGCCGACCTGATGACCATCCGCGACGATTTCGAAGCGCTGTTCAAGCGCGTGGCCTACGAAGGCGTGGAAGACGGCTCGCTGGCCATCGACGATGTATCAGTCGCCATCAAGGCGGCGCTGGGCGCCATCAACTGGCTGGCCGTCTGGTATCGCCCGCGCCTGGGCGAAACCCGCGACGACCGCGAAATCCTGGCCAACAAAGTCGTCCACACCATCATCGCCGGCCTAGGCACCCGCCCCTGACGGCAGAACATTCGCCACCATCTCCACCGTCCCCACCGTAGGATGGGTGAAGCGCGCAATGCCCTCAACAAGAACCCCAAGACCCAACGCGCGCAACCCATCAGCAACCTAACCGCCATCACCGCAGCCTAACCGCCTTCACCGCAACCTACCCCCCTCACCCCAACCTCTCCCTCCGCAACCGAACCCCCGCCCGCTCCCGATCCCACGTCCCCGCCGCCACCCCCTCGCTGCGCAACACATGCTTTTGCAGCTTGCCACTAGCCGTCTTAGGCAACTCCTCCACCACCCTTACATACCTCGGCACCATGTAATGCGGCACCCGCTCGGCCAGCCATGCGATCAACTCGCCCGGCTCCACCTGCGCCCCCTCCACCGCCGTCACCACCGCCAGCACATCATCCTCACCGTGCTCACTGGGCACCGCCACGGCCACCGCTTCCCGCACCGCGGGGTACGCACAAATCTCCCCCTCAAGCTCGAACGACGAGATGTTCTCCCCGCGCCGCCGAATCACGTCCTTCAACCGATCCACAAAGAAAAACGTGCCATCCGCCTCGCGCCGAAACGCATCGCCCGTGTGGAACCAGCCGTTGCGCATCGACGCGGCGGTGGCTTCGGCGTTGCGGTAATAACCCGAGAACAGCGCCCACGGGCGATGCGAACGGATCAGCAGTTCGCCCACCTGGCCGTCCGGCAGCGCGCGGTCCTGCGCATCGCCCACGCGCAGTTCGAACCAGGGCCGGGGCTTGCCGCAGTGCCCGGCCTCGGTCAGGCCCGGCCCCGCGCTTAGCGGGCTGGCGATCTCGGTCATGTTGTAGACCGTGTAAAGGTCCACGCCAAAGCGCGCCTGAAACGCCGGCGCGTCTTCGCCAAACGGCACGATGAACGCGCTACGCAGCGTGTGCTCGCGGTCGCGCGGCGACGGCGGTTGCTTGAGCAGGAAGTTGGCCATCACGCCCAGCAGCAGCACGACCGTGCTTTCGGTGTCACGAATGGCGTCCCAGAATTCGGCGGTGCGAAACTCCGGCACCATGGCGATCGACCCGCCATAAGCCAGCATGGCGTACACGTACAAGGTGCTGCCGCAATGGAAGATGGGGCCCGCGATCATGCAGCGGTCATCCGGCGTGATGCAGTCGAAGGCGTCCGGCCCCATGGTGTAGATCTGCACGTAGGACGTCACCACGCCCTTGGACAGCCCGGTCGTGCCGGACGTGTACATGATGGACTGCGTATCCCAGGGCTCAATGGGCGTCTCGGTGGCCAGCAGGTCCGGGGCAGGGTCGCCCGGCTCGTCCACCAGCGGCTCGAACGACACGCCGGCCGGTGGCTCGGACGGATTGAGCGACATCCCGCCATCGCCTTCGCCCGTCAGCAGCACATGACGCAGCGCCCCCGGCGGCAATTCCCGTAAACGCCCCACCAGCGCGGGATGCGCCAGCATCAACGAAGCCTGGGCGTTTTCCAGCACATGGGCCAGCGGGCGACCGCGCAGCGCGGTGTTCAGCGGCACGTACACCGCGCCCAGATAGTTGATGGCGAACCAACTAACCAACAGATCCGGCCCATTGCCCATCCAGCACAGGACGCGATCGCCCTGCTTGACGCCCGCACGACGCAAGGTCGACGCGCGCCGGCGTACCTGCGCCAGCGTCTGGGCATAGGTCCACGCCGGACCCTTATGGAATTGAACAAAGATACCGTCCGGTATCTTTTTCGCTTGCGCTTCCAGCAGATAGCGCAGCACGCATGCCTCGCGCTCGGGAACGGCTGCCCCAGCCTCGTCATTCATCAACAGTCTCCTCATCTTGTGGTTTTGCCTTATTTTTCATGACTTCCCGACGGCTATCCAGCGTTGATGGATACGGACTTACCCGCACCCCGCGCCAGGAACCGCTTGGGAAGTCTTGCGGCTTTCAACATACTTGGTAGTATATCGATCAAAATCCCCAAGACAAGCACGGAAAAATCCCATGAGCATGGTTTCAATCGAGCGTGACGATGGCGTGGCGGTGGTGCGTTTCGACCGTGGCGGCAAGGCCAATGCACTGAACCTGGCGGCCATGGACGCATTGATAGCTGCCGCCACCGAGCTTGCGCGCGATGAACACATACGCGCGGTGGTACTGGCCGGCACGCCCGCCGTGTTCAGCGCCGGCATAGATCTGAAAGACCCTGCCCTGTGGACCCATGACGACCCCTTGTCCACGCAGCGAGCCTTGGCGCGCGGTGAAGCGCTGTGCCGCGCGTGGGCCGAATTGCCCCAAGCCACCATCGCCGCCATTGAAGGCGCGGCCATCGGCGGTGGCGCGGTGCTGGCGCTGGCATGTGACTGGCGCGTGCTTTCCACCAGTGCCTTTCTGCGCCTGCCCGAAGTGCGGCTGGGCCTGCCGCTGGCGTGGGGCGGCCTGCCCCGGCTCGCCAGCCTGGTAGGGCCCGCTCGCGCCAAGCGGGCGCTCTTCACCGACCTGCAATTGGACGCCGATACCGCCCACACCTGGGGCCTGGCGGACGCGGTGGCGCCCGCCGGCGATGCGCTGCACGCCGCGATGGCCTTGGCGCGCGACGCCGCCGCCTGCCCGCCCTTGGCGCTACGCCTGAGCAAACGCGCCATCGACGCCCAATTCGACGCGAGCCGCCTGGCGCACGCGCAGACCGATCAGTTCCTGTTGTGCCATCTGCTGTCCCAACCCACCGCCGTATCACCAATGCCACAAAGATCCGCGTAAACAGCGGACGCCCCCTTGGAGGAAGACATGAACCATTACCTACGCGCCCTGCTCGTTGCCGGGGCATTCGCCATGCCGGCCGCGCACGCGCAGTCCGACAAGCCCATCCGCATCGGCGTCCTGACCGATCTCTCCGGCATGAACGCCGACCTGTCCGGGCAAGGCTCGGTGGAAGCCGCCCGCATGGCCGTGGAAGACTTCGGGCCGACCGTGCTGGGCCGCAAGATTGAAGTCATTGCCGGCGACCACCAGAACAAGGCGGACGTGGGTTCGGCCACCGCGCGCCGCTGGATCGATCAGGAAAACGTCAAGGCCATCGTCGACGTGCCCACCTCGTCCGTGGCGCTGGCTGTGCAGGAAATCACGCGCACCGCCAACATCGCCTTCCTGGCGTCCACGGCCGGCACGTCGGACCTGACAGGCAAGGCCTGCTCGGCATCCACCGCGCAATGGACCTACGACACCTATGCGCTGGCCAACGGCACGGGCCGCGCGCTGACCGAGTCCGGCATGAAGAAGTGGTACTTCCTGACAGCCGACTACGCCTTCGGCCATGCCTTGCAGGCCGATACCGAAAACGCCGTCAAACAGGCGGGCGGCCAAACCTTGGGCTCGGTCAAGCATCCGCGCGCATCGAGTGATTTTTCGTCGTTCCTGTTGCAAGCCCAGGCATCCAAGGCCGAGATCGTGGCGCTGGCCAATTCGTCGGGCGACACCACCATGGCGATCAAGCAGGCCAATGAATTCGGCCTGATCAAGGGCGGGCAAAAACTGGCTGGCTTGCTCATGTTCATTACCGACGTGGACGGCGTGGGGCTGGAGCAGGCGCAAGGCCTGGTATTGACCAGCGGCTTTTACTGGGACATGGACGAGCGCACGCGCGCCTGGTCCAAGCGCTACGCCGAACGGATGAAGGGCCGCGTGCCGACGATGGCGCAAGCAGGCGTCTATTCCGCCGTGCTGACGTTCCTGAACGGCGTGAAGGAAAGCGGCAAGCTGGAAGGTGACGCGGTGATGAAGCAGATTCGCGGCATGAAGATCGACGACATGTTCGCGCGCAATGCCTATCTGCGCGAAGACGGCCGCCTGGTGCACGACATGTACCTGGTGGAAGTGAAGAAGCCGTCTGAGTCCAAGGCACGCTGGGACTACTTCAAGATCCTGCGCACCATTCCGGGCGACAACGCCTTCCGGCCGCTGGACCAGGGCGGGTGCCCCTTGGTGGCGTCGAAATCCGTGGGGACAAAATCTGCCGCCAGCACATCCAGATAATCGCGCTTGCTTGCGTTTGGCCGGCCCCGTGCAAACGGCGCCGGCATTTTTTTCGCGCGCCGATCACCCATCAGCGCTTTCAGCGTGGTGTCATTAACCTTTCATTTGCGGCTTCTAGTATTGCTCGTCCATTCAGGCACAGCCCCCAACGCCAGGAAGCCACATGAGCAAATCCATCTCCGACAAGATCGTCCGCAACCCCAGCCAGAGCAGCCCTTTCAGCGAAATTCTGGAAAAGAATCTGTCGCGCCGCATGGTGATGCGCGGCGGTCTTGCCGCCGCCTTCGCCACGATGACCAGCCTTGGCCTGGCCGGCTGTAATAGCAGCGATGACAACGATGACGACAACGTCGGCGAACCGAACCCCACGCCCGAAGTCCCCGCCCCCTCGCCGCTGAAGCTTGGCTTCGACTCGCTGCCCACGTCGATGACGGACGCTTGCGTCGTGCCGCAAGGCTATGTGGCCCACGTGTTCGCGCCGTGGGGCACGCCGTTGAACGACAACGCGCAGCCCTGGGACCAGAACGGCAACAACACGTCCAACGACCTGCTCAATTCCATGGGCATGCATCACGACGGCATGCACTTCTTCCCCATCGAAGGCAGCTCCACCGAAGGCCTGCTCGCGATCAACCACGAGTACATCGACCAGGGCGCCCTGCATTTCGCCGGCCCCACGTCGGTGGCCGGCAAGCGCCCCGCGGAAGAAGTGCGCAAGGAAATCAACGCGCACGGCGTGGCCATTGTGCATGTACGCCGTGAAAGCGGCCGTTGGAACATCGTCAACAACTCGCGCTACAACCGCCGCTTCACGTCGGCCACCGCGATGAAGCTGGCCGGCCCCGTCGGCGGCACGGACTGGGTCAAGACGCCCTTCTCGCCCAACGGCATGCAAGTGCGCGGCACCAACAACAACTGCGGCAACGGCTACACGCCGTGGGGCACCTACATCACCGCCGAAGAAAACTGGGCGGCCTGCTTTGTGAACACTGGCGTGCGCCCCGCACACCAGCTTCGCGTTGGCGTCTCCGCCGGCCCCGCTGGCCGCTACCAGTGGGAAACCGCGGCGGGCGACGCCACCGAAGTGCTGGGCGAATTCGCGCGCTTCAACGTCACCGAAACGGGCATCGACGCCACGCAAGATTGGCGCAACGAGGTCAACGGCTTCGGCTACCTGGTGGAGATCGACCCCTACGACCCCGCCAGCATCGCCACCAAGCGCACCGCCATGGGCCGCTTCGCCCACGAAGGCGCCGCCTACAGCAAGCCCGAAGCCGGCAAGCCGCTGGCCTTCTACAGCGGCGACGATTCACGCTTTGAGTACATCTACCGCTTCGTGTCGGAAGCCGTGTGGGATCCGAAGGACGCCGAACGCACCGACCGCCTGGCCGTGGGCGCCAAGTATCTGGACAAGGGCACGCTGTACGTGGCCCGCTTCAATGCGGACGGCACGGGTGAGTGGCTGGCATTGACAGGCACCACCGTCGGTGCCGGCGGCCGCACGCTGGCCGACGAGTTCGGCAGCCTGGACGCCATTCTCATCAACACGCGCGGCGCGGCCGACTTCGTGGGCGCCACCCCGATGGACCGCCCGGAGTGGACCGCCACGCACCCCACCAACGGCGACATCTACCTGACGCTGACGAACAACACCAGCCGCAACGCCGGCACGGGCACCAACCCGCCCAACCCGCGCCTGAACAACGTCAACGGCCACATCATCCGCTGGCACGACGAAGCCGGCTCGACCAAGTTCGAGTGGGATATCTTCGTGTTCGGTTCGGATGCCGGCGCCGACGCCGACACCAACCGCTCGGGCCTGACCGCGCTGAACCAACTTGCCAGCCCCGACGGCATCGGCTTCGACACCCGCGGCATTCTGTGGATTCAGACGGACAACGGCATCGACGGCGGTCGCAACAATGACGTGGCGCGCGCCACCAACGACCAGATGCTGGCCGTCATCCCCGGCGCGCTGGCCGATAGTACCGGCACGGGTCCCGCCATCAACGCGTCCAACCAGGCCGACCTGCGCCGCTTCTTCGTCGGCCCCAACGAAGCCGAAGTCACGGGCTTCGCGTTCACGCCGGACTACACCAGCATCTTCCTGAACATCCAGCACCCGGCCAACTGGCCGGCCTACAGCACGGATGATGCGACGATTGCGGCCAGCGGCACGGTGCGCCCGCGCGCGTCGACGGTGGTGATCCAACGCGCCGATGGCGGACCGATCGGGGTGTGATCGACAGCGCCGCCCCCGTGCGGGGCGGCGCTCAGCCGGCCAACGGCCACATGCCTTCCGATTGCAGCAGACGCCCCATGGCGTTTTCCAGAATGCCGCGCGCCTGGCCCGCGGCCTGCTCCAGCGCCAGATGCAATTGCGCGTCGGCGTCATTGCGTGATGCGCACTGGGCGCTGTAGCGCTCGAAGCTGCCCACCATCATGAGCAACTCCGCCAGATGCCTGGGGCACTCGCAGGCGATGGGGTTGCGCAGCGCCATGATCTTGGCCAAGGCCTCTTCGTTGAACGTGATGGCCGAGGCCGGGGCAAGCGCGGCAAAGTTCGACCCGGCGACCGCCGAGCGGCACAGCGGCGCAAGTTCCGTTAACTGTGCCGGAATGCGCGCGACCAGGCATCCTTGCGCGCGCAGGGTGCGTATGGTGGTGCTGGCGCAAAAGCGGTAGAGCACGACCACGGCGCCGGCCTCGGTAGCGTCCCGCGCACGCTGAATGGGCGCGAGCGCATCGGCATCCAGCTCGGAAATTTCAATGATGAGCACGTCGGCATGGCGCGGCAGCGACCCGGCGTCTTCCAGATGTGCGCAGGCGCCGACCACATGCACGTCAGGCCCGGCCATGTAGCCCGTGGACCCGTCGTGGCCCGCGCCCCCGGCCGAGAGGCGATGGACAAGGGTCGCGCCGACCGCCACGACGCGCAAGGGGGGGCCGGCCACGCTTGGCTGCGCGCCAAGCATGGCTTGCAACTGCGCCAGCGTCAGCACCGCAAGCGTACCGATGGCGTGCCCCTGATCCACAAGCTGCTTCAACAGGCTGAGCCGTCGGACTTCCTCGGCCGAGTACAGCCGCTGGCCGCGTGGCGAGCGTGCCGGCGAGGACAACTGATAGCGCCGCTCCCAGACGCGCAGGGTTTCGACGGGCAGGCCGGCCAGCTTGGCGGCAACCCCCGTGCGGTAGGCCGCGGTTGAACCGGAGTCGTCTAGGTCGGTGTTTGAGGTGTTTGGCATTTTGACCCGCCTATGAACCGATAAAGATAGAAATTACAGGTTCAAAATATGGACGAAGTGAAAGATGCCGCCTACTCTACCCTCACGCATCGCGTTTTCCAAGTTGCGAAGCGATATTGAGGGCCCCCCAGGACGCGGGCGCCTGATTCCCTCACTTTCTGGAGCACAACATGAAGCGATTTTTGATTGGAACGACCATTGCCCTGGCTTGCGGCTGGGCCAATGCCGCCGACATCGTGGACACGGCCAAATCGGCGGGCGGGTTCAATACCTTGACGACCGCGGTGCAGGCCGCCGGCCTGACCGACACGCTGAAGGGTCCGGGCCCTTTCACCGTTTTTGCGCCGACTGACGCGGCATTTGCCAAGGTGCCGAAGGACAAGCTGGACGCGCTGCTGAAGGACAAGGCCGCGCTGACCAAGGTGCTGACGTATCACGTCGTGCCGGGCAAGGTCATGGCCAAGGACGTCAAGGC
>RCUJ01000347.1_pt1 | contig 27217 bp, 26 predicted proteins | sample 2166321 | NCBI WGS metagenome assembly RCUJ01 (sample SAMN09932808, study PRJNA488358) | compost metagenome | feature: garden; material: soil; isolation source: compost soil in an enriched community after 118 h of incubation | place: Germany: Experimental Botanical Garden Goettingen | collected... | reverse complement strand
CCCATACCGCCGCCATTATCGGAACCGGCCTGATCGGCCAGGGCTGGGCCATCGTGTTCGCCCGCCAGGGCTGGCAAGTGCGCCTTCACGACGTCAACGCAACCATGCTGGCCGAAGCTCGCGCACTGATCTTGCAGCAATTGCGCGAGCTAGAAGCTCAGGGTTTGCTGACGGATGCCGACGCCATCATCGGCCGCGTCCACATTGCCGACAGCCTGGCCGACGCCGTCAAGGGCGCGTGCTATATCCAGGAGAACTCGCCCGAAAAGCTTGAGATCAAGCGCGCGCTGTTCTCGGCGCTGGATGCGGCGGCTGAGCCCGACGCCGTCATCGGCAGTTCCACGTCCAGCATTCCCGCTAGCCAGTTCACCGATCATCTGCCTGGCCGCCACCGCTGCCTGGTCGCGCATCCCGTCAACCCGCCGTATCTGATTCCCGTCGTGGAGCTTTGCCCCGCGCCGTGGACCAGCGCGGACGCCCTGCAACGCGCCAGCGACATCATGACGGCCATCGGGCAAAAGCCCGTGCGGCTGCGCCGTGAAATCGAAGGCTTCATCTTGAACCGCCTGCAAGGCGCCTTGCTGCACGAGGCCTTCCGGCTGGCCAAGGAAGGCATTGCCAGCGCCGAAGACATCGACACGACGGTCAAGGATGGCTTGGGCCTGCGCTGGTCGTTCATGGGGCCGTTCGAAACTATCGACCTGAACGCCCCCGGCGGCATCGCGGACTACTGCGCGCGCTACGGCGGGCTGTACCAGTCCATTGGCGCCGACCAAACCGAATGCGTGGCCTGGGACGAACCGCTGGTGGAGGCGCTGGCGGACGAACGCCGCCGCTTGCTTCCGCAACAAGACCTTGCCAAGCGCCGCTTCTGGCGCGACGAAAAACTGATGCGCTTGATGCGCCACAAACAACAGGATGGAGACAACCATGGCTAAGCCCAAACAGAAAGTCGTCATTACCTGCGCCGTGACGGGCGCGATCCACACGCCCAGCATGTCGCCGCACCTTCCGGTCACGGCCGACGAGATTGCCGACGCCGCCATCGGCGCGGCCCAGGCGGGCGCGGCCGTGCTGCACCTGCATGCGCGCGACCCCGAAACCGGCAAGCCGTCGCAAGACCCGGCGCTGTTCAAGCCGTTTCTTGAGCGCATCAAGAACGAGACCGACGCCATCATCAACATCACCACCGGCGGCAGCCCCCACATGACGGTGGAAGAGCGCATGCGCCCGGCCACGACGTTCAAGCCGGAGCTGGCGTCGCTGAACATGGGGTCGATGAACTTCGGCCTGTTCCCGATGCTGGATCGCTTCAAGGACTTCAAGCACGACTGGGAACGCGAACATCTTGAGAACAGCCGTTCGCTGATTTTCCGCAACACGTACCAGGACATCGAATCCATCCTGACGCTGGGTAATGCCAACGGCACGCGCTTTGAGTTCGAGTGCTACGACATCAGCCACCTGTACAACCTGGCGCACTTCGTTGACCGCGGGCTGGTCAAGTCGCCGCCTTTCATCCAGTCAGTGTTCGGCATCCTGGGCGGCATCGGCCCGCACCCGGAAGACCTGATGCACATGAAGCGCACGGCCGACCGGCTGTTCGGCGACGACTACGAATGGTCCATCCTGGGCGCCGGCCGCAATCAGATGCCGCTGGCCACCATCGGCGCGGCGATGGGCTCTAACGTGCGGGTGGGGTTGGAAGATTCGCTGTGGATCGGGCCGGGCCAATTGGCCGAGTCGAACCGCTTGCAGGTCGAACGCATCCGCACCATTGTCGAAGCGCTGAGCCTGGAAGTGGCCACGCCTGACGAAGCGCGCGCCAAGCTCGGCCTGAAAGGCCGGGACAATGTGGCGTTCTGATTTGGCGTCCTGATCAGGCAGGCGTTGCGCCGCCGCGTTCAGGCGTGGCGGCGCAGCGCGTCGGCAAGCGTGGCGACATCCAGCGGACGATCGAAGTTGGCGGCATGGCGGGCTTTCAGGGTCAGTTCGGCCGCCAGCGTCAAGTCCGCATCGCTGGGCATGTCGGCCGCGCCCAGCTCGCGCAGCGTGGTGGGCAGGCCGACCTGGGCGTACCACTGGGTCAAGTCCGCCAGCATGCCGTCGTTGCGCTGTTCCAGATCCAGTTGCACGAGCAGGCCGACCGCAACCTGCAAGCCATGCAGCGCGGTGGCCACGCCGCCGATCTTGGGCAGCCCGCGGGTCAGCGCATGCGCGATGGACAAGCCGCCGCTTTCAAAACCGAGACCGCTCATGAGGATCATCGCTTCCACCACGCGCTCGAACGCGGGCGTGGGCTGGCCGGTGCCGGCAGCCGCCACGGCATCCACGCCGTCGGCCAGCAGCGTGCGCAAGCAGCCATCGGCAATCAGTTGCGCGGTCAGCAGCGGGGCGCCGTCGTACATGTTCTTGCCGCTATTGCGCTGGCATTGCTCGGCTTCGAATTTCTTCGACACGGCATCGCCCAAACCCGCGCGGAAAAAATGCACGGGCGCGGTGGCGATGATGGCCGTATCCACCAGCACGATCGTGGGGTTGAACAACATGTGTTCCACCGCCAGGAGGTTGTGATGCGCGTCATACAGCACGTAGTTCTTGCTGGTGGGCGCGTCGTTGGACGCCACCGTCGGCACCGTGATCAGGTGGCAGTGCGACGACTTCGCCACCGCCTTGCCGGCGTCCAGCGACTTGCCGCCGCCCACCGCGATCACGAAGTCGATGCCCGCGGAGTCGGCCTGCGCGCGCAGGCTGGCGATCAGCTCGGGCGTCAGGTCGCCTTCAACGATCAATGGCGCGAGCGCCACGTGGTGCTCGGCGCACAGGGCTTCGATTCTTGGTCCCAGCACGCCATGGACGTAGCGGTCGATGACCAGCGCCGCGCGGCGCCCGAACAGGGCGGCGGTTTGGCCCAGGCTGTCCAGGGCGCCCGCGCCTTGTATGTAGCGGCTGGGCGCGCCAAAAATCTTCAGCATGACGTCTTCCTATTTGCGTGGCACGGGAGGGCGGTAGTCGAGCTCTTTCTCGCGTTCGACCAGCCAGTCGATCATGATCTTGCCGCCCCAGACCAGGTCGGCCTGGATGGCGCTGCGCGCGGCCTCGGAGTCGCGCGCTTCCAGCGCTTGCAGCACGGCTTCGTGGCGGTGTTCGTTTTCGGAATAGTCCAGCCCCGCGGTCTTGACGTGGAACACCTTCAGGATGGGGCCGGTGATGACCCAGAACGATTCCACGGTGGCGCGCAAGATGGGCTTGTTGCTGGCTTCCAGGATGGCGAAGTGGAACTTGCGGTTCAGGTAGCTGGCGCGCTTCGGATCGGTGGACGTGCAGGAGATGAAGTCCCGCTGCAGGGCGATCAGGTTGTCCAGCTGCTTGCGCGTGATGTTCTGGGCGGCCTCGGCCGCTCCCATGCCTTCCAGATGGAATCGGATCTGCTGGATTTCACGCAGTTTTTCCGAATTGACGTAGGGCACGTAGACAGCCGTGGCCGCCTGCATTTCCAGCCCCTGTTCGCTGATGAGACGGAAGATCGCCTCGCGCACGGGCGTGATGGACACGCCCATTTCCTGGGCCAATTCCCCAATGATCAGGCGCTCGCCGGGTTCGTACTGCCCATTGATCAGGGCATTGCGGATTTCGTTGTAGACCCTGACGGAGAGGTTCTCTTTCTTTACCGGTTTAAGGCTGGGCATGACGTTTCGGGCTTGCTGAAATGAAGGGAACGGGTTGAATCCGGGATGAATTCTAGCCCGCGATAGCCAATCCGAGCGCAATGGGTATATTATATATCATATATCCTAACGAAGAAAGGACGCGCCATGCGCCATCACCAGGAGGCCCCCACCCAGGGGGAAGTCGCGATGCTGCGGGAAAAGGCCCGCCACATCCGGCTGGAGACAATCAGGCTGATTGAAATTGCCAAGGTCGGGCATTACAGCTCGGTCTTTTCATGCGCGGAAATATTTGCGTCGCTGTACTACGACGTGATGCGGCTGCGCCCGGGCGAGCCGCATTGGCCGGACCGCGACCGCTTCCTGATGGGCAAGGGCCACGCGGCGGTCGGCCTGTTCCCGGTGCTGGCCGACCACGGCTTCATTGACCACGCGCTATTGGATGGCTACACGCGCCTGGGCAGCCCGCTGGGCGACCACCCTGACATGAGCAAGGTGCCGGGCATCGATTTCAGCTCGGGTTCGATCGGGCACGCGCTGTCCAACGGCGTCGGCATGGCGATGGGCGGCCGCATGAGCCAGCGCGACTTCAATGTCTTTGTGATGCTGGGCGATGGCGAAATGCAGGAAGGTCAGGTGTGGGAAGCGGCGCTCTTTGCCGCGCACAACCGGCTGTCGCGCCTGGTGGCCATCATCGACCGCAATGGTTACCAGTTGGATGGCAAGGTGGATGACGTGATGGGCGTCGAATCGCTCAAGGAAAAATGGCTGGCGTTCGGCTGGGACGTGCATGAAGTGGACGGCCACAATCTGCACGACCTGACCGCGCTGCTGCGCCGCCTGCGCGCGGACGACGCGCGCGACAAGCCGGCTTGCGTGATCGCCAAGACCATCAAGGGCAAGGGCGTGTCCTACATGGAAACCGAGCCCGGCTGGCACCTGGGCTACCTGGCGCCGCAAGACGCGCAACGCGCCGTCGACGAAATCCTTTCCCGCGAGATCTGAATGGCACAGGCACAAGTTCTTTCTCCCGACTCCTGGCAGTACCGCGCCCTGAATGCGGTCAACCCCGGGCTGTCGTATCTATCCGACGCGCTGATCGAATTGGCCCAGGCCGGGCACCCGGTCGTGGCGGGTTCGGCCGACCTGCAATATTCCAACGGCCTGAACCGCTTTGCGCAGGCCTACCCCGACCGCTACATCCAGTTCGGCATTTCAGAGCAGAACATGGTGTCGGCGGCAGCGGGCTTGGCCACCACCGGCATGATGCCGTTCGTGGCCACCTTCGCATCTTTTCTAGGCCTGTTGTGCTGCGAGCAGATCCGTATGGACGTGGCCTACACCAAGCTGCCCGTGCGCTTGATCGGCCACCACACCGGCATCAGCCTGGGGTTTTACGGCACCTCGCACCACGCCACCGAAGACATCTCCACCATGCGCGCGCTGGCGGGCCTGACCGTGGTGTCGCCCGCCGACGGCCCGCAACTGGCCTCGGCCATCAAGGCGTCGGTGAACTGGCCGGAACCGATCTACTTCCGCATCGGACGTGGCCGCGATCCGCAGGTCTATGAAGACGGCGCGCCGTTCGAATTCGGCCGTGCCATCGTGCATTCCCAAGGCAGCGACTTGAACATCATCGCCTGCGGCATCACCTTGCATGCCGCGCTGGCGGCCGCCGAGCAAATGCGTGAAGACGGCCTGTCGGTCGGCGTGATCGATATGCCCACGATCAAGCCCCTGGATCGTGACGCCGTGTTGGCCGCTGCGGGCCAGGCGCGGGTGATGATGACGGTGGAAGAGCACAATGTGCTGGGCGGGCTGGGGTCGGCCGTGGCCGAAGTGCTGGCGGACGCCGGTACGGGCACGCGCTTGCGCCGCCACGGCATCTACGACGAATACAGCCTGATCGCGCCGCCCACCACGCTCTACGCGCACTACAAACTGGACGCGGCCGGCATCGGTGAAGTGGCCCGCGAACTGCTCGCATCCTGAAGATAATGCTTGAAACCTTGGAGACCCCCATGAAGGAAATCAGCGGAAACACCCGCCTGTTCGGCATCCTGGCCGACCCTATCCATCACGTGAAGACGCCGCAGCGCATGAACGAGCTGTTCGCGCAATTGGGCTATGACGGCGTCTGCGTGCCGTTTCACGCGCGGCCCGATAACCTGCCCGCCGTCGTCGAAGGCCTGCGCCGCCTGGAGAACCTGGGCGGCGTCATCGTCACCATGCCGCACAAGACCGCCATCCTGGACCTGGTGGATGAGGTGACGCCGGTGGCGCAAAAGATCGGCGCGGCCAATGTGGTGCGCCGCGACGCCGACGGCAAGCTCACCGCCCATATGCTGGATGGCGAAGGTTTTGTGCGCGGCTTGCAGAGCGCGGGTGTGGACCTGAAGGGCAAAAGCGCCTATCTGGCGGGCGCCGGCGGCGCGGCCAATGCGATCGGCTTTGCGCTGGTACAGGCGGGCGTGTCGCGGCTGACCATCGCCAACCGCACACCCGCCAAGGCCGAAGACCTGAAGGCACGCATTCTGTCGCTGCATCCCGAGGCCAACATCGCCGTCGGCACGCCAGACCCTTCGGGGCACGATCTCGTCGTGAACGGCACGTCGCTGGGCATGAAGGAGGGCGACGCGCTGCCGCTGGATACCGCGCGCCTGACGCCGGACCAACTCGTCTGCGAAGTCATCATGCAGCCCAAGGACACCGCGCTATTGCTGGCCGCGCAAGCGAAAGGCTGCAAGGTGCATTACGGCGCGCCGATGCTGGTTTGCCAGATTGCGCTGATGGCCGAGATGCTGGGCGTGGCGCCCGCCAACTAAGGCAGGGCAACCAAGACCCGGCAACCCAGGCCGGGCAACCAACATCAGGACGTGGCGAAAAACGATGGGCGATTACGATTTCATCATTGCGGGCGGCGGCACGGCGGGCTGCATCCTGGCCAACCGGCTCAGTGCCGACGGCAAGCATCGGGTCTTGATGCTGGAGGCCGGCCAAGAGGCGCGCAGCATGTGGATTTCCATCCCGGCGGGCTTCTCCAAGCTGCTGGTGAACCCCGACTACAACTGGCGGTTCGCCACCGAGCCCGAAGACAACGTCTATGGCCGGACCATCGCGGTGCCGCGCGGCAAGGGCGTGGGCGGCTCCACCTTGATCAACGGCATGATCTACGTGCGCGGCCAACCCCAGGATTACGATGGCTGGGAAGCGGCGGGTGCAACGGGATGGGGCCATGCGCAGGCCGAGCGCGTCTTCCGCAAGATCGAGCATTACGAAGCCGGGGGCGACACGCGCGGAAAGAACGGCCCCATGCACCTGGAAGAAGTGGCCGAACGGTTTCCCGTGTCCGACGCCTTTCTGCGCGCCGCTCAGGAAGACGGCCAGCCCTTGAACGCCGACTACAACAGCGGCAACCAGGAAGGCGTTGGCTATTACCAGGTGCTCCAGCATCGTGGCCGGCGCTGGAGCGTGGTAGACGGCTACCTGAAGCCGGCAGCCGCGCGGAAGAACCTGCACGTGGAATGCGGGGCGCACGTGACGCGGCTGGTGTTCGAAGGCAAGCGCTGCGTAGGCGTCACCTACCGAAAGAACGGGCAGGAACACACGGTGCGTGCCGGCCGCGAAACCATTCTGTGCATGGGCGCGGTGCAGTCGCCGCAGTTGCTGGAGTTGTCGGGCATCGGCAACCCTGCCTTGTTGCAATCGTTCAACATCCCGCTGGTACACGCGCAGCCGCAAGTGGGCGAAAACTACATCGACCACTTCGCCACGCGCATGAATTGGCGGGTGAAGGGCACGGTGACCTTGAACGAGATGTCGCGCGGGTGGCGCCTGGCGCAGCAGGTGGCGCGCTATTACACGCGCCATACCGGCATCTTGACCTTGGGTACGGGCCTGGTGCACGGCTTTGTGAAGAGCGCACCGGATCTGCCCACGCCCGACGTGCAGTTTTTCTTCGTGCACGCCAGCTATGCCAACGCCGCCGAACGCATCCTGGACCGGCAGCCGGGCATGACGATCGGCGTGGCGCAACTGCGTCCGGAATCGTTGGGCTCGATCCACCTGAAGTCCGCGGACCCCACGGCCGGCCCCGCCATCCGGCCCAACTTCCTGTCGGCCCAGATCGACCGCGATAGCCTGGTGGGCGGCATGAAGGCCGCGCGCCGCATCGTCGGGCAGCCCGCCATGCAACGCTACGTGGAATCCGAAATCAGCCCCGGTGCCGTCGTCGAAAGCGACGAGCAATGGCTGGACTTCGCGCGGCGCAATGGCCAGACCATTTATCACCCGATCGGCACCTGCCGCATGGGCTCGGACGCTGCCGCCGTCACCGACGTCAGGCTGCGCGTGAACGGCGTGACGGGTTTGCGGGTGGTGGATGCGTCAGTGATGCCGAAGATGGTGTCGGGTAACACGCAAGCCGCCGTCATGATGGTGGCCGAGCGCGGCGCGGAACTGATCCTGGAAGACGCGGCAACGGCTTGACCCGTTGTGGAAAGGGCGTGCAAGGCAGTGGTGCCGCCTTACACGCCCTAGACGCCTTGCACGCCTTCTTGCGAGACGATGAGTAGATCAACTAGATCAACGAATCAACGGATCAAGAACCCCGCGCCCACCGGGTCGTTGCGATCAATCACCCAGCGCGCGGTGCCGAGGATGCTGGCCGTGCCCTTCACCGTCGGGCGCACGGCGCGCGTGCCGTTCAAATCCACTTCGCCCAGCAGGCAGCCTTCAAAGGTGCCGCTGCCCAGCAAGCCTTCCGACTTGATCGCTTGGTTCAAGCCCATCTTTCCGCGCGCCTCGAACATCGCCATCATGGCGCTGGTGCCCGTGCCGCCCGGCGAACGGTCCAACTGCCCCGCGCTGAACACGTGCACGTTCTTGTAGAACGCGCCTTCGATCGTGGGCTGGTGCCAGAACGTGATGAAGTTCAGGTTGTTGATGTGCGCTTCGGTGGGATGCTGGATGCGATGGCGCGCGTTCAACTGGTCGCGCACGATCAAGCCCATGCGCGACAGCTCGGTGCCGTTGTCCGGCGAGATCCGCAGATCGCACCCCGACAGGTCGACGATGCCGAAGTAGTTGCCGCCCCACACGATGTCGGCATGCAGCTTGCCGTAGCCGGGCAGTTCAACGGGAATGTCCTGCGCGGCCACGTAGGCGGGCACGTTTTCAAAGCGTGTCCACAGCACGTTGTCACCTTCGGACGCCACTTCCGACACGACCAGGCCCGCCGTGGTTTCAAAGCGGATCTTGGTGATGCCGTCCTTGCCGCGCGCGACCAGGCCATTGGCCACCATCGCCATGCTGACCGCGATGGTGCCGTGGCCGCACATGTGCGAATACTCGGTGCCGTCGATGTAGATCAGGCCCGCGTCGAATTCGGGGCTGGACGGCGGCGTGAGGAACACGCCGAACATGTCTTTGTGGCCGCGCGGCTCGCGCATCAGCGCCTGGCGCAACCAGTCGTAGTTTTGCTCCAGAAAAGCCCGCTTTTCCAGGATGCTGGATCCGGCGGGGTAGGGGATGCCGCTATGCACGATGCACAGGGGCTCGCCTTCGGTATGGGTATAGATGACATCGAACGCGTCTTGCTTGCGCATGACTGTGGCTCCAGACTAAGTAGGATGAAAGGAAACTGCGGAAGGTGGGAAACTATTTGCCGCGTTCGGACAGCATGTCCAAGCCGACGGTCAAATCCAGGATGACGATAGCGATCACCGCAACCACAATCGTGGCGCCCGATACGGCTGCGATGGTCGGATCGATCGTGTACTGCACATAGTTGAAGAGCTTGACGGGAATGGTGTTCAGGTCCGCCGTGGTGTTGAAGATGGATAGCTCCACGTTGATCCACGACGAGATGAACGCGAAGATGGAACCGGTGACGATGCCGGGCCGGATCTGCGGCAGCACCACCAGGAAAAACGTGGTCCAGGGGTTGGCGCCCAAGTCCGCCGACGCTTCCTCCAGCGCGCGCTGCTCCGGCGTCAGCAGGGTCAGCGTGGACCGCAACACGAAGGGCGCAATGATGACGATGTGCCCGATCAACAAAGACAGGAAACTGCGCGTCAGCCCGAAATACGCGCCGTACTGCAGCAGCGCCGCGCCCAGCACGATGTGCGGCAGCACCAGCGGCGACATCAGCACCGACGCCAGCGCCGCCTTGCCCGGGAACTCATACCGGGCCAGGGCCAGCGCGGCCGGCACCGTCAGCAGCACCGCCGCGACGGTTGCCGCCAGCGCCAGCACCGTGCTGGTGGTGAACGCGGCCATATAGCCGGCTTCGACCAGCAGCGTGCGATACCACTCCAGCGTCCACCCTTGCGGCGGAAATGCCAGGTACGGCGTGGCCGTGAACGACGAGCCCAGGATCACGATCAGGGGCAGCGCCAGGTACGCCAGCACGGCCAGCGCGATCAGTCGGATCAGGTGGCGGGCGATCATCGCGGGGCTCCGGGCAAGGTGGCGGCGCGGTTGGCCAGCGCCACCAGGATCAGGGTGAAGACCAGCAGCACCATGCTCAACGCGCCGCCGTAATGGAAGTCGAACACCGAGCTGTATTGCTGGAAGATCAGCATCGACAGCACCGATATCCGCCCGCCGGACAGCAGCGCCGGTGTGACGTAGGCGCTGACCGCCAAGGTGAAGACGATGATGGCGCCCGACATCACGCCGGGCAGCGTCAGCGGCCACGTGATATGAAAGAACGTAGCCGTGGGGCTGGCGCCCAAGTCGGCGGAGGCGTGCTCGCAAGCCGGATCCACCCGCGCCAGCGCATTGCCCACCGCCAGCACCACAAAGGGCAGCAGCACATAGACCATGCCGATCAGGATGCCCAGCTCGGTGCCGATAAAGCGTACCGGCCGATCCGCCGCGCCCACGCCTACCAGGGCCTGGTTGACGAGCCCATTGCGGCCCAACAGCACCATCCAGCCGAACGCGCGCACGATGTTGCTGGTGAACAGCGGCACCACCAGCAAGATCACGCAAAAACGCCGCCATGCCTGCCAGCGCACGACGCGCACCAGATACCAGGCCAGCGGATACCCCAGGATCACGCAGACGAGGGTGGTGAAAAACGCCAGGCGGAAGGTCGTCAGGATCACGTCCCAGTGGTACTGGTCGGCCAGCACACGCAGATACTGCTGGGTGGTCAACGACAGGCCCGGCTCGCTACTGGTGACGCTGGCCAGCGCCACCACCGCCAGCGGGGCCAGGAAGAACGCCGCGAAGAACAATACGGGCGCGGTCAGCAGCAGGCCGGGGGAGAGCCAGGCGCGCCGGTTCATGGCTGTTCACCGATCAGGTGCAGGTGTTCGGGCGCGAACGTCAGGCTCACGGGCGCGCCGGGCCGCAAGCCGGATGGCGCGATGCCGCCATGGCGCGACACCACGGTCTGCCCGTCGACGTCCACGTGAATCATGCTGTGGCTGCCCACATTGATGACGTCGGCGACCGTGCCGGTCAGCATGCCCGTGGCTTGGCCATCAGCAAGACGCAGGTCTTCGGGGCGCAGCACCGCCACGCCGCGCGCGGGCGTGGGCTGGTCCTTTATCGTGCTGTGGACGGTGTTGTTGCCCGCCAGCGGCACGCGCAAGTTTTGCAGGTCCAGTTGCAGCGTGTCGCCGGTGGTCGACGTGGCAAGCGTGAATGCCATGAAGTTCGCGTCGCCAATGAACTCCGCCACGAAACGGGTGGCGGGCTGGCGATAGATGTCGGTGCCCGCGCCCACTTGCTCGATCCGCCCAGCGTGCATGACGACCACGCGGTCGGCCATGGTCATGGCTTCTTCCTGGTCATGGGTGACGAAGATGAAAGCGATGCCGAGCTTGGCTTGCAGGTGCTTGAGTTCCAGTTGCATGCGCTTGCGCAGCTTCAGGTCCAGCGCCGAAAGCGGTTCGTCCAGCAGCAACAGCTTGGGCTGGTTCACGATGGCGCGCGCCAGCGCCACGCGCTGTTGCTGGCCGCCGGACATCTCGCGCGGGTAACGCGCGCCGAAATCCGCCAGCCCCACCATGTCGAGCGCGGCGCGGGCGCGGTCGGCGGCGTCAGCCTTCGACGCGCCTTGGCGCCGCGGGCCGTACGCCACGTTTTCCAGCACGGTCATGTGCGGAAACAGCGCGTAGTTCTGAAACACCGTGTTCAAGGGGCGATGGTGCGCGGGCAGGCGGCTGATGTCCTGGCCGTCGATCAGGATGCGGCCCGATTCCGGCTTCAGAAAGCCGGCTATCGCGCGCAGCAACGTCGTCTTGCCGCAGCCGCTGGGGCCCAGCAGGGCCACGAATTCCCCCTGCTGGATCTCCAGATCGATGTGGTCCAGCGCCTGGTAGGCGCCAAAGCGCATCGACACGTTTTCGATGGTGAGCAAAGCGGACATGTTCAACCTCGGCCTAGCGCTTGCGGGCGACTTGGCGGTTCCAGGCGTCGGTGACCTCGGCGCGGCGGCTGTTGATGAGGTTCCAGTCGAACAGGCTCAGATTCTCCACCGAGCCTTCGGCGCCCCACGGCAGCTTGCGCGCCACATCCTTCGGCACCTGCACGCCCTTGACGGCAGGCCCCAGGTACAAGCGGGTGGCCAGGCACGCGGCGGCGTCCGGCGTCAGGGCGGTGTCGATGAACTTCCTGGCGGCGGCCGCATTGGGCGCGCCCTTGACCAGATGCAGGCGGGCGTCGGTGGCCCAGGCGCCTTCCTTGGGCACGGCAAAGCCAATGGGCAGGCCCTTGTCGATCAAGTCCCACGCGCCCACATTGAAGTGCGCGCCGATGATGGCCTCACCGCTTTGGTAGGCGTTGCTGGCCGCGCCCGAGCTATCGAAATAAAGCGCCGTGTCCAGCGAAGACAGCTTGGTGTAGAGCGGCGCCAGATTCGACGGGTCCACCCCCCAGACGCGCGCCAGGAAGAACACGAAGGGCACGCCGGACGAGTTCGCGGGCGAGGGCACGGCCACCGCGCCGGCGTACTCGGGCTTCCACAAGTCTTTCCAACTGGTGGGCGCCTGCGGCACTTCCTTGGTGTTGTAGGTGATGCCCAGCGAGTAGTAGCCGGTGCTGACGGCATAGGCCGCGTTGCCATTGCGGTACACGCCCTGGTCGATCACGTTCTTCAGGTTCGGGATGGCGGCGGGGTCCAGCGTGTCCAGCACGCCGGCCTGCTGGGCCAGCTCGCTGATGCCGCCGTCCATCCAGGCGACGTCGATGGTGGGCGCGTTCTTCTGCTGTTGCAGCTTGGCCAGCGTGGTGGTCGATGTGCCCACTTCCGGCACCACGGTCACGCCCGTGGCCTTGGTGTACGGGTCGGCGACGCAGGTGCGGAATGCGTCACCCCAATTGCCGCCGTACCAGGCGACCGTGATCTTCTGCTGCTGCGCGCCTGCCGGGCCGGCCATCAATAGGCCGGCGCCCAGCAAGGCGGCGCCGAGTGCGCTGCGGTTGAGTATTGCCATGTTGGATTCCCCTTGTCGATTTGTCGCTTGTCGCTTTGTCGATGTTTCGGCTTGTCCAGCAAGTCTGACGCCATGGAAGCGGCACAGGACATCGCCATGGATGCATCTTGGGTGATCCGCGGGAAAACGAGCTTGAAGGCGCGGGACAAAAACTTGAATAATTGCGTCATGAACACCGTATGACGAGGATGCCGACGCCCTGCCTCGGGAGAAACCCGCACTGAACGTCGGCATTGTGCTGATGGACCAGTTCACGCTGGCCGCCTTTGCCGGCCTGGTGGACGTGTTGCGCCTGGCGGGCGACCACGGCGGGCGCAGCCGGCAGATCCATACGTCCTGGCGTGTCATGAGTTGGGACGGCAAACCGCGCTGTGCAAGCGCCGGCCTGACCATAGACGTGGCCGACGGCCTGCCCCCGGACCCCGCCGAGTTCGACTACGTGGCGGTGTGCGGTGGCAATGACTATCACAACGGCCGCATGCCGGAACCCCTGCGTGATTGGCTGCGGCTGGCGGCGGCGCGGCGCGTGCGTTTGCTGGGCATCTGCACGGGCACGTTCGCCTTGGCGCAGGCCGGGGTGGTCGGGCCGCGCACCGTCTGCGTGCATTGGAATGTGCTGGATGTCTTCCGGGAACGCTTTCCGCAGACGCGCGCGGTGGTGGACCGCTTGTTCGTGGACGAGGGCGACCTGATTTCCTGCGCGGGGTCCACGGCGGCCATCGATTTGGCGTTGTATCTAGTGGCCAGGCATTGCGGGCGGGACAAGGCTCAGCAGGCCATGCGGCACATGATGCTGCAAGGCGTGCGCCCCGGGCGTGTGCCGCAAGCGCATTTCCGCACCGACCTGTCCGGCATTCAAGACCTGCGGGTGCGCCAGGCCGCGCACTTTATTGAACAACGGATCGACAACCCGCCACCGTTGGACGCGATTGCGCGCTATGTCGGGGTGGGGCGCCGCCAGTTGGAGCGGGCGTTCCGGTTGGCCACGGGCAAGTCGCCCATGGCGTTCCAGCGGCAATTGCGCTTGGAATACGGAAGCTGGTTGTTGCTGAATAATCCTTGCAGCATCACGCAGATTGCGTTGGACTGCGGTTTTGCGGATGGCGCGCATTTCTCGCGTGATTTCCGCGCGCACTTTGGTGTGTCCCCACGGCAGTATCAACAGGCGCATGGCCCGCAGGCCGCGGGCCATGAGGGCGGCGTCGACGATTTTTCCGTCTGACCCTCGCCCCGGCGCAAGGAGACGGCATGACCTATGACCTTTGGTATTGGGAAACCATTCCCGGGCGCGGCGAGTTCGTGCGCCTGGCGCTGGAAGCGGGCGCCATTCCGTACCGGGAGCGGGTGCGGGAGCCGGGCGCTTCTGACGATGCGTTGATCGAAGACATGCGCGCGCCGCGCGCTCATCCCCCTTTTGCGCCGCCGTATCTGGTGGCCGGCAACATCACGCTGGGGCAAACCGCCAATATCCTGCTTTATCTGGGCGAAAAGCACGGCCTGGCGCCGGATTCCCTGGAGGGCCGGTTGTGGGTGAACCAGTTGCAATTGACTATTGCCGACATGGTGACCGAGGCCCACGACACCCACCATCCCATTTCGCCAAACGATTACTACGAAGACCAGAAAGAGGAAGCGGCCCGGCGCGCCCGGGGTTTCCGGGAAGAGCGTATTCCCAAATTCCTGGCCTATTTCGAGCGCGTGCTGGCCGGGCCGTCCGCGTGGCTCGCGGGTGGAGACCGCTGGACCTATGTGGACCTTTCAATGTTTCATTTGGTGGACGGGCTGCTGTACGCATTTCCGAAGCGCATGGGCACGGTGGCGGCGCATTATCCGAACGTCATGGCATTGCACGCCCGGGTGGCGGTGTTGCCGGCGCTGCAACCCTATTTTTCCAGCGGCAGGCGGCTACCGTTCGGCGAATGCATATTCCGCCAATATCGCGAACTGGATGCGCCTTGAAGTAAAGAGGTCGCATTTCTATTAATAATTAGGGCCGGTTTCGATATTGGAACCGGCCCTTTTGATTAATGCGGCTGGCGGTGGAAAAGTGACTTTGTGGTAACCCTTATGCACGGTGGGTGATACCGGGTTTATACGGAGAGCGCTACTACCTATAAATGACTTTTGTGTCATGGAATTCGATTTTTTTCACGGCATTCGCGCCAATAGGTTGAGAAACGTACATTTATAGGATTAATATTTTCGACTAGATACATTCTGCAGGGTTTATCTTCTTTGTAGGTTTCGTCGCCGTTGGGGCGACGGACAAACGGGGTAGTGCATGCGGCGCGGCGTGCATTGCTTGGCTTGGGTTGGGACGCGCCAGTCAGTTCTGCTTTGAAAAATACCTTTTTGGTCATTGTCAGCAACTTCGTCCCATCCCTGGCAGGAGACGCCACTATGCAATGGACTACATTCAGCCGGCTGTTCCGTGGAAATCGCGGTATGCGGAAGGCGGACCTGTACGGTCAGATATCCGCCATTCACAAGGCCCAGGCCGTGATCGAATTCGATCTCCAGGGCCATGTGCTGATGGCAAATCAGAATTTCCTGGACACCATGGGATATTCCCTGGACGAAGTGCTGGGCCAGCATCACGCCATGTTCATCGATCCGGCTGAACGCGAATCCGCAGAGTACGCGGCGTTTTGGCACAAGCTGGGGCAGGGGGCCTACGACGCTGGACGTTATCGCCGCGTCCGCAAAGACGGCAGTGATGTTTGGCTGCAAGCTTCCTACAACCCCATCTTCGATAAGCGCGGGCGGCCGTTGAAGGTAGTGAAGTACGCCACCGACATTACCGACCAGCAACATCGCCAGGCCGACACCGAAGGGCAATTGGCGGCTATATCCAAAGTGCAGGCGATTATCGAATTTGAACTCGACGGCACCATCATTCGCGCCAATGAGCTGTTTCTGAAAACCGTGGGCTATCAAGCCTCGGAAGTAGAAGGCCGCCACCACAGCATGTTTGTGCGCCCGGAAGAGGCGCGCGGCGCGGCCTATAAGGAGTTTTGGCGCAAGCTGCGCGCCGGCGAATACGACACCGGGCAGTATCTGCGTATCGGCAAGAACGGCCGCCAGGTGTGGATCGAAGCCAGCTATAACCCCATCTTCGACGCCGAGGGCCGGCCGTTCAAAGTGGTGAAATTCGCCACCGACATCACCACGCGCTTTACCGCCGCGCAGACGCTGAGGGTGGCGGTGCAGGGCCTGACCGAAAATGCGGAGCGCGCAAGCCAGGCCAATGCCTTGGCGCTGGACGCAAGCCAGATAGCCGAACAGGGCGGCAAGACCGTGCAAGGCGTGGTGCGCACCATGAGCGCCATCACCGAAAGCTCGCGCCGTATTTCCGAGATCATCGGCGTCATGGACGGCGTGGCCTTTCAAACCAACATCCTGGCGTTGAATGCCGCCGTGGAAGCGGCGCGGGCCGGCGTGCATGGCAAGGGGTTTGCCGTGGTCGCGGCCGAGGTGCGCAGCCTGGCGCAAAGCAGCGCCGCGGCGGCCAAGGAAATCAAAGGCCTGATCACCACGTCGGTCGAGCAGATTGAAAGCGGGGCGGGCCAGGTGCAATCGGCGGGCGCCACGATGGAAGACATCGTGGCATCGTCGCGGCGCGTTACCGAGATCATGGCGGAAGTGGTGAATGTGTCGCTTGCCCAGTCGGCCAAGCTTGGCGGCGTTACCGAGGACATCACCAAAATGACCGCCGAGGCAGAACAGACGTTGCGAGCCACTCAGGAAGCGGCCGACGCGCTGGCGGCGCGCCAAGGCCGCCAGCAGGTTCCGGTGGTCAAGCCGGTCATGGCCTCGGTGCGTGCCAAGCAGGCAGCCAATACGCCGCTACCCCCTGCGCCGGTTTTGGAGTATGTGCGGTATTGAGCGTGCCGTACTGAGCCCCACGCGAGTGCGCTATAAAGACGGTTCTGTTTGAATCCCAGGCCTGGGCCGGACCCCTTACCGCCCAGGCCGATCTTTTTGCGGCCACCGTCCATGACTGAATCCGAAGCCCTGGCTCTTGCCTCGCACCGCCACTACAAAGGCGGCCTTTACCTGTATGTGGGCACGGCCCGCCACTCCGAAACCGAAGAGTCGATGGTGGTTTACGAACATCTGTGGCCGCACGAGCGTGGCCTGTGGGTGCGGCCCGCATCGCTGTTCTTCGGTCAGTTGGCCGACGGCTCGCCGCGTTTTGCGCCTTTGCGCGAGGGGCAGTGACGCCGTGACCTTCTATAACCGGCGCCCGCGCACGGGCACTGCGACCTCACGCACGGCGGGTAACCGGACCCAAGCGTCCGCGGCGCTGACGTCGGCCTTGCAGGCTTTGCGTGGCCCCTTCATCGTGGCCGACTTGGAAACCACCGGGCTGTCCACCGCCACCTGCGAGATCCTGGAATTCGCGGCGGTCCGCGTCGAGACCTGCGGCACATTGGCGCGCGAGTACACGCAGGTGGTGCGCACGGCCTCGCCCGTGCCGTCCTTCATCACCCGGCTGACCGGCATCACGCAGGCCGAAGTCGACCGTCATGGGGTGCCGGTGACGCAGGCGTTTTCGTCTTTCCTGGCGTTCGTCGAAGACTTGCCGGTGTTCTTTCACAACGCATCGTTCGACCGGCGTTTTCTGGGGGCGGCGGCGGATCGGACGGGGTTGCCGTTTCTGAATCCAACGCATTGCACCCTGGCGCTGGCGCGGCGCGCCTGGCCAGAATTGCCTTCGCACAAGCTGGATATCCTGGCTCGCCACGTGGGCGCATCGAACCCCACGCACCGGGCGCTGGCCGATGTGCGCACCACGGTCGCCGTGGCGCTGGCGGCCAACGCGCGCTTGGCCTTGGGGCAAGCCGCGCCGGCGTAGGCGTCAGATCACTTGTTGTTCGTGATGCACCTGGGGCGGCTCGACGAAGAACCCCCCGACCAGCTTGCGCCACTCCTGGAAGTCAGGCGATTCGCGGAAATCCACCATGTGGTTTTCAACCGTTTCCCAGGTGACAACCAGGGTGTAGCGCTGCGGTTGTTCGATGCTGCGGTGCAGTTCCATCGCGTGGCAGCCACGGGCACGCAGGAACAGGGGCTTGGCTTGCGCGACGCCTGCCTCGAACAGCGCTTCCTGTCCTTCGCGCACATGGATGCTGGCAATTTCCTGGATCATGACGGGGTCTCCAATTAATTGGGGCCAGGTGGGTCCTGGCCGGCCGGAGTAGTATGGCGGAAATTTCTTATATCAGCCTGACCGATGAATTCCCGAGCCGCCGTCCTGACTCGCCTTGTTGCCGTTCGCCTGCTTTGGTACGTGGCGATTGGCGCAATTGCGCTGATGGCCCTGGTGCTGCACACCCAGTTCAGTGTGGCCGTGGTGCTGTCCGCGATTGCCATCTACATCCCTTTATCGATGCTGTGCCTGCCGCTCATGGCGTGGCTGTGCGTGGGCCGCGTGGCGCCGCCGGCCGGTCCGGGCCTGCCGCCCGTTTGGCCGGCGTGGCTGGCAGGCGCGTTGGGTATTTCTCTATTGGCCAGCTACCGCATGCTGGCCGACCCAGCCCTGGCGGAGTGCGGTTTCCTGCTGCTGTTGGTGGGGGTTGATCTTGCGCTGGCCCGCCGCGAGGCGGGGCTATTCATCCAGGCCTGGTTCATTCGGGCGTAGTCAATGCGCGCGTGGTTAATGCGCGCGAAGTTCATCCGCGTGGAGTTACTCCACGTCATGCGATATTCGCAAACTCCTCAGTAATCCTAAAGGCCATCACCATCAGGTCTGCCCGGCTTGCGCGCTAGGCACCTTGCCTGAGCCACGCGCGCCTTTCGCCATCCTAAGAGTTGAACCCGCGTTCGCGCGCGGCGCCATCGACTGCGCCTTTCATCGGCCATATGCATGGTTTGACGCGCGGCGGCTCGTTACTTTTACTCGTCGCTTCATGCGTTGCACTCGTCCACAAAGACGCGATCGCCCGTTTAGCCGATATCGACATGCCTAGGACGGAGCAATCATTCCGTACCAATACGAAAGTCCCACGCCCAGCTTTGCAAGGCGCATGACAGGACGTAGCGGTCCGCGCCGGTCGGCCACCGGCACCTGTGTATCCGCATGAAGCGGGTCAGGAGGAGCTCAAATGAAAAAGCTCGCAGCAGTCGCAGCCCTGTCATTGTTTGCCGCATCGGCTTATGCCAGTGGGCCGAACATCTCGTCCGTGTCGATCACCGGCCATGCCGGCACGATCAACGGCACGGCGTCATCCATCTCGAACGGCAGTTCGGTGGTGGCCACCCAAGTCAACGGCTATGGCTCTTCCAGCCAGACGTCGTTCGGCGAAACGGGTGGCGTCGCGCAAGTGGGCGGGTCGTTCAACCATGAGGGCACGACGGTGGTGACCAGTACACGCCAGTACGCCACCAGCGAAACCTACGGCAATGTGTCGGGCAACGCCCCGATCATGGTCGGCGACAGCATCGCCAACGGCGGCGCCACGTTCGGGCAGACGGAAACCGTGGCTTCGGCCGCGGGCACCTTCAAGGCCGCCAACATTGGCGCGTTTGGGGCGATTGGCGGGGTGGGATCGATGGGCCACGTTGGTGGCTTCAATCGCTGACCCAATTATCCGGACGGCTCCGGCCGTCCGGTCGAGGGGACATCATGAAGAAAATCGTGTGTGCAATCACGCTGTCGCTTGTGGCTGGCTCGGCCTTCGCGCAAACCAGCAATTCAAGTTCCACTACCTCTGCAACGTCGGGGTCGACCAACGCCGGCAACAACCAGGGCATTACGTTCAACTCAAGCAGCAACGGCTCCAGCTCGGTGAAGACGGTGCCCCCGGTGGGTGGCCAGAGCTTCTACGGGTCGTTTTCGTCGGATAGCTGCATGGTGTCCGCCGGCGGTGGCGGCTCGGTCATTGGCTTCGGCATGAATGTGGCGGTGCCGATCGAAGACCAGAAGTGCAGTTTGCGGCGCAATTTCGAACGCACCATGCAGGCAGCGGCCTCCACCAAGGATGCCGACCGTTCGCGACGCCTGGAAACGGCGGCCATCGACATCCTGTGCCAGACGGACGACCGCACCAAGGCCGCGCTGGTGGCGCAAGGCCTGTGCACCAATCCTGCGTTGACCACGGCGGACCACCGCTTCGATAACACGGCCGTGGCGCAGGCCGCACCGACGTCGACGGCTGCGACCGTGCCAGCCGTGCCGGTGCAGAACCGGGTGCAGGCACCGCCTCTGGCAACCGTGGCCGCGATGCAACCGTATCCGGTGCAAACCGCGCAGACCACCGCGCTGGCGTCGCCGCCCTTGCGCAACCCGCGGCTTGAACGTCAGCAGTTCGCCGACCTGTATTCGCCCGGTTGAAGAGAAGGGGGGGCGGCGCCTACGCCGTGGGCGGCGGCGCCACTCCCTTGGTCTCCTGTTCAGTGCTGAACGGCGATGGTGATGACAGCAACATTGTGGGCGGCGACGACACTTCCAGCCCGGCGTCATGCAAGCGCTTGAGGACGGTGAACAACAGGGCGCTGCGTACCCCGTAGGCGGCGCGCGGCGACGACACGTAGCCCCTGGCGTTGAAAATCAGATGCCCGTTATCAATGCCGTCCAAAAACACGTTGGGGGCGGGGGTGTCGAGCACGTCCTCATGGTCCGTGAAGGCTTGCAGGATCAGTTCGCGCACCGCTTCGGCGTCGGTCGACAGCGGCATCGGCAACTTGATCTGCACCAGCCCCAGCGGATTCGAGTGCGTCACGTTGCGCACGGTCTTTGTCACGAATTCCGAGTTCGGCACGATCACGGTAGAGCGGTCGCCCATCTGGATTTCGGTGGCGCGCACGTTGATGCGCAGGATGTCGCCTTCGACGCCGCCCAGCGACACCCAGTCGCCCACCTTGACCGGGCGTTCGGCCAGCAGGATCAGGCCCGACACGAAGTTCTGCACCACGGCTTGCAAGCCGAAACCGATACCCACCGACAGCGCGCTGGCAATCCACGCTACGCGCTCCAGGCCGATGCCGGCGGCTGACAACGACAGCGCGAAAGCAATCACAAAGCCCGCATAGCCGAACAAGGTGGCGGCGGACAGTTGCATGCCCGGATCCAGTTCCGTGGTGGGCAGATAGCGGTTCGACAACCAGCGCTTGAGCAATTTGACGCTGAGCAGCGACAAGGCCAACACCACCAGCGCTTGCAACACCGCGCCCGGGCGGATCTGCGCTTCGCCGATCGACAAGCCCTTGTGCAGTTGATCAAAGCGCTGCACCAGGTCCATCGGACCTTCGCCGAACGGGGCCAGCAGCAAGATGATGGCCAGCAAAGCGACCACCACGCGACCCAAACCGGAAAGCAGCACGGCCGCCTGGTCGCGCAGGCTGGCGCCTTCACGTTCACCCTCGCGGTGCGTTGTGCCCAGCAGCGTGCTGAATCCATCCTCGATCAGGATCGCCACCAGGTAGGCGGAGGCCAGCACGATCAAGACCCACAGCGCCTGCTTGGCCAGGAAGGCGCCGAACGCGACATAGCCCGCCAGCAAGCAAGCCAGGCTCAGGACCAGCACCGCCCAGAGGATGCCCAACAGCAGCGAAATCCAGAAGGGCGCGGGCGCCTCGGTTTCCTGGATCAGCTTGCGCCGCAGGCGACGGCCGATTACCAGCACGGCGCTCATGGTCGCCATGATCAACGCGGCCACGATGCCGGTCAGCGTGATCGTCGTGGTCAGGCTGGCGTTGAGCAACACAGGCAGGCGTTCAGCCAGCCAGATCATCACCACCAGCGTACCCAGCAGATTGGGCAGCCATTGCAGCCGCGTGGCCGCGGCATTGCTGATGGGCGGCAAGCGCCACGAGGGGCGGCGCCGGGACAGCAGCGCATTGCCAAGGCCCGAGACGAAGCCGCCGAAACAGACGGTGGCCACCAAGGTTGCCAGCAACGAGACGGTGTTGTCGGACAGTTGCGAATCCCAATCCAGGCCGGTGTGGATCAGCAAGGCGATGATGCCGGGCGTCGCCACCGACAGCACCACTTGCGCCACGGCCAGGAACGAGCGGCGCAGTCGGCCGGGCGGCACGCGGGTGGCGGTCAGACGAAGGATCAGCCGGCCGATCCAGATGCGCAGCGCGATGGTCAGCGCGGCGGCGCCGGCCAGCAACAGCCAGCCCCACTTCGGCGTTTGGACGACGGCGGTCGCCAGATCATCGCCCAAGGCTTCCAGGCGCTGGAGGTCGCGCGGAAACTCTTCCTGAAATTCGGTCCAGAACTGGCCCGACAGGAATGAATCGCGGCGCTCACCCAGGCGTGCCTGAAATTGCTTGCGCCGCTGTGCCGAAATCTGTTCGGCGGTCTGGCCCGCGTCCACCGACAACAGCCGGGCCAGCTTGATCTGCGCATCCAGCGCACGGCTGTTCTTTTCCAACTGCGCGCGCTGGGCCGCCACGTCGGGCGCTTCCTTGGCGCCTTCCGGTGGCGTGCCCAGTTCGCTTAAGCGGGCGGTCACACTGGCCAATTGCGGGGTCAACGCCTCGCTGACCGCGTCGGCCTTGGACTGGATGTCGAGCGCGTCGCCACGTTGCTTGACCAGTGTGGCGTCATCGGTTTCGTCGGCGACACGCTTGCGCATGTCGTCGATCTGCTTGCGGGCAGCGGCCAACTGCGTTTCGAATTCCGCCGGGTTCTGGGGTGGCGCCGCAAAGGCGGGCATCAGGCAAAACGTCAGCAGCATTGCCGCGATCAGCGCCGCGAAAGCGGGCATGCGCGAACGGCGCTTGCAGAAGAGCAGGAGGGGAGCGGTGTAGTTCATATTCCGGGGGCGAGTCACTCGCGTCGAGGCGGCAGCATAACAAGCCCTTGGTTCGCCCGTTGCAACAAAAATAGTGCTGTGTCCCCGGTATATCGACCACTCTTGGTAGCCGGCAAGCAGACCGCCTTCAGGGCTATAAACAGGGGCGGATCATTTTCAGCGGTTCGGTGGCGCGTTGCCTGGCGTGCGGCGCGCAATCCCTCTTTACGAGCCCAACGTTTGGAATCAACTCGGCCGAGGCGCCGCACCCCGCACCACGGCTTTTTTCGGCTTGCCCAGCACCGCATCGCAGACGTCCAGCCACGCCCGCGCGGCGTACGACAGGTAGCCCGATTGCAGCCAGATATGCCCCACCTCCCATTGCATGCCCGACTTCGCCAGCTTGGCCGTGCTCAAGCCGCGCGTCTTCATGCGCTGCATCAGGGGTTCGGGCAGTAGCGCGACGCCCAGGCCGGCGGACGCCATCGCGACCAGAAAGTCCCAGTGCGCGCTCTGGGCTGCGATGCCAGGTTGAAAGCCTGCGTCGGCAAAGGCCTGGCGCAAGCGGCGGGTGATGGCGAAGTCGTCGGTGGGAATCAGCAGGCGCGCGTCGCGCAAGGCGCTCAAGGGCAGCGACGTCTTGCCGGCCCAGGGCGCGTCGGGCGGCCCGATCACCCAAATGGGGTAGTTGCCGAACGGCTGCGCGGCCAACCCGCCATCGGGCGCAATGGGCAGGATGGTGGCGCCTACTTCCAGTTCACCGCTGGCGACCAGGCCTTCAACCGCTTGGCCGGTGCCCTCGCGCAGCGTCAGATGAATACCGGGATGCAGTTCGCGAAAGCGCTTCACCACCGGCGTGAACAGCAGGTTGATCATTGGCGGAATGCCGACCTCCAGCGCCCCGCGGCGCAAGTCGGCCGTCTGGCGCATTTCTTCGCTCAGTTGGCGCATGGTCTCCAGCACTTGCAGCCCGCGCTGGTACATGACGCGCCCAGTGTCGGTGGGCCGGGCGGTGTGGCCGTCGCGAATCAGTAGCGGTGTTCCAGCCTCTTCTTCCAACTGGCGAATCATTTTGCTGACGGTGGATTGCGTCACGAACAGCGCTTTGGCCGCCTGCGTGAAGCTGGCATGCCTGACGGTTTCAACGAAATACCGCAATGCGCGCACGTCCATGGGGGTGGGTTCCTTGTGGCGCGATGCGCATGAAGGCGATTCAAACTATGAAAAAAACGACTGGATTGGATGATTTTAAGTCATTACGAGATTCAAGCGCGCGTTTCTATACTGCGGAAAATTCTTCCGGCGCGGACGTGACGTCCACGGCGGGATATCGGGAAACGCCGCGTCAGACGGTGTCCGGGCGCTTGCGCGGTATCGCCACGTCCGGCCGCGAGCCGTTGGCCTTTAAATCTGGAGACACCATGCATCTCGACCGTATTCGCCATCCTGGTCTGCTCGCCAAGATCACGTCCGCCGACCAGGCGGCATTGTTGATTCAGGACGGCATGACCGTGGGCATGAGCGGATTCACCCGCGCGGGCGACTGTAAGTCCGTGCCGGCCGCATTGGCCAGCCGCGCCGAGCGCGAACCGCTGTCGATCACGCTGATCACCGGCGCGTCGCTGGGCCACGATACCGACAAGATGCTGGCCCAGGCGAATGCACTGGCGCGCCGCATGCCGTTCCAGGTCGACACGACGTTGCGGCGCAAGATCAACCAGGGCGAGATCGCTTTCATTGATCAGCACCTGTCTGAAACGGTGGAGCAATTGCGGGCCGGCCATATCGGACCGATCAACGTGGCAATCATCGAAGCCGCCGCCATCACGGAAACCGGCGCGATTGTGCCTACGATGTCCGTGGGTAATTCTGCATCGTTCGCGCAGCAGGCCGACAAGATCATCATCGAGTTGAACATCGGCGTGCCCGCCGCCATCGAAGGGCTGCACGACATTTATGTGCCGGCCGAGCGCCCGGCGCGCCAGCCCATCGGCCTGATGTCGGTGGACCAGCGTATCGGCCAGCCTTTCATTCAGGTAGATCCTGACAGGATTGCCGCGATCGTCATCACGCACGAACCCGACAGCCCGTCCAACGCCTTGCCGCCGGACGAAGACACCAACGCCATTGCCGGCCACATCAATACGTTCTTGCGGGGCGAAGTGGATGCGGGCCGCCTGACCAATGCGCTGTTGCCGCTTCAGGCTGGCATTGGCACCATCGCCAACGCGGTGCTGCACGGGTTCGAATCATCAGACTTCGACGCGTTGACGATGTATTCCGAAGTGCTGCAAGACAGCGCCATCGAACTGCTGGACCAAGGCAAGCTTGCGTTCGCGTCGGCCTCGTCCATTACCGTGTCCAAACCGGTCTACGACAAGATCCTGGCCAACATGGAGCATTACCGCGAACGCATCGTGCTGCGTCCGCAGGAAATCAGCAATGCGCCGGAAGTCGTCCGTCGCCTGGGCGTCATCGCGATCAATACGGCGCTGGAATTCGATATCTACGGCAACGTGAATTCCACGCATGTCGGCGGCACGCACATGATGAACGGCATCGGCGGCTCCGGCGATTTTGCGCGCAACGCCCATCTGGCAATCTTCGTTTCCAAGTCCATGGCCAAGAACGGCGACATTTCCAGCGTGGTGCCGATGGTGTCTCACGTGGACCATACCGAGCACGACGTGGATGTGCTGGTCACCGAATGCGGTCTGGCCGACCTGCGCGGGTTGGCGCCCCGCGAGCGCGCACGCGCCATCATCCAGCATTGCGTGCATCCGTCCTACCGCGCCGCCCTGCAAGATTATTTCGACCGCGCCTGCGAACGTGGCGGGCAAACGCCGCATCTGCTGGAAGAGGCGTTTTCGTGGCATCAAACGCCGCATCTGCTGGAAGAGGCGTTTTCGTGGCATCAGCGTTTCAACGAAACAGATTCCATGCTGCCGGCCAAACCCTCGGCCCGCAAGGCGGCCTGAGCGCGCTTTAGTCGGCGGACTGTTGCTGCTGTGGCGTCACAAGCGCGCAGCGCGACAGCTCCAACTCGTCATGCAACCACTGCTTCAGCGCAACCAGAGGCGCCCAGTCCCGCAGGCTCGGCGGGTAAACCAGGTGGTAAGTCTGCGCTTGCTCGTAGTGCACGCTCATGGGCGACACGCGCACCAGGCGCCCGGCACACAGTGCGTCGGCCGCGAGCAGCTCGCGGCCCAGCGTAATGCCCAGTCCTTGCTCGGCGGCTTGCAGCATCATGCCGGCGTCGTTGAACGTGGCGACCGGTGTAACGGGCGTTCGTAACCCCGCCGCGTTGAACCAGTGCTGCCACATTTCCCGTTCGCCCAAGAGCGGCTGGCGAGCCAGCGTTTCGGCGCTATCGTCTTCAAGTGCGGCGGCGGTCTCCGGCGAGGCTAAAGCGATCAATGGCAAGGGCATGTCGAACAGCGGTTCAGACTCCACCCCGGCCCATGGGCCGCGTCCAAACCGCAAGGCCGCATGAAAGCCGTCGCGTACCAAATCGACAACTTGCTGAGACGTTTCTATCTCTAGCGAAAGCCCCGGATTTCGCGCGCGCCAGCGTGCCATGCGCGGCAACAACCAACGCTGCGCGAACGAGGGCAACACCGACACGCGCAGCCGCTGCTCACTCCCCGTGGCTGACGCCGCCGCCGCCATAACGCCCTCATCCAGCAGCGCCAGTGCGCTTTGTACGCTGCACAGCAGCGCCGCGCCCGCGCTGTTCAAGACAATGCCACGTCCGCTGCGCTCAAAAAGCGGAAAGCCCAACTGCTCTTCCAGCCCTTTGATCTGCTGGCTGACCGCGCTGTGCGTCAAGTGCAGGCGCTCGGCAGCCGCGCGCAGATTCTGCAGTTCGGCCACCGCGCGAAAGGCGGGCAAGGTATTCAGGGGCAGGCGCATGGTGAGCTATCCAGGCAAAAAACGTTCGGTTAGCGTAACTGACCAATAAGCGGAAAACAATTGGATTTTCAGGCTGACTTTGGGCGATTACGCTTACCAAAACGTCGAACGTCACAAGGAGGCGCTCATGTCTGCCCAAACATCATCTACCTATTCCTTCCCGGCTGCCGCATCAGCCCAGCAGCAAGACATGCGTGCCCCGGGCCGAGCCGGACTGTTTAGCCTGTTGTGGACGGCGTATTGCCAATGGCGTCTTCAGTCTCGCCTGCGCAATCTCGCCGCTGATATGGATCCGCACATCATGAAAGACATGGGCGTGCCAGAGTGGCTGGTCCACGAAAGCACGGTCCAACGCCAACTGGAGCGCATGCGCAATGCCGATTACCTGCGCTGGTAGCGGTGTAGCGGTTCCTCTCTTGTCTTTGGCTTCACCGGGCTCTCT
>RCUJ01000345.1_pt1 | contig 27292 bp, 17 predicted proteins | sample 2166321 | NCBI WGS metagenome assembly RCUJ01 (sample SAMN09932808, study PRJNA488358) | compost metagenome | feature: garden; material: soil; isolation source: compost soil in an enriched community after 118 h of incubation | place: Germany: Experimental Botanical Garden Goettingen | collected... | reverse complement strand
CCACCACATCATAATTGGCGAATACAACCACTCCATAATCAAAAATATATAAATAACGCTTACTTTCCTCCAGCGCATAAAACACCTCAGAAGTAGAACCGGAATGGGCTTCGGCTTGAAACTCGCTACGAAATTTTCGGATATTGAAGAATTCTGCGATTTGGACTGCTTGGATTCGGATTTCCATAACAAATTGTTTTATACAAATTTACAAAATTTTCAGCTTCTAGTAAGACGTAGATGACAATATCATTATCTAAGTATTTCTCTATTTTATTGATGATTTTTATTTGTACTTTTGGCCAATGCTGTTTACATCGATTTCGTTGTATTTTATTTCTTTGTAGACCTGCTATCCTCAATAATAATCAGGAAACTTTTAGATTATAAACAGTAGGGGAAGTAATCAATACCTTTAAAATTATATGGTAAAATTGATTAGAAAAGATCCCGAAAAACCAAAAACAGGTATTAAATTGAAAATTAAAACTATTTTCTTTGGCTTTATTTTTATTGGATTTGTGGCTTGTAATAATAAAGAACAATCTGTCGTTTCAGATAAGGGAACTACTGATGCACTTACGGAAAACCACTATACGGGTAAAAGGAAATCGTCTGAGAATTCATCAAAGACTTCGGATTTAAAATATTCTTTAGAACAATTAGATAATACGAAGGGATTGTCAAATAGTTCTGTGAATGCTATTTTTCAGGATTCCGAAAATTTACTCTGGATTGGAACCTGGGACGGTTTAAACAGGTATGACGGCAATAGCTTCAAGATTTTTAGACCAGAATTGGACAATGAAAACAGCCTGAGCAATCAGGTAATCCAAAAAATAGCCGAAGATAATTCAGGACAAATCTGGATACTGACCATACATGGCATTAATCGTTATAATAAGAAAACGGATGCTTTTCAGCGATTTTATTTTTCCAGGGAGAATAAACCACCATTATCAGAATCAGAATTCAACATGGCGCTTGACGCTTCCAAAAAAGTGTTTTGTGCTGTAAAAGACTGGGGAATTGGCTACTTTGACGGAACCGTTTTTCAAGCATTAAACACCAAGAATCTTTCTACCAAAGCAGTTAAAAAAATGGAATTTTCTCCAGCGGGAGAACTACTGGTCTTGTTTGAAAATAATGAGCTCTATGCTTTGACACTTAAAACCATCAATAATGGTCAAAAGATAATTTCAAAGACCCAATTGATTTCAAAAAACATCAGGACGTTTGAAGTGGTTTCCAATCAGAAAGTCTGTATTATCCCAAACTCAGGAAATGCTCTTTTACATTCTTTATCTGATAAAAAAAATCAGATTCTTTCCGGTCAAAAGGTTGAAAATATCATAGGAAACATCCCTGAAGGATTAGTGCTTTCCGGTAAATTAGGGTATTTTATTATGGATCACGGAGGGAATATTATTGCAAAACCATGGTTGAAATACCTGAAAAGTCAAAAGATAACCACATTAATACAAGGAAGTGAAAACGTACTTTGGACAGGAACCGATGGGGATGGCTTGTTTAAAATATATCCGCTCAAAAAATCATTTAATTTAATTTCTAAAGCACAGGTTCCTGAGTTGGACGGAGGAATTATCAGAACATTTCTGGAAGTGGACCGAAATTCTTTTTGGGTGGGTACAAAAGGTAAAGGACTGTTTCGTTTTCCATCTAATTTTTATCTCAATCCGGAGAAAGCGTTGCAATACCAAAACTTCAATGAAGGCAACAGCGCCATTAATAATGCCGTCTTTGCTTTATACAAAGGGCAAAATGATTTGGTTCTTATAGGTACAGATGGTGACGGAATTACCGTGTTCGACTTGAAAAAATCAAAACTCATCGATTGGGCGTCCATTGATGGGAATGAAAAATGTGATTATTTTAAGTCAACTTATACTATTTCTCAGGACAAAAATGGATTTATCTGGTTGGGAACAAATGGGTACGGAATGATTCGCTGCAAAATTGAGCGTTCCGGAGAAAAATTAAAAGTAACAGAATTCAAGCGATACCTTGCCGATAACAGCAAAGAAAAAGCATTAAGCAGCAATATTATTTTTTCAATAATTCCGAGGAATGAGGACCAGCTTTGGATAGGGACGCGTTTGGGAGGTCTAAACCTTTTTGACAAAAAAACGGGAGAATTCCGTACCTATAAAAATATTAAGAATGACCCCAAAAGTCTGTCTAATAATGATATTTTGTGCTTGCAGACGGATGCAAATGACCGACTTTGGATAGGAACCAGTTTTGGTTTGAACCAGTTGGAAGATTTAAAAAGTAATGGTGAAGCGGTTTTTAGAAGTTTTACCGTCAAAGAAGGATTGCCTAATAATACCATTCACGGGATTGTTGCTGACAAGAAATCCAATCTTTGGATAAGTACTAATTTTGGGTTATCCAATTTTAATCTTAGCGGTTTAAAATTTATTAATTATACCAAAAACGAAGGTCTTCAAAACAATGAATTTGCAGATGGAGCAGTTTATCAGGACCCTAAATCGGATTTTGTTTTTATGGGAGGCATTAAAGGATTTAATTATTTTTTACCTCAAAAAATAAAAGAATCGGCTGTTATTCCAGATATCCTGATAGATAAGATTAGCGGTCAAAACCAGCCGATTCCGTATTATCAGGGATTAGTGATTGCTCCTGATTCTAAAACAAATCCTTCAATTGTTTTAGATCATAATCAAAACTTTTTTGATATTGAATTAGCAGCTTTGACTTATGTGAACAGTGAAAAATGCCAGTATGCTTATCAATTGATGAATTTTGACAAAGGTTGGAATACCATTAATAATAGAAGAATCATTTCTTTCACAAACGTTCCTAAAGGAAACTATTCCCTATGGATAAAATGGACGAATAGCGATGGTGTATGGAGCAAACCGGTTCATGCCATTGATATTCGGGTTAAACCGGTGTTTTGGCAATCCAACCTTGCGATCGTTATCTATCTGATATTGACGGTGCTTTTTATACTCTTTGTCTTGAGTTATTATAAAAAGCGTCAATCGTTAAGTCAAAATATTCTTTTTAGACAGAGAGAAGAAGAACTTCACGAAAACAGACTTACCTTTTTTACGAATATTGCCCATGAATTTCAGACTCCTTTGACTTTAATTGTTGGTCCCGTTCAAAAACTGTCTGAAACAACAAATCTAAGCGACCGTAATCAAAAGTTTATACAGATGATTCAACGTAATTCGTCACGCTTATTGTTTTTGACGCAGCAATTATTAGAATTCAGAAAAGCAGAATATGATTATCTGGAGGTGACAGCCAGGGAATTTGATCTTGTCAACTTGGTGGAACAGATAGCCGAATTGTTTGACGAATGGGCATTAGATAAAAATATTGACTATAATCTGGATATTCCTTCCTCATTGCCAGGATGGTATGATAAAGATAAAATTGAGAAAATAGTATTTAATTTGATGTCAAATGCATTTAAATACACGCCGGTAAATGGGAAGATAGATGTTAAATTTAATCTTCAGGATGATAACCCAAAGCGATTGAATATCACTATAATAAATACAGGAAAAGGAATTCCAAAAGAGAAATTAGATTCTTTGTTTGATCGATTTTTTCTTTCGGATGCCAATAAAGCGCCTGATAATGATTTGTTCAGAACCGGTATCGGATTGGCCTATATTAAAAAACTGGTCACTGTGTTGAGAGGGGAAATTCTGGTTTCCAGTATTCCCAATGAAGAAACTACTTTTACCATTCTTATACCTTGCAGCAAGGAAGCCTTTACAGAAAAAGAACTGGATACAGAGGTAAGTCCGGTTTTGATTTCGAATCATCTTAAAAATATTCTTGAAGAGAATCCGGGCAAGTCTGACGATACGCCAAATAAAATTGCATCACTGGAAGATATTCAAGACACACGTAAAACGATTTTAGTTGTCGAAGATGAGAAAGAAATTCATTTGTTTCTTAATGATCTATTAGGAGAGAAATATAAAATTATCCCCGCGTATAACGGTTTAGAAGCTCTGGAAATTCTTAAGAAGGAAGTACCTGATATTATTATCAGCGATGTGATGATGCCTGAGATGGATGGGGTAGAACTTTGTAAGAAAGTAAAACAGGACATTAATACCTGTCATATTCCTTTTATTATGCTTACCGCAAAAGATTCGGTTATTCATAGAATTGAAGGCCTGGAAAGCGGTGCTAATTCTTATATCCCGAAACCTTTTTATCCGGATCATTTACTAATACGAATACAAAAGCTTCTGGAAGAAAAAGAATTGATATTTAAACATTTTACACAAGATACGCTTAGCGAAAATCTGACTTCACTTCCTATAGACAGCGATGAAAAAGATTTCGTAAAAAAGGTGATTGAATTGATCCGTGCGAATATTGATAATGAAAATCTTCAAAGCTTATTTATTGAAAAAGAATTGGGCATCAGTAATTCGCAATTGTATCGAAAAATTAAACAGATTTTTGGCTTTACGCCTGGTGATTTAATTCGAACGATCCGATTGAAGCATGCGGCAGAATTGTTGCGTAAAAATGTATTGACCGTTTCTGAGGTTTGTTACCAATCCGGTTTTAATAACCGATCGTATTTTTACCGTGAGTTTAATAAAATGTATAATGCCACTCCAAAAAATTACCAGCTGAAATATAAAGCGAAGTTCTAGTAAGTTTTTAAAATACTGAAAATCAATGCTTTTTATTAAGGTGTACACTTTTGAAGAAATAGTGTACACCTTTTTTTGTACCCTCCAATTACTTTTATCAAATGATTTTTACGTCATAAAAAAACCAATAATGCATTTAATTAACCTAATTATTATTAACATGAAAAATTTAAGCCGAATTAGTAATCAATCTAAAATTTCGCTATGATGAGAAAGAATATTATTTATAATTTGTTCTTACTGGTGACCATATTATCAGGAAGTATAATGTATGGTCAAACTATAAAAGGTGTTGTAACCGATAGTAATGGTCCATTACCGGGAGTAAATATTTCGATTAAAGGTACGGGAACAAATACCGTAACTGATTTTGATGGAAATTATACCCTTAGCAATGTAGATTCAAATAATGTTTTAGTTTTTAGTTACATTGGATATTTAGCACAAGAAGTTTTAGTGAAAGGAAGCAGTACTATCAATGTTGTATTAGTTGAAGATTCACAGAAATTAGAAGAAGTAGTTGTGGTCGGTTATACTGGCCAAAAAAAGCAATCGATTTCGGGAGCAGTAACCCAAGTAGATATGGGCGATTTGTCTAAAACAAAAGTAGCCGATGTTGCCCAAGCTTTACAAGGACAAGTAGCGGGTGTTTTTGTTGCAGCCAATACAGGTGCCCCTGGAGACGGACTTAAAGTTCGTATTAGAGGGGAAGGTACTTTGGGAAATAATGAAGTATTATATGTAGTGGATGGTGTTTCTACTCGTGATATTTCTTTCTTGAATCAATCGGATGTAAAATCGATGACTGTTTTGAAAGATGCAGCAGCGGCAGCTATCTACGGTTCAAGATCTTCTGGAGGAGTAATTGTTATTACGACCAAAAATGGACAAAAAGGAAAAGCGACTATTAATGCGGAGTATTATACAGGTATCAATTATGCTACAAATTTGCCGGATATGATGAATACAGATCAATATTTGACTGTTAAAGATCAGGCATGGCATAATACGGTTGGGAATGCAGCTAATGCAATCAGCCCTTATCAAGCGGATAGAAGCAGAACAGATTTAGCCGACACAGATTGGTTAGATGAATTGTTCAATACTGGTAAAACGAATAGTTTACAACTTTCTGCCAGTGGTGGAAATGAAGCTACTCAGTATTTGGTTTCCTTAGGTTATTTTGATCAAGACGGAATTGTAGTAGGAGATAAAGATAGATTTCAACGTGTCAATTTTAGAACGAATATCAATTCTAATGTAACAGATCGTTTCAAAGTTGGGGCGAATGTTCAGATTACAAATACAGTACAGGATAAAATGTCTTCCAGTGGAGATGCTCCAGGGGTAATTCGTCACGCTTTATTGCGTCCTTCGGTTTTATCAGTTTACAAAGATCCGAATGATCCAACTTATAGTGTAAATGATCCTTATACTGATTTGCCTTTCTATTTGTTTAACAACGATAATGGTGGATGGAGCAAACAATACGAATACACTTCAAACCCAATTGCCTTGGTACATTTCACAGATGATACAAGAAAAACGTACAAAAATTTTGGGAATGTTTATGGAGAGTATGCTTTTTTAGCAGACAAATCATTAAAGTTTAAAACCAATTTGGGAGCTGATATCGTTTTTGATCACAACAAAAATTTCGGAGAAAATTTTGGAGATGATGACAACAATGATCCAAACGAACTATATCCAGGAATGGGAAGAAAAAACAGACCTTCTTCATTAAATGAAAATAGAGGAGAGGCAATGACTTTTACCTTTACCAATACCTTAAACTATTTGAAAACGATCGATGATAAGCATAGTATTAATGCCTTATTGGGAACGGAAAACATTAGCAGCAAATCTTCTGCGATTGGTGGTTCAAGAGAGAATTACAATCATACCGAAGATCCATTCCGTTATCTTGATTATGGAAGTGATACAAACAAACACAGTTCAGGATCAGCAAACAATTGGTCTTTGATTTCATTCTTTGGATCAGGAACTTACGGATATGAGCAAAAATATTTTGTATCGGCAACTTTAAGAGCAGATGGTTCTTCTCGTTTTGGTCCTAACAATAAATGGGGTTATTTCCCTTCAGTTTCTGGAGGTTGGGTAATTTCAAATGAAGAATTCTGGAAAAAACCGGATTGGATGTCAAACTTGAAGTTGAGAGCGAGTTGGGGACAAGCAGGAAACCAGGAAATCCCGGATCATGCTTATGAAACTTTAGTTTCTGAATCAGGTGGAGTAGTAAACATCATCCGTTATGGTAACCCAGATTTGAAATGGGAAACTACAACACAAACCAACATTGGGGTTGATTTCGGAATGTTCGGAAATAAATTAACTTTTACTGCTGATTATTTTGATAAAACTACTGATGATATCTTATTGGCAGTTGGTTTACCGGCAGTTTCTGTTGGAGTTATCAATCCTACTTTTGTAAATGCAGGTGTGGTAACCAATAGCGGTTTTGAATTTGGTTTAAACTACCAAAACAATGATAAGGAATTCAAATACGGAGCAAATGCTAACATTGCTACACTTAAAAATGAAGTAAAAGAATTACAGCAATATGTTACTGAAATTTATGATGATTTCACTCGTACGAAAACAGTAGTTGGTCAACCAATCAGTTCTTATTACGGATACCAATTTGAAGGAATTTATCAAAATCCAACGGAAGTTTCCAGCCATTTATTTTCTAATGCAAATGGTGTTGTACCCGGAGACATGAAATTCAAAGATTTGAATGGAGATGGTCAGATTAATGCTGATGACAGAACATTTATTGGTAGTTCAGTTCCTGATTTAACCTATGGTTTTTCTGCAAACTGTGAATACAAAAGATTTGATTTGTCTGTGATGTTCCAAGGTGTAGAAGGTGTAGATCGTTATAATGATTTGAAGAAAATTATCGATTATGACAGCCGTCCTTTTAATTCTACTACATCAGTTTTAGATGCCTGGAACGGAGAGGGAACCAGTAATTCAATACCACGTAACACTTTTAATGACAATGGAGGAAGTAAATTTTCAAGTGTATTTGTAGAAGATGCTTCTTACTTGAGATTGAAAAGTCTTGAAATAGGATACAATTTTGACCCAAAAGTGGTTGGAAATGCTAATTTAAGAATGTATTTATCAGGTCAAAATCTTTGGACTATTACTAACTACAGTGGTTTGGATCCAGAATCAACTTCTTTGATTGACCAAGGTACTTACCCACAATCGATGTCATTTATTTTAGGATTAAATTTAAAACTATAACACAATAGCGATGAAAAAAATATTTATAGCAACACTCTTAGTAGGATTTGTTTCTTTGACCAGTTGTGAAGACGAACTTACTTCAGATCTTATAGGTGCTTCTACATTAGAACAGGCACAAACTGACCCAACTTTGGGTTCAGTAGAGAGTTCCGTTAATTCTTCTTATGAATTGCTTTCAAGCAGATTAAACATATTGGCAGATTGGCAATGGGATAAAGGATTGGTATTTCAGGAGGATATCGTTTTACAAGACATTGCATCTGATGATATGGAGAAGAAATGGAGCCCAGATGGAGATCAGCCTTGGATGGATGAGATCAATAATTTCACTTTCACTTCGATGAATGGTGGTCCAAACGGATTATGGAAATACAATTACGAAGGAATAAAAAGAACCAATATTGCTTTGAATTATTTGTTGAATCCTGAAATTGAAAGTATCACCGGTATTTCAACCGAAAGAAAACAACAATTGATGGGTGAAGCCTATTTCTTAAGGTCTCATTATTACTTTTCTTTGGTAACTAATTTTGGAGATGTGCCTTTAATTTTAGCACCTATCAAAACCTACCAGGAAGCTTTTGATGCAGCAAAGAGAGCTCCAAAAGAAGATGTGTATGCACAGATTAGCGAAGATTTAGCTTTGGCTAAAACCTATTTGCCAAACCAAAAATACTCCTCTTCAACTGAAAAATGGAGAGTTTCTAAAGGGGCGGTTATTGCACTACAAGCAAAAATTGCTTTATATACTCAAGATTGGAACAAGGTAATCACTACTGTTTCTGAATTGGAAGGGTTAGGATACTACAGTCTGAATGCAAATTACTTTGACAGTTTTGATATGAATAAAGAATTTGCAGAAAACGAAGTTATTTTCTGTTACGATCACCAACAAAATGCAACTCCAAGAAAAGGAAACGGAATTTGTGCTGTTGCAGGTTGGGGATTCTTTGCTCCAAGTACTGATTTTATGAATTCATTTGAGACTAATGACCCTAGGAAATTATATACCGTAAATACACAAGAGCAATGGGTAAATAAAGTACTGGGTAGTACAAATGGCGCTAATAAAGGAAATGATGATGCTCCGAGTAACAAAATATACATCCGCATGGCTGATGTATTATTATGGAAAGCGGAAGCACTTATTGAAACTGGAGATTTATCGGGAGCAATTACAATCATAAATAAAATCAGAGAAAGAGCTAGAAATACAGTAACTGCAGATGGTATTGCTGTTCCTGCAGGAACATTGGCTAACAGACCGGCTTCTGTAGATAAAACGACGGTTAAAAATTGGTTGATTTCTGAAAGAAGAGCAGAATTAGGTTTTGAATCTCAAAGATTAGCTGATTTGAAAAGATGGGGAATTGCTAAACAAGTGATGACCGCCCACGGTAAAAACTACCAAGACAGACATGATTTATATCCAATTCCACAATCAGAAGTGGACGCTTCAGCTGGATTGTTGACTCAGAACCCAGGATACTAAAAAGGGTAATTGAAATAAGTTTTGGTTAATTTAAGTTGATTACTACACTTGAGAAGTAGCAATTGCAATTAAAAAAAATTGCTGCTTCTCTATTTTAAAATTAGTAAATAGAATTCAAAATAGGTAATTAAAATAAGTTTGGTTGATTTAAATGGTAGTTACCCTTGAGAAGTAGCAGTTGCAATTAAAAAAAATTGCTACTTCTCTATTTTTTAAACTTGGAAATAGAATTCATAAGAACAAAAAAATACAAATAAAAATCATAATCCAGATTAGTCTTATAAACAAGAAAATATTTTAATATGTGTAAATTTTTAAATACCCTTTCTATTTTACTATTCTGTTTTGTCGGAACTATTTCGTCAAGCCAGAATATTAATTTAAAAGTTGTAGGCGATGATGTACAAGGTTATCATGTTGCTATTTATAATGGTAATCAGTTATTGGTAAAAAACACCGAAGAGTTTTCTCTCGAAATGGCCAATTTTGATTTAAGTGAAAAAGCTACAATTGCGGCCTGGAAAGGAGCTAAATGGACAGATGAAGGCAAAATGGTGCATTTGACAAGAGATAGTTATATTGCTGAATTGGATTTAAATATTTCGATTACGGTTACTTATGAAATCATAAATAATAATGTCGTTAAGAAGAGTATTGATTTGTTTCAATCAGGAATGCCTTCTTTATATTATACACTTTCAGAAACATCAAAACCAGCTCAAACGCCTTCCAGATATGTAACTTTTGAACACGATAATTTCCCGGGCGGCTTTGCACATGAAATGTTTCCTTCAGCTGGATTTGTTACGAAGGATAATCAGCTCGTTGGATTTTTAATGGATGCCGGCTATAAAAACCATTACACCAGAACGACGCGAAGACGTTTTAACGGACATGGTGGCGGATTTGTGGGGATGCGAAAACTTCCTGATCCGGCTTTGGTAGCTGTTGCCACTTTAGATGAAAGAAGGAATAAAGAGCATTATATAAAACAGACGTTTGGTGAAATGTATAATTTGGATGCAGGAAATCAATTGAAGTTAAAAATTGGTGACCAATTTAAAAAAGTGGGCGCGGTTACAGTCGAAAAAAAGGATAGTATTTATACGCTGCAATTCAAAGATAATAAGCAGTCCGGATTCGAAATTATAGCGCCTTTTAAAGATCAAAAAGCATACACGATTTCGTTTCTTTCTAAAGGAACTGTACCTGTAGCACTCAAACTTTTTAGAATTAAAAACGGAAAAAAGACAGTTGAATTAGAAAACGGTGTCAAATACATTGATAAATTTCCGACTTCAGAGACTGAATGGACTCTTTTTAAAGGCAGTGTTTTAGTTCCTTATATAGAAAATGATAGCGTGTCTTTATTCATTGGGGCACAGGAAGGGAAAGACGCGACTCTTCAGATTAAGGATTTACAGATTGCAGAACATCAACCGGAAATACAACCTTATAACAGAATTAATAGTGGTGAAAGGCTTACGAAAATAACCTATGTTTTTGTTGAACCTTGGAAAAACCATCATGATTTTGTGGTGTCGTCACAATCCCGTCTGGCCGAAGGAAAAGGTTTTAAAGGGGATTTGATAGAGAAGATGCTTTACGCCAATTTTAATATGCTTACCTGGATTACCAGTATAGACGATTTTTCGCCTTTCAATGTTCCGAATATGAACTATTCGCCAGATATGTACAATAGAGACTCGTTCTTTTCGATAGTGTCAAGTTATAATAAGGAACTCAATCTTTCTATTTGGAATAAATGGGCTCAAACCCAAAATCAAAAAGGAGCGGTTGGCACCATCATTACGCCTTATATGGGGTCTATAGAAGTAAAAGACAACGAGGCTACGATTCAATTTCTGATTTGGGCCATGATGAATAAAAGACGTTTTGGCGTTGAGTTGCCTAAAGATAAAATTCAGAAAGCAGTCGATTTTGTATTAAATGAATTTGACGAAGACAAAAACGGAAAGTGTAAGTCGCATTTTCCTTTGTGTCAGGTAGATGTTCTTGATTTTAATCCAAAAACAGACAGACTTGCCGTCAATCAGGGAATGTTGGCTATTGCTTTACGGACCATAAAAGAATTGGGTTATGATATTACAGAACAATACATTGAAAAGGCAGAGGCTGAATACCGCAACTTTTATGATACAAAACGAAAGCATCTGTTATACGATACCCAATTTCCAGACATTATTGCGATAACTGATTTAGAGCCGGAATTTTATTCCCTTTGGTTATTCAATCGTCCTATTTTGACTGATGAAATGGTAGTAAATCATTTGAACCAGATTCCATTGCTAAATAAAGTTCCCAATTCGCCTCATCCTGAATATGGTACAACTGCACCTTTAATCATTCAGCTGACTAAGGACAAACAAGGTTATTCGTTTATGAATACCGATTACCAGCCTTTTGGTGAATTTGGAAAATCAAATTACGTAGGAGGTGCGAATGACGGAATTTATTACAATGGAGGCAGTTGGTTTCGTGCCGAATACTGCGCTTATGTTGTGGGAGAAAAACATGGTTGGGACAAAGCCAAAAAAATGATGGAAAACAGAGCTTGGGCCGAAATAAACCTTAATCCGGAATGGCCTTACAGCAAAGAATTTATTCCAACAAAATGGACAACAACAGCTTCCTGGTGGCCTTCAACCCGTGGTTTGTGCTGGAATGTATTTATCCTTATGGCAAATGAACTAGCGGGAAGCAGAACACCAGATATGGATCCCGATTTTAAAAACTGAGAAATTAAAAACTAAAAAAACTAAAAATAGAATAGCATGAAAGATATAGCAAAACGTTTTACAGAAAACCCTTTATTGTCACCTGCTGATTTATCACCGAGCAGAGAGGGTTTAGAAATTACCTGTCTTCTTAATCCGGGAGTATTTCAATTTGATGGAAAAACTTGGCTTTTGGTTAGAGTTGCCGAAAGACCAAAACAAAATGATACCGTAATTTCTTTTCCAATTCTAACAGAAGACGGGTCGATTAAAATCATAGAAATACCTAAAGACGATCCGGAATTAGATGCAAGCGATGCAAGGGTAATTAATTACAAAGGAGTTGATTATTTAACCACACTATCTCATTTGCGATTATTGTGCAGTGAAGATGGTCGTGAATTTTATGAGCCTGAGAATTATCCGCTTTTAGTTGGGGAAGGAATTTTAGAAACCTTTGGAGTAGAAGATTGCAGGGTAACTTTACTTGACGGCAAGTATCATTTGACCTATACAGCAGTTTCTGATAATGGAGTAGGAGTTGGTTTGCGCACAACCACCGATTGGAAAAATTTTCAATCGCACGGGATGATGTTGCCCCCGCATAATAAAGATTGTGCAATTTTTGAAGAAAAAATAAATGGTTTGTATTATGCTTTGCACCGTCCGAGCAGCGTTGATATTGGCGGAAATTATATTTGGATAACGTCCTCTCCTGATGGACTTCATTGGGGAAATCATCATTGTATCATTAAAACAAGAGCCGGTTTATGGGATAGCAAAAGAGTTGGCGCCGGAGCTTCTCCAATAAAAACAGATAAAGGCTGGTTGGCTATTTACCATGGCGCCAATGCGGAGCATCAATATTGTTTAGGTGCTTTTTTAATGGATTTGGAAGATCCTACCAAAGTAATTGCGCGAACGGAAGAACCGATTATGGTTCCGACAGCAACTTACGAATTGACAGGATTTTTTGGAAACGTTGTATTCACGAATGGACATGTGGTACATCCTGATGGAGATACAGTTACGATTTATTACGGTGCTTCCGATGAGTTTGTTTGTGGTGCTGAGCTTTCTATTGCAGCTATTAATTCACTTTTAAAATATATCTAATGATCAAGAAACTAAAAACAGAAATTGGTCATTTTAAAAGCCAGACGCACAACTTCCAGATATTAATGCTTACGAATTTGGTCTATGCTATTGTTTTACCGGTAATAGACATTTTTGTGGCGGCTTATGTGATGCGAAGCTCCAATGATCCCGTTAAGGTGGTTATTTATCAACTGACTATTTACGCTGGAATTCCGCTTACCTTTTTATTGAATGGCTTTTTGCTGAAACATTTTAACATCAGAAAACTGTATTCTGCGGGAATGATGCTTAGTGGTGTTTCGATGATGATTATGATGTCTCTGAAGACACTCGACCTTGTTGGAATTGGGGTTGCAGGTATTACAATGGGATTGTCTTTCGGTTTTTATTGGTCTAACCGAGATTATCTGGCATTAGCCATTACTAATGATTCGAACCGAAATTATTATTATGGGTTGGAAACTTTTTTCTACACTATTATTGCGGTTGTCATTCCTATTACTATCGGTTGGTTTATCGAATCCAGCGGGGATGAAGCACAAATTCATACGGCCTATTTAATCATTACCGGAATCGTGTTTTTAGTGACTGTTGTTGCCTCTATTGTTTGTTTCAGAGGAACGTTTCAAAATCCGGAACAGAAAAAATATGTGTTTTTTAAATTCCACCAATTATGGTATAAATTATTATCATTATCCTTATTGAAAGGTTTGGTACAAGGATTTTTGGTGACTGCACCTGCAATGCTTATCATGTTATTGTTAGGAAAAGAAGGAGCATTAGGAACAGCACAATCGATAGGAGCAGTAATTGCAGCGGTGATTATGTATGTTTTAGGAAGGATTACAAAACCTTCTGACCGTATAAAGATATTCACTGCAGGGCTTTCTTTATTTGCTTTAGGAGCTGTAATCAATGGATTTTTGTTTAACCAAACAGGTGTAATCATTTTCATATTACTATTGTTGATCGCGAAACCGCTAATGGATTTGGCTTATTTTCCAATTCAGTTTAAAGTGATTGACATAGTTTCAAAAATAGAGAAGAGAGGCGAATTTGCTTATATCCTGAACCATGAAGCAGGCTTGTTTGCAGGCAGGTTCTTAGGAGCAGGGACATTTCTTGTTTTGGCTTACACCATCTCTACCGAAATTGCGTTGCGATATGCTATTGTAATTGTTGCTATATTGCAGTTGAGTTCCATTTTTGTGGCCAAAAAAATTATTGCGGAAGGAAAACTTCTTTCTCCGGATGAACCGGTTATTGATGAAAAAGTGTTGGGAGAAGTCGCAGAAAAATTGGTGTAATAGTTTGGGTTTAAAATATATTTATAATTAAAAAAAATAAAGAATGAGTACTATTTTCAAAATCACTTTTGCGGGGCTGTTTTTTCTCCTTTTCGGACTAAATGGAATTGCTCAGGTAAAGCAACAAACGATTGCTCGAGTAGATCAAATGCCCAATTTACCACAACCATTTCAAATCATTGATTATAAAGAATTGGCTGTACGTTTTGATAAAACGGTCTTTGATTTTAATGCCCAGGGGAAATACTGGCCTATGGTATGGATGGACAACAGTAAAAAGAATTTTCCTCAAGATGTTGTAGGGATGTATACCGCTGTGGCTGATGTCAGACAAGGGGTAAATAACAAAGGAATGTTTCATGAAGCGTTGGCTACTATGGGAGCCACTTTAGGAGCCAGTTTGGTTGGAATTGACAAGACCAAGCAGCAAAATCTGAATTATGTTGGGATGCTCAAAAACTATTTCAACAAGGAAACCGGTTGGAATATTATGATGAATAATACTTGTCCGGAAGTCGCTTTGTTAGGCGGCGGTTATGGCCGTGACTGGTGGTACGATGTATATCCGAATCTCTTGTTTTACGCAGTTTATAATCAATATCCTAATGAACCTGGTTTTGATGAAATCGCTAAAAGTATAGCCGAAAAGTTTCTCGAAGCAGATTCTATATTAAATGGGAACTATGACTACTCTTATTTTGACTATGGGAAAATGAAACCCATGAAAAATAATATTTGTGCACAGCCTGATGCAGCAGCTGGTCATGCCTGGGTTTTGTATGCAGCGTATAAAAAGTTTGGAGATCCAAGGTATTTAAAAGGCGCCAAGAGTGCATTATCTGCATTACAATCACAAACTGTAAATCCCACCTATGAATTATTAATGCCTTTTGGTGCCTATTTGGCGGCCAGAATAAATGCCGAAGAAGGAAAGCAATACGACACGGACAAAATGTTGGGTTGGACTTTTGACGGAACCGCAATCTGTCGTGAAGGTTGGGGTGTGTTAGTAGGAAATTGGAATGGAATGGATATATCCGGAACGGTGGGTAGTACTGTCGATCATGGTGGTTATGGTTTTTTGATGAATACCTATGATATGGCTTGGCCAATGGTGCCAATGGTTCGTTATAATCAATCGTATGCAACAGCCATTGGTAAATGGATGCTGAATGCCGCAAATGCCTCTCGCTTTTTTTATCCGCAGTATATGCCGGATGAACATGAAACGATTCCACAACTGGCCGAAGTTACCAAAGGCGTAATCGGGTACGAAGGAATCATTCGTCAATCGAGTTATAAAGCCTATGAAACTTTAAAAGGACCTGTGGCACAAGGTGACGGCCCACTTTGGGTACCGGGCCAAAATCCTCAGGAATCTCAATTCAGTGTGTATGGTAGTGGTCATGTGGGTATTTTTGGAAGTATTATTCGTACGACCAATGTTGCGGGAATTCTGCAATTGAATCTATTGGCCACCGATTTTTATAGTGATAAAGCCTATCCTTCGTTTTTATATTATAATCCATATACCAAAAGTAAAAAAGTTAGGATACAAACGGAGAAAGGCAAAAAAGTGGATTTGTATAATACAGTAGCAGGAGGTTTTGTAGCCCGTAATGTATCTTCATCTGCTAAAATTAATATTTCTCCAGAAAATGTAGCGGTAATTGTTTGCGTTCCGGCAGGAGGAAAAATTAGCTACGAAGGTTCTAAAATGTTGGTTGATGGTGTTGTGGTGGATTATAACGTTCAACAGAAAAAATAAGATTTTGCAATCTAAACTTATAATCCTTGTACTGTTTTCATTCTTGATGTGGGATGCCAATGTTGCAATGGCACAGCAGACAGCAGTTGATAAAAAATGGTGGAAAGAATCAGTGTTTTATCAAATCTATATGCCCAGTTATGCGGATAGCAATGGCGACGGATATGGCGATTTTAAAGGGATGACCCATAAATTAGATTATTTGAAGCAATTAGGTGTAAAAGGTATTTGGCTGACACCTTTCCTGACTTCTCCCAAGATAGATAATGGCTATGATATAGCTAATTACTACGAGGTAGATCCTACTTATGGTAGTAAAGCAGATTTTGATATTTTTTTGAAAGAAGCCCATAAAAGAGGAATAAAAGTCATTATGGACATGGTTCTGAATCACACTTCCACCGATTGTAAGTGGTTTCAGGAAGCTCGAAAATCGGTTGATAATCCGTATCGGGAGTACTATATCTGGAAGGACAAACCGAATAATTGGGAATCTTTTTTTGGAGGAACGGCTTGGGAAAAAGACACAGTGACCAATCAATACTACTATCACAAGTTTGATAAAAAAATGGCCGATCTCAATTGGTCTAATCCTAAAGTAGTTACTGAGGTTCAGAAAGTACTTCGGTTTTGGTTGGATGGCGGTGTAGATGGTTTTCGACTGGATGTGATTAATTTTTTAAACACTGACGGAATTACAGCTGATAATCCTGTCAAAGAAGGACAGCAACAACACACCAACGACATTGATCAAAAAGGTGTGAAAGAGGCTATGCGAATGATAAAATCAACGGTCAATGAATATGAGAATCGTTTCATAGTTGGGGAAATAGGAAGTGACAAAATTGAAGTGTTGAAACAATACCAATCCCAGGATTTATTGGATGTGGTTTTTAATTTCAATTTCGGGAGTATCAAAACATTTTCTTCCCAACGTATTTTTGATGAGCTGCAAAGTATGGAGGAAAATATGAGCAACTATCCAACTTTGTTTTTTGGCAGTCATGATATGCCTCGGATGATTGACCGATTAGCAGATGGCAATCCAGATAAAGCTTTGGCATTAGCGGCTTTGATACTTACCGCCAAAGGAGTTCCATTTGTTTATTATGGAGAAGAAATCGGGATGCATAATATCATTGCCAAGAATCTGGAAGAGATGGTAGACATTCAGGGGAGGACGCATTATGAATTGGCTCTTGCCAAAGGTAAAAATCCCGAGGAAGCACTCTTGGAGGGAAATGAGCACAACCGTGATAAATCTCGCAGTCCGATGCAATGGAATGGAAATCCATTTGCAGGTTTTTCAAAAGAGAAAACCTGGATTAAAGTCAATTCCGATTACCAAAAAAACAATGTCCAGGAGTTATCGAGCAATCAAAACTCAATTCTTAACCGCTACAAACAGTTGATAGCCTTGAGAAATAAAGAAAAAGTCTTGCAATATGGTAAATATGACCGGCTTGAACACAAAGACAATCAAATTTTGTTTACCCGATCTTTTGAAGGAGAGAAAATTACGGTTGTAATTAATTTTGGTTCAGAAAAGAAAATAAACCTACCGGAAAAAGCAAAAATCCTAATGGGAGAGATCAGGTTAAAACCAAATGAATTTATAATTTATAGAAACTAGCATTAGGCTACATAAAAACAATCCAATGTCGTTTCCTGTGAGAAATTGTTAGTTTAGTTGTCAAGTCGAGCAGAGTTGAGATCCAAAGCTTGTTTTCGGCTCCGCTCGACTTGACAAACCGTCTTAAGAAAACGACATTGAGTACCAATCAAATATTTTTACTTTTAAAACCAATAGAAATGAATTTGAGTATTCCCAATAATTTAGATAAAAGTGCAGTTTTTGAACAAATTGCAGCAGCATTGAGAGAAGAAAATTTTACAATCGTGAAACAAGATGAAACCAGACCTTGGGGAGGTTTTTTTGTTATCGACGAAAGTCAGGCGCCTGCTTTTGCCGCTAAGTTTTTTCCACATCTGGATATGGAAACGATTAAAATTACCAATAAGCTAAGCCCGAAAATTTTGGTGGTGGCTCCTAATAAACGTTTGTCTTGGCAGTATCATTTTCGCAGAGCGGAAATCTGGGAAATACTGTCGGGTGTGGTAGGGGTGAAGACCAGTATGACAGACGAAGAAGGAGAGACTCAGGAGCTTAGTCCGGGGAATTTTATACAAATGGACAAAGGAGAACGTCATCGCTTAATCGGATTAGAATCCTGGGGAGTGGTAGCCGAAATTTGGGAACATACCGATCCTGAAAATCCTTCAGATGAAGATGATATCGTTCGTTTACAGGATGATTTTGGCAGATAAATAAAGTATTACTTTAAGGTATTGGCATTGCCAAAAAAGAATAATAACATTGTTCAAGAAGTCTAATTATTCTTGAACAATGTTTTTTTTTGAAATAAATAATTATAATTCAATTAACACGGAAGAGGGAATGTGTTTTGCGTAAATGCTGTAATTTTACTTAAAATTTGCAATTTACAATGACTACAGATATTCCAGTTTCCCTATTAGAATTAGCATTAGTAACCCAAGACAGTAATGCGAGCGAAACGTTCCAAAAAACAGCAACAGTTGCGCAACATGTCGACAGTTTAGGGTATAATCGATTATGGCTGGCTGAACATCATAATATGGCTCATGTGGCGAGTTCTGCGACGGTCGTTTTGATTGGCTATATCGCAAGTCAAACCCAAAATATCCGGGTTGGTTCCGGTGGAATTATGTTGCCCAATCATTCACCGCTTATTGTTGCGGAACAATTTGGAACCCTTGAAAGACTTTATCCCAACCGGATTGATTTAGGTTTGGGAAGAGCACCAGGAACCGATGGACAGACGGCGCAAGCAATTCGGAATGACTTCTTTGAACAGTCACAACGTTTTCCACAAAATGTCTCCGCACTTCAGGATTATTTTTCAGAGGAGAATGCTACAGCAAATGTACGCGCTTTTCCTGCCGAAGGAACAAAGGTTCCTATTTGGATTTTAGGATCAAGTATGGACAGTGCTGCTTTGGCTGCTGCCAAAGGATTACCGTATGCATTTGCAGGACATTTTGCACCTAAACAAATGCTTATGGCCTTTGAATTTTATCGCAATAATTTTCAGGCTTCCCCATTTTTAGATAAACCGAAAACAATGGCCTGTGTTAATGTGATCGCTGCAGACACAGATAGAGAGGCAGCAATTTTGGCTACAAGTCTGTATCAGATGTTTCTCAATATGGTAAAAAATGACCGAAAGGGTTTGCAGCCACCTGTTGATTCTTTGGAAGGGCTTATGAGCGAGGAGGAAGGTTTTCATGTTAATCAAATGACCGCATGTACCTTTGTTGGAAGTAAGGAGAAATTAGTAACCGAATTGAAGCAATTTATCGATTATGCCCGTATCGATGAATTGATGATTACCAGTCCCATTTTTGATCATGAGGATAAATTGAAAAGTTTACAAATAACAAAAGAAGTTATGGATAACATCAATCAAAACCGTTAGGTTCAAAATGTAGTTATCTATAACTTCCGAGTAATTGTTTGGGTTTATCCCTGATAAAATTACTATTTGTTTATGATAGGGTATCTGCTTTTAAATAATACTTTTTTCTGAACCAAAAGGCTAGATTTACTAAAGCTATTAAGGCGGGAACTTCTACTAATGGGCCAATAACGCCGGCAAATGCTTGACCGCTGTTGATACCAAAAACACCAATGGCTACTGCAATCGCTAATTCAAAGTTGTTTCCGGTAGCTGTAAAGGCTATTGCGGTACTTTTAGAATAATCGGCACCAAAATATTTTCCTATGAAAAAACTGATGACAAACATCACAGTAAAATAAATAACCAAAGGAATTGCAATCCGAACCACGTCCATCGGAATTTGTACAATCATTTCGCCTTTTAAACTAAACATGATTACTATCGTAAACAATAATGCGATTAGGGTTATTGGAGAAATCAAAGGAACGTATTTGTTATTAAACCATGTTTCTCCTTTTAGACCGATGAGAGCATAGCGACTGATAATACCCAAGGCAAAAGGGATTCCTAAGTAGATACCGACACTTTCTGCAATTTGTCCAATACTAATTGCTACCTCAAAACCGGTATAACCAAAATAGGGTGGAAGTACTGTGATAAAAACATAAGCATAGACACTGTAAAGCAATACTTGAAAGATACTGTTCAGGGCAATTAATCCTGCGGCATATTCTCTGTTTCCTTCCGCTAAATCATTCCATACGACGACCATTGCAATGCAACGGGCTAGTCCTATGAGGATTACACCAATCATATATTCTGGATAACCATTCAAAAAAGCCAATGCTAAAGTAAACATTAAAATAGGGCCCACTATCCAGTTGAGTAACAGTGAAGCTCCTAAAACTTTTGTGTTTTTGAATACCTCGCTCATTTTTGAATAATTTACTTTAGCTAATGGTGGATACATCATTAGAATTAAACCAATTGCGAGCGGAATATTTGTCGTTCCGCTTGAAAACGAGTTGATGAAATTACCAGAGGAAGGAATAAAATTTCCTATAGCAACTCCAATAGCCATGGCAAGGAATATCCAAAGGGTCAGATAGCTATCGAGAAAACTTAATTTTTTTCTGTTTAATGCGGGAGTACAATTGTTTGCAGACATACTATTTCTTGATTTGGGAGAATACATACAACATTTCAGAAGCTATTTGTAAACTTCTTTCTTGATATTTTTCTGCCTGCTGTGGGGTATTATCAAAAGCTTTCGGATCTTCAAAAGTGATTGGAATACGTTTTTCTGCACCTGCAATAAATGGACAGCCTCCATCAGCTTGCGAACAAGTAAGAATGGCTGCAAACTCCGATTGTGGATTAAAATCATCATCATAGGTTTTGGAGAAACCAATAATAGGATGTTCATTTTCAGAATATTTTATCGCATAAATTGGATTACTACCTTCTGAAATGGTTTTAATTTTAAATCCCGATTTTTCTAGTGTTTTTGCTGCCATAGGAAATAAGGCTGTGGCTTCTGTACCTCCCGAATAACAAAATACATTTTTTATATTGAAATATGCTGCAGCTGTTTGTGCCCAAACTTGTGACAAATGACTTCTTCTCGAATTGTGGGTACAAATCAAATTCAGTCTGATTTCTTCTTGACTGGATACTTTAGCCTGAATGAAATCAATTAGCGGTTGTAAAATGGTTTGACGTTCAGTGGATATGTTTTTTATATCAATAGTATTGATAACATTTTCGATTTCAGGAAATAGGTTTATTTTATTTGGCATCGTTTTATTTTTGATCTTTTTTAAAATTAGCAACAACCTCCGTTTGGAGTACAACAACTCGGCTCGTTATCCTTAGCAGATAAGCTTACTTCTGGTTTTTCTGTAGAAACGCTTGGCGTACAACAGGCAGATTCCGTATTCATATCAGATAATCTTACTTTTTGTTTTTCTGAAGGAATACCACATTGATCCTGTGCTAAACAAGCTGTTTGTTTGTTTACCAATACAAAATCTTTCCCGTTGAAATCCAAATCATATTTACCAATCGTTTGTGCTTGGTATTCTACTTCGATTTCAAAATCTTCAATCCCTAAAATCTTCTCTGATAAGTGGATAATATTGAGTAGTTTTTGTGGTTTAAGACGGTGTTCAAAATCATTGGCATTCCATAATTGGAAGTTTACCACTGTTTCTTTTCGAACGGTTCCGCCACAATCAATGAAGTTTTTGGTAATCAAACCCACTTCTGTAACGTGAAAATGTTCTGGTACAAAAGTACCATCGGGCAACTGAAAATTTACAGTTTCAACCGTAGTCAAAATGTTTTTTGCTTGTGATAATTTCATGGTTAATGTATTTAAAAATTTAACAACATTTATTTTTGTTTTTCTCTAAATGACTGGTGATATTTTGAAAAAAGCTTTTAATTTTTTCGAATCCTGTTTCATTGATGCAATAGCAAATACTGACACCTTCAAAATTTCCTTTTATTAAACCTGCGTTTTTAAGTTCTTTTAAATGTTGGGAAATTGTGGGCTGTGCCAGTGGTAACTCGTTTACAATGTCACCACAGATACAACTGTCGACTTTCAATAGATATTCTATAATGGCTATACGCGCCGGATGACCTAATGCTTTGGCTAGAATTGCCATTTCATTTTGCTGCTCGGTAAAGTGATCTGTTTTTGAAGCTCCCATAGTGATATATTTATATTGCAATATTACGATTAAAGAAACAAATAAAAAAATTATTCAATACTTTTTTTGACAGATCAGTTTAAGAAGAGGTGCCAATGATAAGTGCCAGACTGATACTATTGCCTGTAGATTGAATAATTTTAACTTAAAAATGTTTTTGCTTGGTATTATTTTCAGGTCCTAATTTTTCTTTTTTTACATCCATTTCGATAAAAAGTCAATCAATTCTTCTCTTAAATCTTTAAACAGTTTTTCAAAAGTAGCAATGCTTTCTCTGTGTTTTTTATGGTCTGTAAATTTTTGATGATCAATTATATCAGGATGATCTTTTAAGGCAGCTTCAAGATAAGATTCATGGCTTTTAATGTCATGATTCAGAATGTCAATCTGTTCTCTTTGAATAATCAGCAGATTGTTAAAATGATCACATAAGGAGCGCGCCTCTGTGGAAGTATTCTTTTCTCCTATTTCCTTTATTCTATTTGCCATAATCGAAAGTTCATCTTTGTAAAACAAGAGCTTGTTTAGCCAGGTTTTGTGCTCTTCGTGTAACTGAGAAATTGTTGTTTTAGTTTCCATTTTCGTCTTTTTTTAAATAGTTTGAGATTAATTTAATCTGAGTTATGCTTTCATTTCGTATAAATTTCAAAAAAGGCAAAGAATTGGGGAGAGTTGGTTTCAAAGTATTCCAACAACTAGTGAATAATCCGATTGAAGTGTGATCATTTAGATTGAGGTTGCACTATTTTTTGGATGACTAATTTAAGAATATTTTAGATGTAATAAAAATTTCAACTTCCTTATTTTTAGTGTATTATGAAAATATAAGAGAAATATTTTTTTGATATGCAAACGATAAGGATATTTTGTAATACTTCAACTATTTTGCAGTTAAAAAGGGTGTGAGAAACCTTAATTGTACATTCTAAAAACAGTTCCAAATTACTTTCTGTTTTCTGTCTTTTGATAAAGATTTATTAAAGCGGGCAATAATTTTTCCTCTGTCAAATAAGGGATACCAAAAGTCCTTTTCGAAAGCGCTTCTTGTACGTTTTTTATTATTGCTCCTTCGGATAGCGCCCGTTTCTTTAAAAGCGGATCTTTTAAATTGTCGACAGCCGAAAGACATTGATTGATAACCCAGCCATAAGGAGTGATTCCTGCTCTTATAAGATCGTTTTGAAGTGCTTCTGCTTCTCTCATGGGAGTAGTTTCCGGTAAGGCAACTAATAGTAGTTTTGCAAAATTACCATCTTGTAGCGACATATATGGTGTTTTGATTTGTTCAGGATTCATCGTTGTGTTTTTCAATACTTCCCGATGATAACTTCCTGTTGTATCAAGAAGCAGTAATGTATGTCCGGTAGGGGCAGTATCCATCACAACAAATTGTCTTTTTGCGGTACGAATAGCTTTAGAAAATGCATGAAACACTGCTACTTCTTCTGTGCAGGGAGATTTAAGATCTTCTAATAATAATTTTTTACCTTCTTCATCTAAGTTTACTCCTTTTTGGGCGACTACTTTTTCGATATAATTAGCAGTTTCTACTTTAGGATCAATTCTTTCAATGGTTAAATTTTCCGGTAATTCATTTAATTGATTCATAAAGTCTTTGATATGTGCTGCAGGGTCGGTAGTTGTTAAAAGAACTTTATGTCCGCGTTTCGCTAACATGGTTGCGATTGTTGCAGCAACGATTGTTTTTCCAACACCGCCTTTGCCCATAGTCATTATTAAACCGCTATTGTTATTGCTTTCCAGTTCGTCAATGAGTACGTTCAAATTATTAAGTGTATGACTGATTTCATTTATGCTGGAAATCTCATCATTAACAATTTTCTTTTGAAGATCTGTATCAAATAGGGATCTTAATTTTTCTAATCCAAGGATGTTATAGGGAAGTAGAGGATATTTAGTAGTCTCTAATTTTTTTAATGCTTCGGGTATTTCAGATAATTCCTTTTCTGCTATTTGTTGCATTTTATTGGCAAAAGCATCGGTTTGATCTATAGGAATGAATACACCGTTTATCAATAACCTCTGGTTCGTCATTCCTAATTCAATTAACTCCAAACTTGTTTTTGCGGCTTCTTTTAAAGTAGAGGTCTCTGCACGGCTTACGAGATAAAAGGTTGTTTGTGTGGCATCTCTTAAACTGTTTACTACTTTTCTATATCTTTCTTTATTGCTTTTTAAGGCAGAAGAGGGGCCTATACAAGAAGCGCCACCAGGATTGTCTTCCAGGAAAGTGTCCCAGGCGGCCGGTAATTCAAGAAGACGAATGGTATGGCCCGTAGGTGCGGTATCAAAAATAACCTGATCATAGGTGTCTAAATCTCCTTCTCCGGTAATAAATCTTGAAAACTCATCGAATGAAGCTATTTCTGTAGTGCAGGCACCGGATAAGCCTTCTTTTATTTTTTTTATTTCTTCGGGAGGAGCAATTCCTTGTAATGGATCGATCACTCTGTCACGATACTCTTCGGCAGAAGCTTCCGGATTGATATTAATGGTAAACAGGTTCTTTAAATTTGTATGCTGTTTTATTTTATCGCTGACTTCCGTTTGCAATACATCCTCTAAATTAGACGCGGGATCTGTACTGATTAAAAGGACTTTTTTCCCTTTATCTGCCAGTTTTATAGCGGTTGCACAAGCTAGGGATGTTTTGCCTACGCCGCCTTTTCCTGTAAAGAACAAGTATTTTGTATATTCATTTTCCATGATGCTTTTTTGGGATTAATTATAATTTCAGGTGTTTATGGAATTCAGTTTATATAATTAAATTAAAGAGGTGTCCGGAAATATGGGAACAAAGAGCGGGTTCAATCCAGTTATATTTTTCATACACTATCCATACATTATCCATGCCTTTGATACGGCTTTGAATAGAGTCTGTTTCGTCCTTTTTCTGGGGTGAACTATTTGCTGCTTTGTCGGACTTAAAAATACGAAATTTCGTGTTTTTACACAAGCTGTTTCAGTATATTTTGGCAGGTAAAATAAGCGCAGCTTTTATGAGGTATTTGAACAGTAGATTAATTAAAAGTTGGTTTCTTACCCGATGAGATGAGCTAGGAAATACTAATTCTATATGGAGAGTAAAGGAGGATGCGTAGCCTTTGTTACATTTGTTAAATAAAAAAAGAGGACTAAAAAGCCCTCAATTTTATGCGATTATCATTGATTATACCTGATGTATAACTCTTTGTAATTGAATTTTTATTCCTGTAATACCGTCTCAAGTTCTATAGGATCTAATGTTTCGCCTACTGCCACTAATTCAGGCTTAGAAGCTTTTAACGCATTGAACCTTTCTAATTGTTCCATTTCTCCTTCTTCACCACTGAAATATGGAAAAACATCCATAATTGGAGATTCCGAAATCGCTGGTATGGTATAGTCGCCCATCGTATTTTTCATTACATGGATGGTGTTATCATACGCTTCTTTTACGTCATTAGCCTGCACTAACATGTACATATTCGATTTTCTTTCTTTGCCGCTTTCTTCGTCATAAGCCAATAATGAAACTTTTGATTTAAACCAACGGTCAGCATTTTCGAAAGGATGTATCTCGGCGAAATTTGCCACTTTTATATTCGTGATTTTAAATTCTTCACTAATATAGGCAGACATCTCTTCATTAATTCTGGTTTCCGCTTCCGTATAGGACAAAGCATCTACCAGATAGGGTTCTGTAGTGACCTTTTGCCCTCCAGTTTCATCTGTTTTTCTATATTTTACTTTGCATTCATACCAAATTGTGCTCATCTCTTTTTTTTTAAGGATGCCAAAGATAGATTTTTGAGGAAAATAAATCCACAATTCATAAAATAGATATTCACAATTTCAGATACTGTTTGACTTGATTTTGTTAAGCCAATTTTAAATTTTAAGTAGAAAGTCTGGCTGTAAAACTAAATGCCTTGTTTTAAATGATTTAATTTTTTTGTGCCTCGATAGATTTCTAGTGATTCATCTAGGTTAGAGTTTCATCCTATTGTTTCCGATGCGTTTTTATAGTGGTAAGAAGACTTCTATTCTAAATGCTTTGCTGTCGGAATTGGTCATTCCGGATAACACTTTAGTTGCTAAATAAACCTATGTGGTTCATTTTTTATTAAATAGAATTACCCCCGACGGGTTTAACATACTATTGTACTGTTTAGGTAATTTTACTTTTATTTTTACTTTAAGAGGTGTTGTGAAACGATGTAAACAATTGTAAACTAAACTATTATTTGCTTTTTTTCAAAGCGTCCATCAATTCTGTCATGTCCACCACACCATAAGTGGAGGAGTAGTCTGATACGGCATACGGTAATATAAGGCTGTTGTTGTGAATAATAGAACCGCAGGAATACACCACATTGGGTACATAACCTTCCCGTTCGTCTTCCAGCGGGGAAAGTAAGGGCTCTGCAAGTCTTCCGATTTCCTTTGAGGGATCATCCAGATCAAAGAGGGAAGCACCTATACAATACCGTCTCATAGTTCCTACACCGTGGGTAATAACGAGCCAGCCTTCTTCTGTCCAAAGAGGGGAACCACAATTCCCGATTTGTGTAAATTCCCATGGATAACGTGGTTCCTGGATCAGGACGGGATTATTCCATTGTGAAGGTCTCTCAGAATACATCAGGTAATTGTTGACACCATCAATTCTGGAAAGCATGGCAAATTTGCCCTTGATTTTTCTAGGGAATAA
>RCUJ01000343.1_pt1 | contig 27325 bp, 31 predicted proteins | sample 2166321 | NCBI WGS metagenome assembly RCUJ01 (sample SAMN09932808, study PRJNA488358) | compost metagenome | feature: garden; material: soil; isolation source: compost soil in an enriched community after 118 h of incubation | place: Germany: Experimental Botanical Garden Goettingen | collected... | reverse complement strand
GTAGACCTACCAATTCACCAAGAGACAGTTGTTATTACGTAATAAGTTACCTCCTGAATATAGCACACTCTCTGTTAGATGTCAATAATCAGGCAGGAAATAAACCTGCTATGATATAGCCATGAAGCTATACAAACACACTGGGCGCGAAGCGGTAAAACGAGCATTGACTTTCCTACTCGTGCTTATTGTTGGCTACGCAGCGTTTATCTATATCACCCAGCCTTATATCTTTCGCCCTCCCGTAACACCCGCAGAACATCAATCTCAGCCGGCTAGCACCGAACAGCCAGCGCCGGCTGTCATGGTTCGACTACCAGGCGCTAGCCCTTTCTTGGCTCTGAAGCAGGATTACACACAGCCTAGTAGTACATGGGCACTGGTTAATAAGACTCGTGCCATTCCTCTTTCTTATGTTCCCAATAACCTCACACTACCTGAGGTCGCGACTCGTAGTGATAAAAGTATCGAAGAACGATCAGTCCGAGTCACTATCAAAGAACCTCTAGAAAATCTCTTTGCAGCCGCAGCAGCCAATGGCCATCAACTTCTTGTCGGAAGTGCCTATCGATCAGCCAACCTGCAAAAGACATACTTCGACCATTACGCCCTTGTCGCAGGCGAAGCAGCCGCAAATCGCTACAGTGCCCATCCAGGTGAAAGCGAACATCAAACCGGCTTGTCGGTCGATTTATCTAGTACGTCACTCAATTGTTATCTCGAGGAATGCTTTAGTGACACCGAAGACGGTCGGTGGCTGGCGACTAACGCGCATACGTATGGCTTTATTCTACGCTACCCCAAGGGCAAAGAAAATGTCACTGGCTACCAGTTCGAGCCGTGGCACTTCCGCTACGTCGGCGTTGACCTTGCATCAGCCCTTTATCGAAGTGGCCTAACGCTTGAACAGGCATGGCCATATCTCGAAGTGGCGCGAAGAGCGCTTGACCAGAACGGGTCTATTTAACCACCACGTCTTGTCCGAGCGTATCAATTACATACTGACGCTGAGCTTCGACGGTCGTAGAAAAGAGAGAACGAGATAGCGGCGCTGCAGCGTCTTTTAATAGGTAAAGCTTTGCGTTACGGCGAGCCGACACGTCATCACGAGCTTTTTCCTCGGCTGTCCACTCGTAGTGCATATAGGTTGGCTGAAAGCGAAGATTTTCAATTACTACTTTTTGATTATTTGGCATTACGACATCAAACTGAGCGATACCGCCTATAAGCTCTTTGATATCGAACTGTGAGGACAGCATATTACCCAGCGAGTACCATACGACCATCCTGCCTCCGTCAGTGCGCACTATCGTTTCTGTCTTTTGCAGCACATGCGGCCCACTACCGATCACGACATCAACACCCAGCGAACCTAGTAAAGTAGTTGCCTGCCGTTGGTCCTCACTGACCACACTAGAATCTTCAACACCCCAGTGCATAGATACGATGACTACGTCAGCCGCGGCTCGCGCCTCGCCAACAAGACGGCGCACAAGCGCCTCATCATGGTAATTGTTAACGCTATATCCAGGTGTTGCGGTATTATTATTAAAATCCGCAAACGACACAAATCCAATCCGCACACCATCTACGACGCCATACGACACATCGCCCTGGTCTTCTACGCTCTTATTCGCCCCGCTAAGTGCCAGCGGATTAAGCGCCCTCCAGACATCGACTGTGGCATTCGTTGCATCTACACCCTTGTCACCCATATGATTATTCGCAAGATTTATCATATTGCATCCTGCGCCATGTCTAAGATCGGTAGCAAACTGAGTCGGAGCGTTAAACGACGGATATCCAGAAATACCATAAGCCTCACCCGAACTAAGCCCTTCTTGGTTACAAAAGATCACGTCGGCCTCGGCGTAACTTGGGCGAATTGCAGCGAAGTACTGACTAAAGTCATAGCCCGTGCTGGTTTTTGCATTTTTAATAATAGTGTCATGCGCCAGCATGTCACCCATTGCTGCAACATGTATGCGCCGCTCGTTAATAGCATTAGGCGACGCAGCGGACGGCAGAACGGGCTGATCATCGACTCTTGGGGTGATAGTTCGAAGAATCACATAGGTACCGATCGCTCCCATGATAAGAACGGCTATTCCAGCAAGTATCACCCACGTCCTCTTACGGCGCGGCAGTTTCACGACTAGAGGATTGCTCCAGCTGCCCAAAAGTAAGAAATAACCGTCATGACTATGAGCACAGCGTACCAGATCTTTCGGTCTGACTGTATCTTCTCTAGCCGATTAATAAGCACCAGGCCAACAATCAACCCAACTGGAATGGCGCCAATATAGATACCGCCAACAGTAATCGGCGCACCAAGCCTAAACCATATTGTGCCAAGCAGGACACAAACAACGAGCTTGAGGAAATAGGTGCTATCCGCTTCACGCATCTTCTCGTAACCTCGCCGACTTAGCGCGGCTCGGTTTCGAGCATACGTACGAGGCCTACCCTTGCTCTGTATTTTTTTATTGTCTGTCATAGTTATTGTCCGTAGTATACCAAATCAAAAACATAAGGACAATTGACCCCTTGCATCATGCTTATATTTAGCCCATAATGCTAGCTAGATTATTTAAAAGGAATGTAACCCATGCCAGCAGCGCCAAAAAAAGCAACTACAGCTAAAAAGACCCCTGTCAAAAATACCTCTGTGAAGAAAACACCGGTGAAAAAAGTAGCGACTAAAGCGAAGAGCTCATCAACACACACAAAGAAGTCGACGAATGCAGCTCTAAAATCATTCCGACCAAGCCCTTCAACTGAGCCATTCTTTACATTCAAAGCTACCCGACAGACAGCCTACTGGCTTGTACTTTCTGTAATCGTGATTGCTCTTGCAGCATGGGTACTTCAGCTAAGCGCCCAGGTGCAGTCAATGTACGATCAAATCGAAGAAAATAGCATGAACATCCAGGAAATTCTCCCTGCTAAAAAAGCAACGACACCAGAAACTAAGTAGCGCGTATAGTTCTAATAAAAAAACTCCCAGTAAATTCTGGGAGTTTTTAGTTTGCCGCTATAACTACATGCGGATTTCTGCATCTACACCAGCTGGAAGGCTGAGGTTTTGCAGGCTGTCGATAGTCTTAGGAGTAGCGTTGGTGATATCGATAAGGCGTTTGTGAACGCGCATTTCGAATGCTTCACCACCCATTTTGTAGACGTGCGGGCTTTTAACAACCGTAAATACGCTACGACGAGTTGGTAGTGGCACTGGACCAGCGATTGCCGCACCGGTACGGATAGCCGTGTCGATGATTTGCTTTGCTGATTGGTCGATGACCTTGTGGTCATATGCTTTTAGGCGAATACGAATACGTAGGCCTTCTGCTGCAGGTTTGTCTGCCATAAGAATTTCTCCTGTTATGTGCAACATCCGTAACCTTGAGCTGGAGTGGCTACCAGACAAGTTCTCGGGTGTAAATTAATAATACATCTGGGAGTATAGCATAAAGAACGGCTCGTGTAAATTGACTTACTATTCATAATATGTTGATGATTATGATATAGTGGTACTGACCGCTCTCGCCGAGAGTGGCTTGTGTTTTTCACAATCCGACAGAGAGGAAAGCTGATTAAATCGCGCCCACAACCACCTAATTCATTAGGGTGGATGAGAGAGGTCTGTGTATTAAGCATTGGTGAAGCCGATTCGCGGCGTATTGTTGCTCAAGCACTCGAAAAACTCGAGGTAGACAGGACGACTAGAGTAGCCGGGATGACGCATGCAAGCTTTATAATCCCGATTGACGCGAAAAACGCTAATCGCACGCACGACCTTGAGCAACAAGCTCTCGCACGCATGACAACAATACTGCGCGCGGAGCCACGTTGCTTAACCGTACGAAAAGCAGGCACCGACACGGTTCGCATTACCTGCACGCTCTACCCCCAAGGAGATGAGTCTGTTGACTATAGAGAACCCAACCACGACCGAAGCGGGAACGAAGCGAGCTAGTATCATCTATGAAGTTGTCGGCCTCGCCGAGCAGCTCCGTATTGGTGCAGAAGAAGTTCGCCTCCACCTTGACGCTGATCGCATCCATCACTCCGACGCCATTGCGCAGGCTATCAACGTCCTGCTCACAAAGGGCGACGGACTGAAGATCGATATACGGCAAGAACCGATCGAAGGTGACCGCGGTGGAAACATCGTCGGCATCGACATCATCTGCAGGCGTAAAGCCGATTAACACCCCCATTCCACTGAGGACAGAGGGGTGGCATCGCCTCCTCTCTGTCCTCACTAACAGAATAGTGAAATAATTCACTCGTCTGCCGGTGAGGCCAATTGACGCCGTGGCAAAATCATACTATAGTGATGAATTGATCACCTAGTTGTTAGGCGATAGTCATACATGAAGTTTATTGCTTCATGTCATTCCAGGACAGAAAGGTTGTGAGTAAATTCGTGTCAGATCTTACCTGCGTTAACGAAGACACCAGGATAGACCAGACCGTAGCACTTGAGCTACGCGATGTCAGCAGCTCAGTTCGTTTGTATTTCGGTAGCAAAAGAGGCTCGAAGTCAATTCTCGATTTCGTACGCTGCTTCATGCTACCCACTATGATCAACCAGGCGCAGACCAACTACCGCAGCGGCTTCAAGGCCGACAGTGTCGCTATGACACAACGGTTGACGGATGACGCAACGCTTCGCATCTATTGCCGCGACAACAGGTTACTGTTGGACGCTACAGTACGTGACGCACCGCAGCGTGAACTCGTCTGTCATATGCTCGCCCAAGCACTACCACACATCGCACGCACCATGTCGTCGCCAATAGCCGTACAGGCCGAAGCGACATTCGAAGGTGTATTCAACACTCCGCTTATTCGACTCACTCTCGTGTAGCGGCCGTGTTACCTATACTCTTCATACATGGATGGGGGCACACTTTCTGTCCTCATTCACAAAGTAGTTAATATGAATTGACTCTTTTGTGAACGAGAAAATATGTCTTGCCAAGCAAACCTGTATACAGCTCAATACTAATAATTAGAAATCAATTAATACGTACGGTTTTTCAGAGTAGATAACTAGTTTCGACGGCTTATCATAAAGTTTGATAAGGTGCGTATGCTGGTGCTCCACCGAGCGACTCGGACTATCAACACCACGAGCGTACACATTATAGCCCATCGTTTCATACTGACCGATGAGCAGCATTGCATCATTGCGCTCTTCCGGGGTAAAGTCACCGAAACCTCTTCGATGCTTCTTAGGAATAACCATGACGTGATCTGTCACGCGCCGACCTTCGAACATGTCGTACGAAACACGATTTGGAACAACAAACATTGTGTCATTTTCTGCAAGCACTTTCTCTCTACTGGAAATTGAGCAAAACGGACACTGGGGTTTGATTGCATCTTTCTTTCGGTGGTTATTATATTTGTGTTTTGTTTTTCGGTAGTGCAGCATAATCTCTCCTCTTGCCTATATATTTTATAACAAAAGAACCCCGATTTCTCGGGGTTCTTTGAGTAATTAGAGATCTAATTACTTGGTGATTGCTGTAACAACACCAGCACCAACAGTACGGCCACCTTCACGAATAGCGAAGTTTAGACCCTGTTCCATGGCAATTGGAGCGAGCAATTTAACTTTGAAAGTCAAAGTGTCACCAGGCATAACCATTTCTTTGTCAGCTGGAAGTTCAACTTCACCTGTTACATCAGTAGTACGGAAGTAGAACTGTGGCTTGTAACCCTTTGAGAAAGGAGTGTGGCGACCGCCCTCTTCTTTCTTTAGGATGTATACTTCAGCATCAAACTCTGTGTGTGGATTAACTGAACCTGGTTTCGCAAGAACCTGTCCACGCTCAACTTGTTCGCGCTCGATACCACGAAGGAGAAGACCAGCGTTATCGCCAGCTTGACCCTGGTCAAGGTTCTTTTTGAAAGCTTCGATACCAGTAACAACTGAGTTCTGAGTAGCTTTGATACCAACGATTTCGACTGGGTCGTTCAATTTAATGATACCCTGCTCAATACGACCAGTGGCAACAGTACCACGACCCTTGATTGAGAAAACGTCTTCGATAGGCATAAGGAATGGCTTGTCAAGATCACGTGTTGGCTCTGGAACGTAGCTATCAAGAGCAGCAACGAGTTCCATAATAGCGTCTTCTGAAGCAGCGTCACCGTCAAGAGCCTTAGTAGCAGAACCCTTGATGATTGGAGCAGCATCGTCGAAACCGTTCTTAGCAAGAAGTTCCTGGATGTCCATTTCAACTAGTTCAACTAGTTCAGGATCAGCAAGGTCCATCTTGTTTAGGAAGACAACGATCTTAGGCACACCAACCTGCTTTGCAAGAAGTACGTGCTCACGAGTCTGTGGAAGTGGACCATCGTTAGCTGCAACCACAAGGATAGCACCATCGATCTGAGCAGCACCTGTGATCATGTTCTTAACGTAGTCGGCGTGTCCTGGCATGTCAACGTGTGCGTAGTGACGTGCTTCTGACTCGTATTCCTGGTGTGAAGATGCAATGGTAATACCACGTGCTTTTTCTTCTGGAGCGTTGTCAATATCTTCGTAGTTACGAGGTTGGTTGACTGAGCTTGGAAGGCGCTTTGCAAGTACGTGAGTAATCGCTGCTGTCAAAGTTGTTTTACCGTGGTCGACGTGGCCCATAGTACCAACGTTAACGTGAGGCTTGGTTCGATCGAAATCTGCCATGTGGTTCTCCTGATTAATTATTTTCGCGCGTAGCTAGCAAAAGCTCCACGACGTATGCGCTTAATTATACAGCGTTTCGAGAGGTTCGTAAAGGGTTTTTAAGATAACGGTACTTCATCATTTATCTATCGATGCTATAGATCTACTTCTCTATTACCTTATCTATCCCTGTGTAGCGACTTAGCGACCCTGCTCAAGAGCTAGGGCTGCAAGTTTATGGAAACGTTCTGAGTATACTAGTGTGGTCATGGATGACTCAAGATTATGCTTCTTAGCTGTGGCAAGTTTCATATCAACTAGCCGTGTCTGATTTTCAAAATCAATAGCATAGCCCAGTTCATCAAAACAAGGTTGACTCGCCGGTTCTGTCAAAAGCTGCGACACGACCTTCCTCGGGCATTGAATACTCTTACTACACTTACTTGGCAATTCCCTGTACGATATCACCATACAATTATCGGTATGGTCGCTGGTGTCGTGAAGGACTGACTGTACTGTTCGGTCATACCACTCTTTTGCGGTCGTAAATGGATAGGTCTCATCAACAAATGACCCAAACTGCCTCAATGGAAGAAGAAAGAATTGCTCAAGTGCCTGTTGCTTATCCGCCTCATAAAAATCAAAGTCAGGTATCTCGTCGCGAGTAGCACGAGCTCGAAGAACAGTTGCATCCGACACTTCGTAATAGCATTTAAACAGATCGTCAGACGCCAGAATAAGACTGGCATAGTCATCGCTGGAGCGTCTCAAAGCATTGAAATACTCCGTCATACCATGGACGTGCTCGAGGGGAATAGGGATTTTTTCTGCTGACTGCTCCATTACATGACTCCGTTGCTAGTATTTTGTTCATATTCTATACTCATTTTTACTATTGTCAATGGCCACCCTTCTCCAGGACAATCACAGCGCTATCTTGCTATAATGGAAGTACACATCCTAAGGCGAAAGGAGTACTCTTATGCAAAAGATCACCCCGTACTTATGGTTCGATGACAACGCGGAAGATGCAGTCGAATTTTATTCTACTATCTTTAAAAATTCTCGTATCATATCTATTGCGCGCTATGGCAAGGCTGGCCCGAGTTACGAAGGCAACGTCATGTCGATCGTTTTTCAACTCGAGGACCAAGAATTTATTGCCCTTAACGGTGGGCCACAGTTCACTTTTAATGAAGCTGTCTCGTTCTTTGTCAGCTGCAAAAACCAAAAGGAGATCGATTACTACTGGGATGCACTGACCGCGGATGGCGGCGAAGAATCGATGTGCGGTTGGCTGAAAGATAAATTTGGCGTATCGTGGCAAGTCGTACCGACCGCTCTCTCACAGCTCATTAGTAGTCCCGACCAGGAGCGCTCAGCTCAAGCCATAGAGGCGATGCTAAAAATGAAGAAACTTGATATTAAAGCGCTCGAGAAAGCCTATAATCAATAGCCGTTAAAAGTAGCAACCCCGCCATCCTAAAAGGACGACGGGGTCTTCGCTAGTAGCTTCTCAGGTTGAGACCGAGAAGAACCTCGAGGCGCTTACGCTCCATGAGATCCATCGACTGGAGTCTGACAGGTGCCCAGGGGCGATCCTGACCATAGCGGCTGTAGAGCTTGCCGAGCTTGGTGAGAGCATAGGCAGGCTTGCCTTTTCCCGCACCGGAGCTTGGAGGATCAAGCGGATGAAGGTTGACCATTTCGGTCTTCTTCGGGCTTCCACCTCGCAAACACTCAGCTCGTTCGCCCCGGACCCAGCCTTCTTCTTTGTTGAGTCTTTCGGCAACACCTTCAGCGGCGCCTTCGATGACCCGGAGACAATCAGGATCGAGCGGGCTGATGTACAACATGCGTACCTCGTGCTGTTCTTCAAGCTGACGCTCCAAGACCTCAGAACTCATTAGTTCCCCTTACTAATTAACCTAGCGGTACTCGATCGACGGTTGTCGCGAGTATACATACTTTAACATATAATATTAATATATGCAATTAACATCTAGCTCAGCCATTTCTTCTTCGGACGGAACATTGATCGAACTAACTCTTCGTCGAAGCCAGTTGGCAGTTTTCCTGTAGCCGCATAGTAATAGGCTGCCGTCATGACAATTTGCTGGAGTGTATAGCTCAATAGTGCGATGCCTATAGCAGCCGCAAAGAAAACCAGCGCCGCTACGACAGCAAGACTAATTGACTCAAAAGCAACGGCTGCAGCAAAGAGACCGAATACCACGATCATCGTTCCGATAGTCGCAATAATACTCAATATACCCAAGGTAATGCCGATAAACACACTCTCGGCCCAAATATCGATAAACGTCTTGGCGGATTTCTTTACCACCTTAAGAGGATTTGTCTCGTTACTACTCATAATGAGTGGGATTGAGAACATTGACGCCACGCTCCAGGCTGCGCCGACCAGCCACACGGCAATCTTGCCAGCAAAAGGTACACGCTCCGCCAGGATATTAAGTATCAGTCCGACAGTTACCTGCAGACCGCTATACTTAAAGATCACCCATCCTTTACGTCGCGCAGCGGTTAATGCCTCTTTGGCCGTCGGGTTCTCGCCCTCAAAACGTCGAAAGGCAGCATGCGAAATCGCTCCACTGAAGAAGTTGGTCACAAAATAAGTCGTCATGAAATACAGTGCCAATACAATGTAGTACTTCCAGTCAAACGACCAAGGCTGGCTGGAGTCGACAAAGAATACACTCGGTACAAGAAAGATACCGACCCAAACATAGGCAGCAAACACGATCATATTGACAGTCATACTGATAGCGGCGATACCAATCACCTCTTTATCAAGCATCATGACACGCCAGGCTGCACGCGTTACTTTAACACTAGCGCTTAGCTTCCCTTCTTTTTTAGTTGCTTTCATTTCTTAGCTCCTTTACTTCGTTATGAAATTCTTTGGATAAAAATATAGTTTCAATATTGCGGGCGTAAAATAATTTAAGCGCCTGCTCGCCCGGCGGTGCCAAGCTGTAGACTTTCAGGGCGGGACCGCCATTCCGACTCGGAACCTGATCACTCGTGAGTAAATTCATTTTCTTAAAGCGTGTAATTGAACGGTACAGACTCTTTTCGTCAACGGTAAGATTTGTCGGTATTTCCTCCTCGATATACTGCTTAATCTGGCGAACGTGCTTTGGTCCTCGATACACCGCAAGTAGGATCCAAAAAGTAAGGAGTCCTTTTTTATAAGTCTCTTCCCAGGCGTCAACGACTTGCTCGCTATATGTTCGATTCTCTATCATCGTAACTATAAGTATACTACTAGTTGTAGACTAGTCAATGACAAAATTATACCGCCATCACGGCGGTAGATTTATATATCGGTTGACTGCCCAGCACGGCCAACCGATATCTCAGAGACCAGGTACTTCCGAGACCGACTGCACTCTCCCTTGAGAAGCAGCACTTTGAGTACAACAAGCGATAGCTTGCATGATAGTTTCGCGGCTTACACCGTCGCTCCCTTCATGACAAGCCCTTAGAAGCAAACACATCTGATCGACACTGCGGCAACAAACGTCACCCCACAGTGTGTAGAGGTCAGCTCCATAGATGCCCAGTGTATCAAGCATCTTCAAACACCATGCAGTATCACTACTGACCGGTGCACCAAGCTTCCTTCCGCGGCGCAGAAGGTCGATTAGCGCAATAGCGGCGCCGGAATTATCGTTCGCCAGTCGACACACCAATGGTGCATGACTTCGATCAATATCTAGCCTTGAATGTTGAGGCATATCTCGCGTCCCGTCTCTTGAACGTCCTATGCATCCGCATAGTACCTACACTATATGCCTACTATGCCGTGACGTCAACTCATTTATACATCAAAAAACCACCCCTGAAACGAGGTGGTTTTTTGTAAGATATATCGATTACTTGCTTGCGCGTTTTTCGATAATTTCCTGTGCAACGTTTGGTGGAACTTCTTCGTATTGCGCAAGCTCCATAGTAGAGGCAGCACGTCCCTGGCTCATTGAGCGAATGTCACCAGTGTAGCCGAACATGCTCGCAAGTGGAACGATAGCTCGCACTAGCTTAGCGCCGCCCATAAGATCATCCATAGATTCAATACGACCGCGACGAGAGTTAAGGTCGCCAATGATATCACCCATGAACTCTTCTGGAGTTGTGACTTCTACCTTCATGACAGGCTCAAGTAGGATTGGCTTTGCAGCTTTAATACCGTCACGAGCCGCAAGAGATCCTGCCAACTTAAAGGCAAGTTCGCTTGAGTCAACATCATGGTAGCTACCGTCGTAAAGTGTCGCTTTGACATCTACGACTGGGTAGCCGGCAATAACACCACCGTCGAGAGTTTCACGCACACCAGCTTCAACTGGCTTGCGGTATTCTTGAGGAACAACACCGCCCTTGATTTCGTCGAAGAATTCAAAGCCCTTACCAGTTTCGTTTGGTTCAAATCGGATCCATACGTCACCATACTGTCCACGTCCACCAGACTGCTTAGCATGCTTACCTTGCATTTCAGCAGTACCCTTGATTGATTCACGGAACGCAACCTGTGGTTCACCAATGTTTGCCTCAACGTTAAATTCACGCTTCATACGATCAATAAGGATATCTAGGTGAAGCTCACCCATTCCTGACATAATCGTCTGACCTGTTTCCTCGTCAGTGTGAACACGGAATGTAGGATCTTCTTCAGCAAGACGCTGCAATGCGATACCCATTTTTTCCTGGTCAGCTTTTGTCTTTGGCTCAACAGCAATCGATACTGGTGGGTCTGGGAATGTAATAGATTCAAGAGCGATCGGGTGTGCAGGTTCGGTAAGTGTATGTCCGGTAAAGGTACCCTTTAGTCCTACCACTGCTGCGATGTCGCCAGCGCCAACTGAATCAATCTCTTCACGCTTGTCGGCGTGCATACGAACGATACGTCCAACGCGCTCTTTTTCGCCAGTTGTAGTGTTTAACACGTAACTACCGGCAGTAAGGCGACCTGAGTAAACACGCACGAAGATCAGCTTACCAACAAATGGATCAGTTGCGAGCTTAAACGCAAGTGCTGCTGTTGGCTCTGACTCATCAGGCTTACGTGAAACTTCGTCACCAGTCTTAGGGTTCTTGCCCCAGATGGCGTCGACGTCTAGTGGGCTCGGGAGGTAGTCGGTCATGATATCGAGAAGCTTCTCAACGATCACACCACGGCCATCACCACCAGATACGAGGAAGAAGTCACCAGCAAGTACACGCTTGCGTAGAGCTACCTTTAGTTCTTCAACAGAGATAGATTCTTCACCCTGCTCCAAGAAGCGTTCGAACAATTCATCATCAGCTTCAACAGCAGCTTCAACGAGAAGACTACGAGCGTTCTTTGATTTTTCAACCATATCAGCAGGAATTTCACCTTCGACAAGCTGCTTGTCGGTGTAGTCACTGTATGTGTACGCCTTCATTTCAACGAGGTCAATGACACCGTTGATATCCTTCTCAAAGCCGATTGGCAAGTGAACAGGAAGTGCGTTCTTTGAAAGACGAGTGTGGATGCTTTCAAGAGATTTATAGAAGTCACCACCAGTTTGGTTAATCTTGTTAATGAAACAAATACGTGGCACACCGTACTTGTTTGCCTGGCGCCATACAGTCTCAGACTGAGCCTCAACACCCATTTTACCGTCAAAGATAGTCACCGCGCCGTCAAGCACACGGAGTGAACGCTCAACTTCAGCCGTGAAGTCGATGTGGCCTGGAGTATCAATGATATTGATCTTATGACCCTTCCAGAAACATGTAACAGCAGCAGAAGTAATCGTGATACCACGCTCTTTCTCCTGGGCCATCCAGTCGGTAGTTGCGCCATCGCCCTCACCACGGACTTCACCAATTTTGTGATTAATACCAGTACGGTACAGAATACCTTCAGTAGTAGTGGTCTTACCGGCATCAATATGCGCGATAATACCGATGTTACGAAAGTCCTTTAGCGGGACGTTTTTTTGTGCCATAGGGGTGTGTCTTCCTTTATTGCTTAATTATTCCATTGCTAATTTTTGACATAAAAAATAGCTCATCCCTGCTATTATACCAAAAAACCGCCCTTTTGAATAGAGAGGAATCTCATTCATTGCCAGGCAATACACCGTCCCAATTCTGCAGCTCTTCCTGAAATGCATCGATCACTTCACGATTCTCCGTATATATCTTATCTTCCATCTGCATAAATGTTAGTGCCGCTACAGTATAGGCGATAGCCGCAGTGATTTCATTTGGATATTCCGGCATATAGGAATCCATGAGTGCGCGCATCGTATTGTTGCTCTGCATATAGCCGGCCGTAGCTTGAACGATCTTTTCATATAGTTCCTCGCGAGTCTGAGTGGCCATCTCGAGAAAATAATCATACCGAGCGTCAACACTATCGAGCTGCCTACCCGCCAATCCGCCAATCACGGACGCAAAATTAATTGCTTCGTAGACCGCTCGTCTATCGTCATCAGACTGACAATCAAACACTATTGTCATAAAACGAACGTACTCAAATGATTTGGCGGTTCGCGCCTCGTTCGCCTCATCTATCAAGGGGCTGCCAGGATGATGATTCTCGCCTAAAATCTCGTCAATCACCACTCTGTTTTCGCAGAGTAATTGTTCAACTGTTCTGTGTTGCACTACAGGTTCATATTCACTCATACGATTCTCACTCTTGCACTTGATTATTTAGCGAGTATGTTTTCAAAAACTATATACCTCTGTGCCCCATTAGTAAACAGATTTTGCTATGATAGATGTAATGCGTACTTACATCAGCACATTCGATACAAAGATAAATGCCTACATTGCTCAATGGCCACACTGGCTTAATGGCTACATGCATACAGTAAGCTTCCTTGGACTGCCTATTATTACCCTAATGATTAGCGCATTAATTATCGGCTGGGGCATTATGCAGTCTAATACCCGTCTATGGGTTGCCGGTGGGGCTGCTACCTTAACTATCGGTGCAAATGCCTTAATGAAGCTCGTTTTCCAACGAGAACGCCCTGAAACTAGTTACGTTGAAGAGATGCTCATACATAGCTATAGTTTCCCTAGTGGTCACAGTGCCGGTTCAATGGTTGTCTATGGCTTACTAGCTTACCTGGCATTTCATACACTCCCAGGGCCATGGGGCGGCATCGTCGCCGTGCTTCTTGGTCTACTTATCCTATCAATTGGACTATCTCGAATCTATCTCGGTGCCCATTTTGCTAGCGACGTTCTTGGTGGATGGGCACTCGGAGCACTTGGGCTGTTTGTTATTATTTATTTCATTCGACCAATCTTATAATGAAAGTTACTCTTGTCTACAATCCCAAATCGGGCAGTTCGCGCACGTTAGCTCAGCTGCTTACAATTTTCAATCAACACGATATTGAAATCTCAAAAAGCATTGCCATCAAGAAAGGCTTTGAAGCAGAGGTAACTATCGCCATCAAAACCAGTAGCCATATTGCAGTTATTGGTGGCGACGGTACAATCAGCTCCGTTGCGGGACTCATCGCAGGCACGAATACCGTACTAATCCCGCTACCAGGTGGCACATTAAATCATTTCACTAAAGATCTTGGTATTGACCAAGATCTTGAAACGGCAATCGCCAACCTACAAAAAGCCGTGCCGAGATCTATTGATATCGGCACGGTTAATAACTTATTCTTTATTAATAATTCAAGTATCGGTCTCTACCCAGCTTCACTCCATGCACGCAGACGACTTGAAGATAGACTTGGTAAATGGCCGGCAGCTCTTGTTGGCAGCATACGTGCGCTCGTAAGGTACCGAACCTATGACATCATGATCAATGATCAGCACATAAAGACTCCGTTTCTATTTGTAGGCAACAATGACTACAAGTTCGACAAGTTTGGGCCAGAGGGACGAACTCAACTCGACGGTGGCATACTGTCGGTATACGTCTTAAATTCACGAACAAGATGGGCACTCGTAAGAACCTTTGCGCACGCCCTTGTCGGAAAGCTAGACACACTGGATGACTTTGTCGCGTTCACAACAACTACACTTACGATCACCTCACGACATAGATATATATCTGTATCCCACGACGGAGAAGTAAGCCGCACCAGGACACCAATCACCTACAGCCTCAATAAAGCTCAGCTTACTATTCTTTAACGATAGTTGATAAACTGCAAGGCAAAATCATAGTCGACATTTGAAAGAAGCTGAATCACCTGCTGAAGCTCATCTTTACTTGAGCTTGTAACACGAACAGCATCTCCTTGAATCTGCGCCTTTACCTTCGGTGCGTCATCGCGAAGCTTCTTGGTGATTAGCTTAGCGTTGTCCTGCGAAAGACCCTGTTTGAATGGAATTTCCCAAGTCGATTTTAAATTGCTTTCGACTGGATCTTTAGAGAGGTCGAGCACCTTTGAGCTTTGCTCGCGTGAAGAAAGTTTCTTACGGATAACGTCAAGTACGGCATCCAACTGCCATTGACCCGATCCAATAATTTTAAAACCAGCCTTATCACCGAGCCACTCAATAGCAGCCGGAGTGCCCTTAAAATCATAGCGATTGCTCATTTCACGCTCTACTTGCGCGAAGACGTTGTTCATCTCTGCTTTGTCATATTCAGAAACTATATCAAAAGAAAATGTTGGCATACATCTATTATACCACTAGGCGACACGCTGCAAATCAGGAGATGTAATCGCCAGCTTCAAACTTCGACGTCCAATCGTTCACCCGAGATTTGACATTCCATAAAGGTTATCTGCTCGGTGATCACTCAGATCAATCAACTGAAGTTCAGGCATTGTGGTCATTTAGATAATCTATAACGTACCTAAGTCACTAATGCAATATATACCGTTATTTTGATACATACAGATTATCTTTGATGTAGAACCGCCACGGTACATTCTTTGCCTGGCGTATGCCGATACGCGTCGTCTGAACGATTTGATTATTGGGCAGCGGTGGCAGTATAGTAAGCTGCAATGGAGGCGTGGCGAGATCGTGACCATTCAAAGCCTTATCTATACCAAGTGCCTGGCATAGTTTCGCTGGTCCGTTGCTTATATCCCTCCCCGACTTCCCTCTTCGCAGGCTCATATACTCCTCACCTTCTAGTGGCTCAACCGCTCGTATAAGTACTGCTGCTCCCTCGCCTGTAGCGCCCACAACGACATTACAGCAGTAATGCATCCCATAAGTAAAGTACACATAGAGATGTCCAGCAGGCCCAAACATTACCCTGGTTCGCTCCGTCTCGCCTCGGTAACTATGACTGGCTGCATCGGATTGGTCATATGCCTCCGTTTCGACAATGCGTACTCGGACAATGACACCATCGATGCGAAGTTCAAGTACGCAACCCAACAGACGCCTAGCTGCCCGATCTGCGGATGTTTGCAATACGGCAAATGTACTCATCATTATACTCTTATAGTATCGTAGATATCATGCTATATAAAAACTGCCCCTCCAGGGGACAGTTTAGTTTCTCCAGAATAACTCCTTAGAATGCTGCAGTCGGGCTCGACGCGGGGACGGGTTTTGAAAAAATAACCACGAGAATAACGGCAACACCGACAATAATGTGCGGTAACCAGGCATTGGCTGCTTGATCGATAAAGCCAAAGAGAAACGGTGATACCGCGAGAAAGACAGCCGCCAGTACGTCAATTGCTAGGTGGTACTGAAAATCAAGCACCTTAAAGACACCGAGTTCATACTGTGTGCAGAGGCTATATATCGCTAATATAATACCGAGCACCATCGGCACAATGACCGCTGCTCCACCCACCGACTGGAAGCCGAACAGCACTGGAGCAAAGAACAATGCAACCGCCACAACATAATCGAGAATACCGTGAACTTTTGAAGAAATGAATTTCATATACGACTCCTTGTTAGTTACCTAGCCGTAGCATATCGTACCCGTTTACAATTGACTGTGATTTGCCTCACATACCAATATCTCTCTAGAGCACCCTATCCTTAGAGGGTTGCCGTACGCACTGACACAATATCAATAAGTGCCACCTGTGTCGCTCGTTCGTCGTGCATCCCGATCAGAAATAACTCAGAACGATACGTGGCCGGTGCCATAATCAAATGCGCTTCGAATTCAGATAGCTCCTGGAGTTTCCCGGTCGGGTCCATCGAGACCATCCATCCCGTCGATGTACCAATTGGGCTGCGAGATTTACGAGCACTGATATGAAGCTTTTGCGGCAACTCCAATTGAATCGATAGCAACTCGAGTAGATGTGCCGTGATCAGATCCGAATCGGGTACAGATTCAAGCTGCTTTAGAAGTAGTGGCACCATTAGCGAGAGGTTCGTAAGAAAACCAACATCTTCGATTGTCCTACTCGTCATCAGCCTATCAATATCAGCAATAGCATAAGCAACATCTAATGCCGTCAGCGTCTCGACAGATTGCCAATCGACAGCATCGATAGCCTCCCGTAGCGCTGCCCGCACATCTTCTAGCGCGTGATCTTTGTGTTCGCGATTAAATTCCGGCCATGATTCGCCCACTGGACAAAATGCTACAGCAGCGGCCTCGGAGAATGGTAATGTCCGGTCGTACCCCGTAATAATCTTTGCACCAAGCGTGCATCTGTAGCCGCCATCTTGCGGCGTGATATAGTAGCCATACCCGGCAAAATTACCACTCAGCCTCTCTAGCCGGTCAATCTCATCCGGTTCGCTGCCGTCAATCTGCTGACTTTCATACTTTTGGTGAACGTTATTCACTACTACGACCTGGTCTGCTTCGACAGAAATTTTCTCGCCAATCAATGCTGCCTGCTGAGCGGTGTCATTTAGCTCTTTACAACGAGCCTTAGCAAGTGCATCGAGCTCATCAATGCCAAGCACCTGAGCGGCGATCTCTCGTTGTGCCTGACGTGCCTGAATAAACATCTCTTCAGACGGGAGTAGTTTTTTACTTCGTTCCGGGGAGTAGTCGCCAGGGTCGCGCTCGGTCATTACAATTCCTTTGTACTCATACTATATAACAATTACTTATAAACAAAAAACCTCCGCAATATGCGGAGGTTTTTGCAGATGTACGGTCGTTACTATGAACGAGCAAAGTGTGCAAAAGCACGGTTTGCTTCGGCCATCTTGTGAGTGTCTTCTTTCTTCTTGAAAGCAGCACCAGCTTCGTTGTGAGCATCGATGATCTCAAGCGCAAGACGCTGAGAGTATGGAATACCTTTACGAGCACGTGCAGACTGTACCAACCAGCTAAATGCGTAGTGCAGCTGACGGTGACCAGCAACTGGGAATGGAATCTGGTAGTTTGCACCACCAACACGACGAGACTTAACTTCGAAGTTTGGTGAAACATTTTTAAGAGCGCGTTCGAATACCGCAAGTGGGTCTTCTGAATCGAGCTTCTTAGCTGCTACTTCAAGTGCAGTATATACTGCGCGTTCAGCAACAAGTTTTTTACCATCAAGCATAGACTTGTTGATAAGGCGTTGCACCATTGGACTCTGATACTTACGATCAGGTGATGGAACGCGTTGTAGTGATTTAGTGACTTTACGAGGCATTACTTATCTTCCTTCTTAGCACCGTACTTAGAACGGCCTTGTTGACGCTTTGCAACTCCTTGAAGGTCGAGCGCACCACGAACGATGTGGTAACGAACACCTGGGAGATCTGGCACACGACCACCACGTACGAGCACAACAGCGTGCTCCTGGAGGTTGTGACCTTCGCCACCAATATATGCCCAAACTTCTTGACCATTAGTCAAGCGAACACGAGCAACTTTACGAAGTGCTGAGTTAGGCTTTTTTGGTGTCTTTGTCGTTACTTTGATACATACACCACGCTTTAGTGGAGCATCTTGATCGTAGTAACGAGTCTTTAGTGCATTGTGGATACGGCCGAGCGCAGGTGATTTACTTTTTTTATTAGCAATCTTGCGAGGCTTTCGTACCAATTGATTGATTGTTGGCATTAAAACTCCTGTTATTTCACTTATTGTCGAGATAAGATGTATCTCTTTTCGTATAGTCTGGCTTCAGCATCGCCTCGCTATGTCATTCCCTAGGGCGTTCATCTGGTGAGTACACATTCAATCACCTGATAATCCTTAGAGAGGAAACTCACCAATCAGCATAACAGATATAATGATATATTTCAAGATATGAAAGGAGCCCGGAAGGGCTCAAGCGAAGTTACTTCGCGGGCTCCTTCCAGGCTCAAGCCAGACAGGTACTAGACGCAGGCGCCGTTGACCGAATACATGTCCAGTTTGAACGCCACGTGAGGATAGTCCTCGCGCAGCATTGCCACCGCTTTGTCTGTGCGGCCGTTTTCGCAATACTGTCTTGCATTCTGCTCAATAGCCAGTACGCGAGTGATTTCCTCACGAACAGCCTCGGGCGTTTCTTTGTCAAGAAATGCAGTTTCAGACATCACTGTCACCTTCCCCAGATTTGTGTATCTTCTGTCTGTATCACTCGGCGTTTCTTGCAGAATTACCGTGCTTATATATAGAATAATCCTCTCTAAAGTGATTTTCAAGTAGTAAATTGCAAAAAGAAAAGGCCCGTCGAATGGGCTCCGGGTTGAGCTGAACTCAACGGGCCTTTTCCAACGGGCTTGGTTGCCTTTTTAGGGCAGTGACGGCTAAATGCCGGCTAGTTTGTGCTTCTTTTGGAACCGAAGTATCTTGTCGCAAACATTGGGGTTCGTCGCCGCGAGCTCCAGAGCAAGTGCTCGAAGTGCGGCAGTTGCCTGCTTGAGGAACTCGGCGTTCCGGAGCTGTTCGCTCAGGTGTCCAAATTCTTTCTTCGCCTCGGCAACGATAGCCTTGTCTTCTGCAATTTTGCTTCCCTTGATTCCCATGTTTTTCTCCTATGCCTGATTGTTTGCGCACCGACGGACGTCGGCGAGCACCCTGCGAATCTGCAATGATTTGAGCGTTGGCATTGGACAGCGCGCAAGCGCCATGACCAATGCGTCATCCAGCTCCTGATCTGTTGTTGCTACTTCGAGTTCAGGATTGAGAATCCGGGCACGCTCGATGGTCTCGCGACCATCACACGTAACCACGTATTCAACATGCATGTCGGAGAAATACTGTACGGCCACATTCCTGAGCCGTTGCACTTCATCGTTCATAACGGCACCTGCTTTCAATAAGACAGTTGTCACGCTATATCCTTCCTGCTATCAGTCGGCCCACGAGGAGCCAAAACGATTGATTTCAAGACAATGTGATAATATCATAAAATTACAAAAAAAGCAATACCCCTGCTCTTTCGAACAGGGGTATTGCAGAGCCGATCTTTGAACTGCCTAGGCAGCTAGTTCGAGATCTTCGGCGATGTCTTCTTCAAGATCATCGTCTTCGTGGCGGTAGCCTTCAGCACCAGTACCTACAGGAATCTTGCGACCAATGATCACATTCTCCTTAAGGCCATGGAGACGGTCGACGCGACCGCTTGTTGCAGCGTTGATCAGCACACGAGTTGTGTCCTGGAACGACGCAGCAGATAGGAAGCTGTCACTCCAGATTGATACCTTAGTAATACCAAGGAGCAATTGAGTGTAGCCCACAAGCTCTTTACCTTCAGCAACAAGCTCAGCGTTCATATCAACGACAGCAGCCTTAGACACGATATCACCAGTAACGAATGTACCGTCACCTGGATCTTCGATCTGTACGCGGCTGAACATCTGACGAACGATGATCTCAAGGTGCTTGTCGGCAACGTCTTGACCCTGTGCGGCGTAGATACGAAGCACTTCGTTCACGATGTAACGTTGTGTTGCTTCTGTACCCTTAAGGCGCATCAGGTCGTGTAGGTTCAATGAACCAGCTGTCAAACGATCACCAGCTTCTACGCTGTCGTTTGCGCTCACGACTAACTGCATTGTACCTGGGATTTCGTAGCGAACAGGTGCGCTTGCGTTTGCTGCAAGTACGAGCGTGTCTTCGGCAACTTCAAGTACGCCGTCGAATGGTGCGACAAGTGGCTTGCTTTCGCTCTCACCTGTTGCAAGTACATCACCAACCTTAACATTGCTGCCAGATTTCACGGTTACCGTACGGCCTTCGAGTGCGATGCGCTCGACATGACCTGCGGCTGGAGTAACCTGAACGATATACTTCTTACCATCTTCCCATACGTCGACTAGACCAGTTACTTCAGTCATGAAGGCTTGACCCTTTGGCGAACGAGCTTCGAACAACTCTTCAACACGTGGGAGACCCTGGGTGATATCTCCACCAGCTTCTCCACCCTTGTGGAAGGTCTTAAGTGTCAGCTGTGTACCAGGCTCACCTACAGACTGAGCGGCGATAACACCGACAGGCTGAGCGTTTGCTACTAGTGCACCGGTCGACATGTCGATACCGTAGCTCTTTTGTGGAATACCACGAAGGTTCTTAGTTGAAAGAACACTTTGGATCTTCACGCTGTCGATATCTTTGTCGGCTTCAATTGCATCCGCGATAGCACGAGTAATGAGCTCGTCCTTAGCGATATGACCAGGAATATCCTCTGCAGTGAAACGTCCAAAGAGACGGTTTGAGAAGTCGATCATCGTAAGCTCAGATTCGCTACGGTGAATCGCAAATCCTTCATCGTCACCAGCTTCGTCAGCGACAGTGAAGACATCCTGAGACACGTCAACAAGACGGCGAGTTAGGTAACCCGAGTCAGCAGTCTTAAGCGCGGTGTCGATTAGACCCTTACGTGCACCACGGGTTGCCACGAAAGCTTCCAGTGATGAAAGACCTTGCTTATAGTTGCTTCGGATCGGAAGCTCAATCTCACGGTTAGCCGAGTCAACCATGATACCAATCATAGCTGATGCCCATTTAACGTTTGAGATATCACCACGAGCACCAGAGTTAACCATGACAGAGATACTTGTATCCATGTTCTTTAGCTCTGATTGCAAGAAGTCAGCGATCTTGCGGTCGGTACTTCGCCATGCGCCAACAGTCAAGCTGTAGCGTTCTTCTTCAGTAATAAGACCGTCGTCGAACTGTTCAGAGATGAGTGCCGTCTTAGCATCACCCTCGGCAACAAATTCACCAGTTTCGCTAAATTCGATATAGTCATCTTTACCAGTTGATACAGCGGCAATTGTTGCAAAACGGAAGGCAAGGCCTTTCATGCGGTCAGCAGTTTGCGCAGTAATAACGGCACCAGAATCGATAAAGATCTTAGCAAGAACCTTCTTAAGCTGCTTCTTGTTCTGAATAGAGTTATCGTATGGATACTCAGCTGGAAGAATCTCGTTAAAGAAGACGCGTCCAAGTGTTGTATCGCGGATTTCACCCTTTGTGTATACACGGATTGGAGTCTGTAGTTGGAGCACGCCCTTATCGTAGGCCATTTCAGCTTCGTAAACTGAGCTGTAAGCTTTACGAGTTTCAGTCTGAGCACTTGGCTTCTCGTACGTAAGGTAGTAGTTACCAAGGACAACGTCCTGACCGATATTAAGAACTGGCGCACCGTCAGCAGGCTTCAAAAGGTTACTTGTCGCACTCATTAATTCACGAGCTTCACGCTGCGCTTCTTTCGAGAGTGGCAAGTGAACAGCCATCTGGTCACCGTCGTAGTCGGCGTTAAATCCGTTAGCAACGAGTGGGTGCAATTGAATTGCCTTTCCTTCTACAAGCTTTGGCTGGAAGGCCTGGATTGAAAGACGGTGAAGTGATGGCGCACGGTTCAAGAGAACGTACTTACCTTCGATTACAGCGTCTAGTGCATCCCAAACAAGTGTGTCACCTGCTTCGATCAAACGAGTCGCAGAACGGATGTTGTGAGCATGCTCACCCTTTAGAAGCCAGCTAATAACAAATGGCTTAAACAGTTCGAGGGCCATCTGCTTCGGAAGACCACACTGGTCAATCTTAAGCTTTGGACCAACAACGATAACTGAACGGCCTGAGTAATCGACACGCTTACCGAGAAGGTTCTGACGGAAACGACCCTGCTTACCCTTCAGCATGTCGCTGATTGATTTAAGACGGCGACGTCCACCAGTTGCGTTCACAGCACGACCGCCACGAGCGGCGCTGTTATCAATCAAGGCATCGACAGCCTCTTGAAGCATACGCATTTCGTTGCGACGAATCACTTCAGGAGCGTTAAGGTCAACCAATTTTTTCAAACGGTTATTACGGTTAATAACACGGCGGTAAAGATCGTTAAGATCTGAGGTCGCAAAACGTCCACCAGTCAGCTGTACCATTGGACGTAGGTCCGGTGGAATCACAGGAAGAACTGTTAGGCAAAGACTATTTGGCTTAATACCAGCAGCAAGCATACCCTCGAGCACCTTAAGGCGCTTTTGGAGTTTCTTTTCGCGTTGGCCTTTTGCTGTTTCAACTTCTTCAGAAAGTTCTTTGATAAGTGTCGTTAGATCAACTTCATCAAGGAGTGCCTTTAGTGCTGTACCACCCATACCAACAGTGATGATCTCTTCGTATTCTTCAGGAAGATTACGATAATCAACTTCGTTCATAAGTGAGTTTTTAACAAGGCTATCGAGCTGAGCTTTCTTTACGTTAAACGTTTCGTTAAGCTCTTCAACTTCACGAGATTGCTGTTCAGCAAGTGCTTTTACATCAGCACCTTCTGCTTCAGCTTCCTTTTCGTAACGCATCTTGATAGCCATGCGGCCAGCTTCAGTCTCGGCTTCGAGATCTGAAAGGAACTGATCACGCTTTTCAGTATTAACTGAAAGTACGACATAAGTAGCAAAGTATGCCACACGCTCAAGGTTACGAACAGTAATACCAAGGATGAGGCTCATAGCACTTGGCGTACCACGCATGAACCAAATATGAGCTACCGGGGCAGCAAGGCTAATGTGAGCCATGCGCTCACGACGAACGATAGACTTGGTTACAAGCTCACCGTTCTTATCGATCGCAGCTTCGCGTGAACGAACACCCTTTAGCTTGCTGTCATGTGGGTTAATATCTTTAACTGGACCAAAGATACGCTCACAGAACAAACCATCGCGCTCAGGTTTCTGAGTACGGTAGTTGATTGTTTCTGGCTTAGTAACTTCGCCGTGGCTCCACTTGAGGATATCCTCAGGGCTGGCCACAGCAAGACGGACTGCGTCAAAGTCAGCAATACCGTTATTGGCGAGAATACGACTCATTATTACGCCTCCTCCTTAATTTCTTCAATTTCGTCAATATCTTGGATCGAAATACCATCTTCGAGGTCACCGAGTTCGTCAGCTTCGTCAAGGATTGTTTCAATTTCTTCGTCATCACTTACTGGTAGTGCAGGTACAGTCTTATCGGCAGGACCGCTTTCGGCGATTACAATTTCAGCGTCAATGATTGCGTCTTCAGACTCATCAAGTAGGTCAACACGGAGGCCGAGTCCTTGAAGCTCTTTAACGAGGACGTTGAATGACTCTGGAAGTTTTGGACCAACGATTGCTTCATCTTTGATGATAGATTCGTAGGCTTTAGCACGTCCGTAAACATCGTCAGACTTAATTGTAAGCATTTCCTGAAGGGTTGTTGCGGCACCGTAAGCTTCGAGTGCCCATACTTCCATTTCTCCGAAACGCTGACCACCATTTTGCGCCTTACCACCGAGTGGCTGCTGGGTAACCATTGTGTATGGACCAGTTGAACGGGCGTGAATCTTGTCACTTACCATGTGATGGAGCTTAATGATGTGCATGACACCAACAGTCGTACGCTCTTCAAACGCTTCACCGTCACGACCATCAAACAACTGAACTTTACCGTCGCGGTTGTAACCGGCTTTTTCAAGTTCATCGCTAATAGTTTTGTCGGTTACACCGTTAAATGGAGGAGTTGCAACTTTGTAGCCGAGGGCACGTGCAGCCATACCAAGGTGAGTTTCAAATAGCTGACCGATGTTCATACGAGATGGCACACCGAGAGGGTTCAAGATCACGTCGACAGGAGTACCGTCTTCCATGAATGGCATATCCTCTGCAGGAAGAATACGTGCAACTACACCCTTGTTACCGTGACGACCAGCAAGCTTGTCACCTACAGAGATCTTGCGAAGCTGAGCAACGAAGATTTGAATCTGCATGAGAACACCAGCCTTAAGTTCGTGACCGTTTTCACGGCTAAAGATCTTAACACCAACTACTTTACCACCACCAGCATTATTCATACGCTGTGATGTATCGCGAACATCTTTGGCTTTTTCACCGAAGATAGCACGCAGCAATCGCTCTTCAGAACTGAGCTCTTGCTCACCCTTTGGAGTAATCTTACCAACAAGCACATCGCCGGCTTTTACCTCAGAACCGATCTGAACGATACCATTTTCATCGAGGTGACGAAGTGATTCTTCAGATACATTTGGAATGTCACGTGTGACAATCTCTGGACCAAGCTTTGTTTCACGAACTTCAACTGTGTAGTCCTTGATGTTGATGCTTGTTAGAGCATCTTCTTTAACGATGCGATCAGATAGAACGATCGCGTCGTCCATGTTGTAGCCACCCCAAGGCATGAAGGCAACCATAAGGTCACGACCAAGCGCGAGTTCACCGTCGGCAACTGAGGCACCTTCGATAAGAATATCGCCAGCAACAACCTTCTGGCCACGCTCAACGCGGACTTTTTGGTTGATTGAACGATCATCGTTACTCTTTGCAAAGTGAACGAGCTCGTAAATCTTTACACCGTCTTTATACTTAACGTGTACTTCGTCACCGTCAGCACGAACAACTTCACCGTCTGCTTCTGCAACGATTAATTGGCTCGTGTTCTTTGCAAGTTCAGCCTCAATACCAGTACCGACCGTTGGTGATTCTGGAGTAAGAAGTGGCACAGCCTGCTTCTGCATGTTTGAACCAGTAAGTGAACGGTCAACACGGTTTTTCTCGATAAACGGCACTAGTGATGCAGTTGAACCAAGAATCTGCTTGTGAGCAGCATCCATGTAAGTCACAGTTGAAGCATCAACCTGCTCTGGGAGGAGTCCATTACGAGCGCTCACACGCTCTGCAGCGAATGAACCGTCATCGTTAAGCTCAGCACCAGCGTCGGCGATAACTTCAGTAATTTCCTGTGAAGCGTCAAGGTAAATAACTTCGTCAGTCACCTTGCCGTTTTCTACCTTAAGATACGGAGTCTCAATGAAGCCGTATTCGTTAACGCGAGCATACGTAGCAAGGTTAAGTACGAGTCCAATGTTGGCACCTTCAGGAGTTTCTACAGAACATAGGCGTCCGTAGTGAGTTGGGTGGGCGTCACGAACGTCAAAGCCAGCACGTTCACGAGAAAGACCACCAGGACCCATAGAGCTTAGGCGACGCTTGTGTGAAAGCTCCGCGAGCGGGTTAGTTTCATCCATAAGCTGTGAAAGCTGTGAGCTAGCGAAGAATTCACGGACCGCAGCAACAACTGGACGAGCATTAATGAGTTGACCTGGAGTAACACTCTCGAGGTCGCTCATGCTCATACGGTCCATTGCGTTACGTTGCATGCGGAGCATACCAACGCGGAACTGACGGGCAACAAGTTCACCAACAAGCTTGATACGACGGTTTGAAAGCGCGTCGATGTCATCGGCAGGATCTTGAGTGTTATTAAGACGAATGATTTCCTTAATGATAGCAACGAGGTCGCTCATTTGGAAAACACGGTTTTCAGTTGTGTTAGCAACGTCAAGAGCAAGACGTTGGTTCAATTTGAAACGACCAACACGGCTGTAGTCAAATCGCTTGAAGTCGAAGAACATACGCTCAATCATGCTGCGAGCGTTATCAACAGTCGCAAGATCGCCCGGGCGAAGTCGGCGATACACTTCAATCAACGCTTCGTTTGATCCACGTGCTGGATCTTTATCGAGGGTGGCATCGATATATTTCACATCACCAGTGTCAACGTCAGCAAAGAGAGCTTTAATCTCGCTTGTCTTATTATGACCAAGGGCGCGGAGCAATGTCGTTACAGGCAACTTACGGCGACGGTCGATCTTTACGTAGATAGTGCCGTTTGAAGCTGTCTCAAACTCAAGCCATGCACCACGGCCTGGGATAAGCTTAGCGCCGTAGTTATTGCGTCCGGCAGCAGCATCAGCTGTGAAGAATACACCCGCTGAACGAATAAGCTGAGAGACAACAACACGCTCTGTACCGTTAATGACGAATGTACCCCGATCAGTCATCCATGGGTAATCACCAAGATAAATCTCTTGCTCTTTTACTTCACCGGTGACCTTGTTAGTCAACTCGACGTTAGCGTGGAGTGGTGCGTCAAAGGTAACATTATTTTCTTTAGCATGAGCTTCAGTTACTTTTGGACTCTGGAATGCATATTCCTTGAATCGCAGTTCGAGTTTCTGACCAGTGTAGTCCTCGATTGGATTAAGTTCTGCAAATATTTCACTCAAACCAGTCTCGACGAATTCACGCCAAGAGTCTTTCTGGTGAGCGATGAGATTTGGTAGCGGAAGGGCTGTGTCGTCTTTCGTAAAGAAAACACGCTTACTCGCCGCGTCAGGCTTGGTTTTTGCCATGGATGCTCCTCGCAATTGGATTATTGTTAGTTGGGTAATCGGCTCCGAAGATTCCCTAAACTATGGTCATTTCTCTGTTTGGTGCCACCCGACCAGAGAACACACGTAACCACAGCTACACTAC
>RCUJ01000342.1_pt1 | contig 27357 bp, 11 predicted proteins | sample 2166321 | NCBI WGS metagenome assembly RCUJ01 (sample SAMN09932808, study PRJNA488358) | compost metagenome | feature: garden; material: soil; isolation source: compost soil in an enriched community after 118 h of incubation | place: Germany: Experimental Botanical Garden Goettingen | collected... | reverse complement strand
TCGCTTAACGCGGCATAAAACTGAGACAATTCAATTTTCGGAATGTTTGGCATTGAAGCTCCCGCCATTAAAGCTGGCCATCCAAATCTTGATGAACCGTCTGTTGAATATAAAACGACTTTTTCAGGATATTTTTCTCTGTATTCACGAACGGCACGATAAACCTGATTGTCTGTTTCTTTTCCGGTTTTTAGTTTTCTAGCGTGCTGTCTTGGTGCTAAATTTACACCTCCTTGTGGAGCGTAAGCCGAACCGTCTTCTTTGTAATGCCAATAGCGAATGTCGATTACATCAACGGTTTTATTTCTTTTAGCATCATTTAAAATAGCATCCTGAACATCTTTAGTTGCACTTAATCCAATTAAGCCTTTTTTTCCTGTTTCGTCTTTCCATTTTTGAGCTTGGTCTAGCCAGAATTCCATAAAATGTAACGGACCCGTATATTCGGCACTTGTTAACTGAATTACATTACTATTTTCCTGAAAGTTCTCAAATGATTTTCTGATAAAACCTTCGTGTAATTTTCTTCTTTGCGCATTCGTAATATCATAAAACTGCTCCGCCATAAAAATACGTTTATCTCCTGCGTAAGGCGGTGGCTCTGGAAATCCTGTGCTGTTGATATTGTTTGCTGAACGCCACGGAGAACTCGCCCAGTGCGCTCCAGCTTCTAAAATATTGTGCTGAAAATATTGCTGATTGATTAATAATTGTCCGTTTGGTTCTGCCAACGTTGCGAACTGCGCTAAACGACTCCAGTACCAATCATTGAATTTTGTTAAATCGTATTTACTTAAATGATCCCAAGCTAGATCTTGTCCGCTTCTTGCGAAAGGCTGTTCGTAAAACGGAGGCCAAACATCGTCATCAATTCGGCGCACACGTTCGTGATCGTCCATTCTTCTATCGTACCATAAACCATAATTATGCTCTAAGGCAACGATCTTGTTTTTAGTCAAATAATCTACCGTTTCTTGTACTTTATCCGTCAATCCGTTTCCTGTTCTTCCTGGCACAAAACGAGTAATATGCGGTGTTGACTTGTTTACGAAATCGTCCGTTAAATCGCCTCTCCACCAAGCAACGTTGGTTTGTTTTCCTGCAATAACTTTTCCTTCAAAAGTTAACCAGCCGTTTTGAGTTGTTACTTTTGAATTTGATTTTTCTGTTTTATTTGGAGCAACTTTTAAATCGTTTGCATTTTTTAAGCCTTTATTATTTGTATTAATCGGATTTGCTTTTGAAGCTTCTACAATCAATTCTTGTAAACTCTTTGCCGTTGTAGCAGCGTTTTTAGTCAATTCTGCGGCAACTTCTACACTCGGACTTGAAGAAGCTTCTGAACCTAAATCATAGATAAAAGGCTGAACTTGAAGTTTTCCTAATCTGGCTTCTAGCTGTGTGTAGAATAAACTTCTTGGACTGATATGTTCGTTTACATTTTTCCAATGTCCGTTTCCTCCAAATTGCCCCCAAACTCCAAAAGCCCAGTTTTGTGCTGTTGGCGGACTATAACATTCTACTTTTGATGCCGATGATTCCCAGATTACAGAATTCGCAGCTGTCCATCCTGCTCCTCTTCCGCCTTGTTCTCTGTTATTGTAACTTAATGCTTTTCCGTCGATATTGGCAATGTCAAATAAAACTCCAGTTGCCCAGCTTCCAATTGCGCCACTGTTTTCGAATGGCAAATGTGATTCACATTGTACGAAAGCGTTTGGACCAGTTGTACCGAATCCGCCAACGGCAAAATCATGATATCCAAATTCTGAATAACAACGCTGAAATAAAGTCTGCTGACCTTCAGTATAAAAAGTATGTCTTCTAAAAGATGCGATTTCAGAAATTGGTTCTGTTGCAATACAATCTTCAACCGTAATTTGTTGACTAGTTTTTAAAATCGTAACCGATCCACCAGCAAAATGTTTGAAATTCACTTGTTTTACCCAAGCATTTCTGGTGTTTTCAATGCTGATTGCCTGCCAACGGTGTTCTTCGTCTTTTAAATTTGAAGGATTGTAGGTTGATTTTATTAAGATATTTTCTATTCCGATATTTTCAGTTCTTCCCTGCCAAGAATAAACAGTTATTTTTGAAGTTCCTAAAACATCATCCAAAGACATTGTGATTGGCGCGTTTACGGTTACTTCGTTTCCGTTAATTTTGGTAACAACGCGATTCCAAGTCGTAGTCCAGTCGCCTTTTTTCCAGCCAATCCAAGAAGTTTCTCCACCAAAATCCTGCATGTTTAGTTCTTTAATGAAATTATCCGTTAAAGGTTTACTGATTTCGATTTCGTCTCCAACTTTTAATTTTGAAGTATTTTTTAACTGGATTTTCTGAGTTCCAAGTGGAGTATAAGCGTTGGCAAATTCAAATGAATCTTTATACACTTTATCGTTTACGCCTAAAATTCTAATTAGAGCTTCTCTTTCTAATCCGGTTCCTAAAAGTACAGTTCCGTTTTCGGTATTACCACTTCCTCTTAAAACTACTCCCGATTTTCGGATATATAATGTTCCGCTGATTTTGAAAGTTCCTTTGTCTAACAAAACTGCTCCACGAAATCCTGATTTGTCCGGTTTTAATGCACTTACATAATCAATTGCGTTTTGGATTTTCTGAGTTGCATCTTCTTTTTGTATAGAAACGAAAATTTTGTTATCTAGATTTGGAATCGCAACTTCTGAGTTTCTATATCCTGCAAAAGAAAAATCTGGGATTTGATTTCCTTGATTATCGGCTGTGAAAGAAAGTTTTCCTTCTTTGGTTTTTACTATGTCTGGGAAATTGTTTTGGGCTGTGATGTTTATACTGAAAAGCATCGCCAAACCAGATAAAACTATTTTATCTTTTTGAAGGGAGATTGTATTTTTTAACTGGATAAAATTCACCTTATTATTTTTTAGAAATGTTTAGAATATAGAAAATAGAGTAAAGAATATAGATTTCTTCAAAGCTAAATCATTTTTTCTAATGTCTATTTTCTATATTCTTTACTCTATTTTCTAACTCTTATTGCAACAATGATTTCAGCTTCGCTAAAGTATCTGTATTGTTTTCCATTTTCGTCCAATCAACTTTACTGTTTGGATCGATTCCGTTAAAATATTTTTCGATGTTGGTATATCCGTCTCCGTTTGCATCTTTATTAGCGTCTGAAGCATCATTTGGATTTAAACCAAATTTCTTTTCCCAAGCATCTGGAATTCCGTCATTGTCTGAATCTTTATAGGATTTTCCCTTGTAAGTTGGATATCCGCCAACTTGGTCAGGATGTGTTATAATTCCTTTTTTATAAGAGTCTGCAGGCAATCTTCTTTTGATGAATTCTTTTCCGATATTATTTTCTAAACCGTCTTTAACTTCGATTTTTCCTGTTTTAACTTGTTTCAAAATTCTTTCGTCAACGGCATCTCTTTTTGGGATTGTGGCTCCAACATTCGTTAAAACAAAATCATAAGCTTCTTCTGCCGACATGATATTAAACTTTGGCATTGAAAAAGGTTTTGGCTGTTTAATAGCTGCTAAAAATGCTGCCGTTTCTGCTTCTGGAAGGTTTTCCAATTGCACGCCACCATTCCAGTTGTCTGCTGTAACTTCTGGAGAACCAACAATAAAGTTTCCTGAAACATAAGCTCTTCCGTATTGCTTTGGTTCAATATAACCTGATTCTGGTTTTACAATTCTATGTGAAATAGGTTCGTTTTGCGGCGTTATTGGACCTGGTTTGAAATAGTTATTGATGATGTTTAACATCGAACGATAATCTCCACCGTCAAGCGTACGATTCCACCAATTGAATACTACGTTATTCACAAAATTAAAGTCGCCATACATTCCGATAGAAGCATTTCTAGAAATGTTGTCGGCCCATAAGTTGCGCATAAAAGTACTATTTAATCCGCCGATTGTACTTCCGAAAGCGTGATTGTACGTATCTAAACCTTCTGATGAAATAGTGTTTTGAATCGTGATATTACAAGCTGGTAATTTTTCTAGTTTTGACTTTGCGTTCGCAGCAAATTGATGTCTGTATAAAGAAATATTTTCGTCTAATCCCCAGCTTACAGAACAATGATCAATGATTATATTTCCCATAGGATTTCCGCCCAAAGCATCGTCTCTTCTCGTTACTTCAGTTGCACCACGTCTAAAACGCATGTGTCTGATAATAACATCATGTGTGTCGATTTCTAAAGTTTCTCCGGCAATACAAATTCCGTCACCCGGAGCAGTTTGCCCAGCAATGGTGACGTAAGGAGCACGCATGCTGATTCTTTTTTTCAATTGAATAATTCCCGAAACGTTGAAAACAATTGTTCTTGCCCCAACCGCTTCGCAGGCTTCACGAAAAGTTCCTTTTCCGCTGTCTTCTAAACTCGTAACCACAAATATTTTTCCGCCACGACCACCTTGTGTGTATGCTCCACCGCCTTCAGCACCTGGGAAAGCAGGAATATCTGCCTGCACAAAATCTTTTGGGTAAGAAGCCCAAGGCAAATAAGGTTTTCCTTGTTTTGCTTCTTCTTTAATGATATGAAGATTAGCATTCCAGATTTCGCTCAGTCTTTTTTCTTCCTCAGCTAAAATAGCGTCTGCTTTTTCTTGGACAGGTTTTGGAATTACGGGATATTGGGCATACGCCGATGACACAAGAGAACAAAATGACAATGCCATAAATGTTCTTTTTAAAGTACGGTTTGGGAAAATATTTTGCATTTTTTAGCGATTAGTGATTAGTGACTAGTCCTTAGTTTTTTTAGTGATTAGCACTTAGTAATTAGTTAAAAAACATCCATAATGAATTTTAAAAAAACTAATTACTAATTACTAGGCACTAAGTACTAATTTTTAGCTTTTTCTCTTTGCTCAACACGTTCGTGCCAATCTTTACTTTCTTTATTTAAATCGTAACCTTGTTTTGATAAATAATTATTGATTCTTCCTTTGTATTTACCAAACCAGCCGTGCTTTTCTTTAGATGAACCTGCGTCCATTGCATGTTCTCTCGCTTCAACTAAAGCTTTGTAGATGTAGTCTTTTTGTTCTGCAGTTAAGTTTGGAAGCATGTCGTTGTAACCAGCAACTGTAATTGGAAGCACACCATAAGTCATTCCGTCTTTCACTTCAGTGATTTTGTCTTCTGATAATTCTTTCCCTAATTTTTTAATGTAAGATTTATGCAGTTTTGTAATTGATTCGTCTGCTTTTGCTTTCAGTTTATCAATTTTCTCGTTTTGCTTTTCTTTTGCTAAAGAAGCATCTTCTTTCACTTTTTTGATTTCAGCGTCTCTTCCGTCCTGAATTTCAGTTAAATCTCTGAATTGCTGTGCAATGATATTTGAAACTACTTTTTCCTTAGCTTCGTTTTTCAAATCTAACTTGGTAACGATTTTTGCCGCTCTTTCGTTGGTAACTTTTACATATTCAGGGTCTAAATGCTGTTGTGCATTTAAACTTGAAAATGCAAAAACCAGTGATAAAAAACCAGCGTTTAATTTATTTAGTGCCATGAGTTTTCTTTTTTAATTTGATTTAAAACATAGTTTGCTTTGGTTAAAAAGTTAAATAATTTTCTATCTGCTTAACTTTTTAATCTCGCAAAGTCGCTAAGACGCAAAGTTTTTTCTGCTTTTCTTTTTCAATAAACTTTGCGTCTTAGCGACTTTGCGAGCAATTTTATGTTTTCAAAAATTGTTCCTTATTTTAAATCTAATAAAGGTCTAACTAAAGTTTCTTTGTTATTAGCCAAATCTTTCCAATCCACTTTTATTGCAGGATTTACGCCGTTAATGTAATCTTCAATATTTGAGTATCCGTCTCCGTTTAAATCTCCTTGAGCATCAGATGGATCATTCGGGTTTAAACCGTATTTTTTCTCCCATGCATCTGGCATTCCGTCTTTATCTGTATCTACATAAGGTTTTCCTTTGTATTCTGGATATCCTCCAACTTGAGAAATATCCGTGATAATTCCTTTTTTATAAGAATCCATCGGTAAACGTCTATGTTCGAATTGGTAGAAAGTCTTTTTCTCTAATCCTTTAGCATATTCTGGAACTCCTGTTTTTACCGTTCTAACGATTCTTTCGTCTACTTTATCTCTAATTGGCAGCGTTGCTCCAACATTTTTCAATACAAACTCATATGCTTCGTCTGCTTTCATGAATGGACGAAACCATGGCATTGGGAAAGGTTTGTCAGTTTTCATTTTAGCGAAATACTCTTTTGCTTCATCATACGTCATCAATTCCCCTTTTTTATTCTCTAACTGAATTCCGCCATCCCAGTTGTCTTTAGTTACTTTTTCGTTTCCGTTAACAACATTTCCATTTACGTAAGCTCTACCAAAAACCATATAAGGCAATTTACTTCTTCCTGATTCTGGCTTTAAAATTCTATAGCTGATTGGCTGCGTTAAATCGGTTACAGGACCTGGTTTGTAGAAGTTGTTGATGATGTTGTAATTAGCAGTATAATCTCCACCATCTGTAGATCTGTTATACCAATTGAAAACTACGTTGTTGACAAAATTGAAAATTCCGTTCCAACCGATAGAAGGATTTCTTCCTGCATTATTCGCCCACATATTTCTCATGAAAGAACAGTTTTCTCCACCTAAAGTACTTCCGAAAGCATGATTGTAAGTATCTAATGCTTCTCCAAATAAACTGTTTTGGATTGTAATATTTACAGTTCCAACTTTAATATCTGGATAACCTGGTCCTGGATTGTACATATGTCTGTATATTGACATGTTTTCGTCTAATCCCCAAGTTGCAGAAACGTGATCGATCATGATGTTTCCAACAGGATTTCCTCCAATAGCATCATCGCGACGTCCTACAAAAGTTTCTCCACGACGGAAACGTACGTGTCTGATAATTACGTCATGCGTATCAATCCAAGTTGATTCTCCAGCGATACAAATTCCATCACCTGGAGCCGTTTGTCCCGCAATCGTAATGTAAGGCGCACGAATGATCAAAGGACTTTTTAATCTGATAATTCCAGCAACATTAAATACCACTATTCTCGCTCCTCCTTGTTCGCATGCTTCACGCAAAGTTCCCGGTCCGCGGTCTTCTAGACTTGTTACCGTATAAACTTTTCCGCCACGACCTCCAAAAGTGTACATTCCACCACCCTCAGCACCAGGAAATGCAGGAATTTCTGCCTGAGGTAAATCGGTTGGTCTTGCTGCCCACGGAATATAAGGTTTTCCATGTTTTGCTTCTTCTTCAATAACAACTAAAGCTTTTGTCCAAGCTTCATCAGAGAGTCTTTGAGCTTCTTCCTTAATTGCTTTTTCCTGAGCCTGAACTTCTGGACTTATCTTCGGATATTGAGCAAAACATTTTGCACTTCCTAAAAAAAGCAGAGATGATGCGATAAATAATGCGGAATTTTTCATGTTAATTTCTAGTTGTGGTAATTCTTTTTAAACAAATCACCTGTATCTTTTGACGAATACAGGTGAAAAGCTTTGTATGTTAATCTTTTTATTGTGTTAAATCTATTCTTGATAAATGTATGTTCCAGCTGCTCCATTACCATCTTTCCATCCAACAGTTTGTGTCAACCAAGGGTTATTCACTAAAGCACTTTGATTTAATCCCATAATGTAGTAATTAGATCTCCATGAAATTGGAGTCGCAACGTTACCAACATTATCCATTGGTGTTGGAGGTGAACGTAATACGAAATTATTAGTATAGAACGTTGCTAAAGCAGTAATTTGAGCTTGAAAGTTTGATGCATCTGGATCTACCGAAATAGAAGCACGAGCATTTGCTAAAGGATCTGTACCTACTGCACTAGTTCCATTTTTATAATGCAAATAATTTCCTATACGTTGTGTCCCGTTTATCACCGGAATACCCAATTTACTATTCGTATTATCATTAATTGCAGCGTCATCACTATAAAGCATCCATCTTTGAGTATCCCAAAAACGTTTTCCTTCGTAAGCTAACTCCACTCTACGCTCATATAAACAAGCTTCAAGTGCTGCATATTTGTCTCCTAATGTTCCTATTCCATAATTATCTGTTGCAGGAATTCCAACACGTTTACGAATTCTCCCTAAATAAGTAGTAGCATTACCAACATCCCCTTTAGCCGCATAACATTCTGCAATGTTCAATACTAACTCGGCAAAACGATATTCCATAATATCTGTTCCAGAAATTTGAAAGTTTGATGCATTGCTTACTGTTGGGCTAGACATTTTACGAATAAAGGCAGGACTCGCAACATCATTACCCATACTAAAGCCAAAAGTATTAGCATTGGTAGGACTAGTCCATCGATATGCCCAAACAGTTGGAGCTGCCGCTGTCGCTAAACTATTATTGTAAGGCCAATAGCTTCCTGAAAACCCAAATGTTCTGTAAAAACGCGGATCACGATCTTTAAAAAATAAGAATGGATCATAATTATTTGCAGTTGTAGGTCTTTTTCCACTAGCCATAGGGAATAAGTCAATCATACTTTGTGGTGCATCAACTCCTCCGCTTCCTTGTCCGCCTTGGCTTGCCAAACGCATTGATCTTTCCCAAGAGTTATTTGACTGTAAAGAAGGAGTAACTGTCGTACTACTCGCTAAAAGCTTAACAACAATAGCTTCTGAAATAAATGCATTATCATTAACATAAAACATTCTTTCCCAATCTCTTGCAGTTGTACCATATAAACCATGACCTTGCGAAGTTAATTCTGTTTCTGCTGCTAAACCAGCTGCCAAAGCAGCATCCCAGCGATCTGTTGCAGAATCCCAATTTTTATTGAACAACGGACTTGCATAGGTCAATAAAACACGTGCTTTTTGAGCCATTGCTGCTCCTTTTGTAAAACGGCCATAATCACTAGCTGGCCATTTAGGTGGTAATAAACCAGCTGCTAAATCAAGATCAGCCACAATTTGTTTAACCAACTCCGCTACTGTAGCTCTTGGTATTTTTATTGAAGGATCATCTTTAGAAGGAGTTTGAACTGTTGTTACAATTGGAACACCACCATAAGTACGCATTAAATCAAAATATTGGATAGCACGTAAATAATACATCTGACCTTTAATTTGATCACGAAATGCCTGAGGTAAATTAGCTCCATCTACGTCAATTCTTTCCAACATAACATTAATGTCTCTAATTCTGTTATAAGGATCGTTTGAAGGGTTTTCAACCAATGTTTTTCCGAAATAGCCAGATCCGTCCGCCGCATTTTCCAAAGTTATATTTGGATTAATCATAGCCGAAATACCACCTATTTCCTCTGTATAAGAAGTCTGAGTAGTTGTCCAAGATCCAACAACTACTGCTGTAGGTGTTTTGTATCCATCATAAAAATCGTAGTATAAATTGTTTACATACCAATTAACACGTTCTTCACTTTGAAAAAACTCTGCATCATAATACTTATACTGTTTTTTATCTTCTAAAAAGTCATCACTACATGAAACTCCTAATACCATTAAAAGTATCATTGTTATATATGTATAAATTTTTGCTTTCATAATTGTTTTTTAATTAAAATTAGAATGATACATTCAAATTAATTGACCAAGTTCTAAGAGTTGGATATCTTGAAACTGAATCATCATACATATTTCTATAATGATTTGGATAAGGATTATATAAATCCCAAAGGTTGTTACCTGTTACACCTAAAGTAGCTTTCTGGATATTTAATTGCTTCATAGCTTCTTTTGGAAGTTCAAATCCGAAAGACATATTTCTAATTACACATCTAAAAGTATCTAACTGCCAGAAATCTGATGGAACTAAAGCAGACTCTTGTGCCATATTAGGATACTTACCATTAGGATTATCAGTAGCATCATACATATCTGTCCAGAATGATTCGTGAGACCAATCGTTATGAGCAGATCCAATACCTTGTTTTACTAAATCAATAGATCTGTAGCCTCCCCAAGAAGTCTGAATCTGTGTTTTAAAATAAAACGTTTTATATTTGAACCCAAGATTGCTTGTAAAACCGTATGTTCTATTGTTTTTTGCCAATTTAACGTAGTCTTCATTTGCCATAATTCTACCATCAGCTCCGGCCTGAGTTCCTGTTGAAGCATTGTAAACACCTCCAGTATCTTCGTAAGCCAACATACCTTTTCTCATCATACTTACATTATTGATAGTTAGATAATTAGGCACACCTCCTGCTGCTGTAGCTCTTTCTGTCAAATAATTCCAATAATTAGCTATATCCTCGTCTGTTCTTAAGATACCATCCCCTGTTGAAGTTCCTTTCCAAGTTCTGAATCCCCACTGTGGAAAAAAGGTAGAATGACCAACCTCTGTTACATTCATATTTGCGTTTGGTCTTGCAAGTGTAGGGTATTGTTTGATTTCGTTATTGTTAAACGCAAAGTTTATTCCAACATTATAACTAAAGTTTTCTTTAATTTTATCATTCCAATTTAAACTAAACTCACTTCCCCAGCTATTAACCGCAGCATAATTGACCTCTGCAAAACCACCTCCAACAGTAATTGGAGTACCTGCTTCACCTGCCAATCCAATCAAGGCATCTGTTGTTTTATCATAGTAGTAATCTGCTGAAATTTGTAGTCTGTTTTTAAGGAAAGCCACATCAATACCAATGTTATTTTTGATTGTAGTATCCCAATGTACATCTTCATTTGGATTTGGGCGTGGTGTTATTCCACCTCCCAAAAGCCCTCCATTTCCACCAAACTGTGCTCCTTTGTCAGCTAATGGTTCGTAAAACTGCAACCATCTCCAATAATCAATATTATCCTTACCCGTTTTTCCAATTGAGTAGCGTAATTTCAAGTTATTGATCCAAGAAACATTATCAGTAAACCAATCTTCTTTAGATACTACCCATCCTAATTGAGCGCCTGGGAAAAAGCCCCAATAGTTTTGCGGTGCAAACTTAGTAGAAGCGTCACTTCTAAATATAAATTCAACAAGATATTTATCTTTAAAGTTATAGTTTAAACGTCCAAGGTAAGACTGAGTACCTGACTCCACTTTCACAGCTTCAGAGTTTGTGCTTATAGGTCCTGCAGTAGTGCTATTTCCTAAAAAGTCTTTTGAAGTTCCTTCATAAGCTAAACGAACTCGTTTGTTCCATGCTTCTGATTGCTCATAACCAAACATCGCAGATACATTATGATTTCCAAACGTTCTGGCATACGTTGCAAAAAAGTTAGCCTGAATTAATTTATCCAAATCCGTAGTATAATAAGCTCTTGAACCACGTGTATTCGTTTCTGGCTTTCCACCATTTGCAAACTCAGAATTTGCAGTTAAGAGGTGATTATCCTGTTTTTCATGATTAGCAATTCTTAACAAATCATAAGGCAATTGATACTGCTCTGTATAATTGCTTGATTGACTTCTTGCAAAACTTCCTTTTACACTTAAACCTTTTACAAATGGCAGTTTGTATTCCAAAGACAAATTGACATTATATGAAAACTGCTCTTCAATTTGCTTTCCAGCATCTAAAGCCGCAAAATAGTTCCATCCTGCAATAGTTGTATTAGCGTTTGCACTTCCTAAGTTACGATCTGAACGCGGGAAAGGAGACACCCAATACGTTTGACCATTTATTGTTGTATCCCAAGGAACGTACTTTGGCATATGCAATAAATAAGCATAATCTGCCTGTTCTCCTCCAGCTGCTGAACCAAAACTGCTATCGTTTAAGTTTGCTGAAGATTTAGTATATGATTTAGTTACATCTGTTGTAATAGCAGAAACGGAAGCAGAAAATTCTAAGTCTTGAGAAATTTTAATATTTGTTCCTGTTCTGAAATTCCATTTTTTATAATCTTGTTCTCCTAAATTAGGCCCTTGATCAAAGTAGGTAACACCAGCAAAATAAGTTGCTTTTTCAGTTCCTCCGCTTGCAGAAAGCGACTGTCTTTGTTGTGTAGCCGGCTTCCAAGCTTTTTTAAGCCAATCATAGTCTAAGCTTTTCATTTGTTCAAGCTCTGCAGCAGAAAAATATTTAGACGTAACAGGGTCTAAATTTGAATTCAAAAATCTATTTTTCCAAATTCCATGCTCATAGGCACTCATTGTTTTACCGTGACTTACCGCATCATTAAAAGAGTACTGACTGTAATAAGTAAACTTTGGTTTTCCAGATTTTCCTCTTTTAGTCTTCACTATTATAGCTCCTTGTGAAGCTCTTGATCCATAAATCGCTGCAGAACCATCCTTTAAAACAGTCATACTTTCAATTTCTGAAGGATCCAATTGATTAAAAGTCTCCAATGTAGGTTTTCCATTTTGAGGATCAATTTGCACCATATCATCAATAACTACTAATGGGATAGATGAATTACCGTCTTTTGAAAATCCAAAAGTTTGACGAATCTGAAGAGTTGCAGCATCTCCTGGACGTCCAGCTCCCCCTTCAACATTTAAACCTGGAGTTAAACCTCTTAATGCTTCAGATAAGTTTGACACAGGCAAATCCTGAAAATCATCTGGTTTCAAGGTAACCATAGCTCCCGTAACATTATTCTTTTTCTGTGTACCGTATGCAACAACAACAATATCGTCTAGTACATTAGAATCTTCAGATAATTTGGCATCTACTATTGCGCGTCCGTTAACTGGAATTTCTAATTTTTTCATCCCAATAAATGAAAACACTAAAGTAGCACCTGGTTTTACTTTAATCTCATACTTACCATTAAAATCTGTTGTAACTGTATTCTTTGTAGATTTCTCAGTTACATTTACTCCTGGAAGAAGGCCTGATACATTATCGGTAACAGCTCCAGTTACAGTAACTTGATTACTTTGAGCATAACTCAATACACTCATCAGTGTAAACAAAAGAAAACTACATCTTTTTATAAGTGCTTGTTTCATAAATGTTTTTTTGGTTAGGTTATTAATGTTAGTTAGTCATGTTTAATGTGTTTGGCCTATTAACAAAATTTTTCTTAATGGAATCTTAAATTAATTTTATTAAATGTTTAAAACACATTTATTTTAATATTCCAAAAATAGGACGATGACGCATTAGAACCGTCCTGCTCTATCCTGTTTTAATCGCAGAATGTCAAAAAAAATGTGACTAAAAAAACAATATTAATAAAAAACGAATGGAAAAAATAGATGAACCAAAATATTTAAGACAAATGTTTGCTTAAAAGAAAATTTACAAACTTATTTTGATTAAAAAACAACAAGATTGTTATCAAAAATAAACATATAGTATATATTCTGCAAAACTAATTACTATTAGTACTGATAAATAATAGCTTATAAAATACTAATTTTTACGAAAACGATAGAGATAAATACTGTAAGTATATTTTTTTTAGATTAAAAAGCTTACAAAAACAAACAAAAGACACCTACAGGTTACTCCAAAAAATTCCTTAATTTTTTTTACTAAAAAAAAATATTTTTAAACGTAAATTCTGACCAACAAAATTTAAACTGCTTTTTTATAATTTTTTGATTGATTGAAATCAAAAAAAAAAGCCCGCTAATCCAATCATTAGCGGGCTTGCCTTATTCTTTTTAAACTTATAATTTCTTCATTGCATTAAAAACCAATCGAGCTACTTCAATTCCGCCTTTAGTTTGAAAATGCGTATTGTCTTTTTGCCCTTCTGGGAAAGCTGGAAACTTACCTGCTTCAAAATTCATAAAATAATTCACAGTTACAAACTCTTGTCCTTTTAAAGAAAAGAAATCTATCGAAAGTTCATTCAAATCAATGTATTTTACATTCAACTCTTTTGCCACATCAATTGCGGCTTGCGGATAATCTCCATGAACATTACTAAGCTTTCCATCTTTCCATGGATAATTTCTAGCAACCGGTGTCAATACAATTGGAGTTGCACCTTTTTCTTTGGTTTGATTAATGAACAAACGCAGGAACTCTTTATAACCTTCAATATTTACATAACGTTCCGTTTTTTCAACCGAAGCATCATTATGTCCAAACTGCATCATCACAACATCTCCTTTTTGAAGTGACTTATAAACCGAAGCCCAACGTCCTTCTTGAAAAAAAGTTCTCGTGCTTCTTCCGCCTTTTGCACGATCATCGACTTTTACTTCTTTGGAAGAACCAACAATATTCTTAACCAGCTTTAAACTGTCTTTTTGGAAAAAAGGCTGAAAAACTTGTCCCCAACCCACTTGTGGAAACTTCTTGGTTTGATAATTCTCTTCTAACGAGTAATCAGCAACTGTAGAATCTCCAATTAAATAAATCGTTGTTACTTTTGACTTAAAACTAAAAGCCCCAAATAGTAAAACAGAACACAATGCGATTACGTAAACTCTAATTTTCTTCATGACTTTATTTATTTGGATTCCATCCGTTTAAAACTAAATCTCTATCATATCTTTTAATATCCTCTTTCTTTAATTGATGCGACCAAGAAACACGCTGAGACACATATTTAGCACTTGAACCTTTACTTCCATATTCAGCATAATAAGCCGTTTTATCTTTATCAGGAAAACGAGTATCGATCCAAGCATTCCAACCTTCAGCAATGATATGCGAACCTAAATCTGTATTAATAAAAACGGTTTGTGCATAAGGTCTCCACGGTCTTCCTAAAAACACGTTATCTACCGATTTGTCTTTTGCAGTAAGTTTACAATCCAGAAAAACAAAACCGTAAGCTTGTCCTTGCGGGGTTGAAGCAGCTGTTATATAGGAATTCACTAAACTTTCGATAGTACACTTATAAAAATAAGCCGTCGCAGCGCCAAAAATAAAATCGGTTGTTCCGTTGATAAAACAGTTTTCAAAGTAAGTTCGCGTATTTCCTTCAGATAAATAAAGCGTATCTTGATTTGCTAAAAGATTGCAATTCTTTACAATTACTTTATCGCCTTTAATGTGAAGAGCTACCGCCTGTCCTACTCTTCCTGCTGTGTTTTCGACAGTTAGATTTTCAAGCGTACAATCATTCCCTTTAATAATAAAAGAATACGAAGTTCCTGTTCCAAATTCTTTTTTGCCCGATGGATCTGGTTCCCGAAGCTGTTTTCCTGAATAATCATCAAATGAAATTATGGTTTTATTTCGATCAAGACCTTTTAAAGTAATAAAGGATTTTGAAACTGGAATTTCCAATTTCTCTACATACTTTCCAGGCTTTATCGTGATTACAACTCTTTTCTCCGAATTATCTTTTACATTATTCACCGCTTCCTGAATCGTTCTAAAATCGCCAGAACCATCTTGAGCAACGGTTAATGCTAATTTATTATCAAGCGTTTGAGCTGATATTGAAAGTGTTGTTATTAAAAATAAGGTTAGAATATATTTCATCTGTTTTTTATTTTTTTGTCATTTCGACCGAAGGGAAAAATCACACACGTAGCTCGACAAAGATTGACGATTCTGATTGTGGAGTTTTTTGTGTGATTTCTCCCTTCGGTCAAAATGACAAACTTTGCGTTTATACTTTTAATTTAAAAATCCGTTTTAATCCGCGTTTTGCCAAGGGCAATCCGTTTCATCCGCGTCCAAAATTTAGTGCGACATCCAAACCGTCATTTCTCCTTTTCCTTTATTTCCCCACGCAAAATAAGGAATTAATTTTATTGATACTGCAGTCGCATCTTTAGAAGAAAGCGGTTTGTATAAAGATTTATTCCAAGAATTATTAGAATTTATAACTGCTTCTGCATCAATGCTAACTAAGTTTCTATTATTCAATAAGAAATTGTTAATTGTAAATTTTGATTTCAAATTCAAAGCCACATCATTTACACTTATTTTCGCAGGAAGCTGATCTGATTCTAAACAGTAAACCAAAGGTCCTCTCTTTACGGCTACCTGATTTTTAACTTCTTCCACCAACGGATTCGCTTCCATCAATTCAACTGGCATTGGAAGATTCAATTCGATCACATCTCCTTTTTTCCATTTTTGATTTAATTTCAAATAAGTTCCAGAAACGATTTTATCTGTAATTTTCGAATTATTCACCGAAACTTCAGCATTCTGACTCCAGCCTGGAATTCTTAAAAAGAAATTTTGTAAATCTTTAGGAGCTTTTACAATTTTCAGCGTTATTTTTCCGTCCCAAGGATAATTAGTCTGCTGTTCAATTTCGATTTCTTCTCCGCTTAAAGATTTTGTTTTCAATTGATTACTTCCGTATAAATTAACATACAAACCTTCTTTCGAAATATTGTAAGCATAATTTCCAACTTCGGCAATTGTTCTCGTTACGTTTGGAGCGCAACAGTTTGATAAGGCAATATAACCTTCACGTTCATTTCCCCAACGCTGATGAAATGGCAAATCGTTAGAAACATTCAGCGGATTATTATAAAGAAATTTTTCTCCTTCTAAATCCATTCCCGAAAGTACGCTGTTATATAATGCTAATTCTACGATATCAGCATATTTGGCATCTCCGGTAATCTGAAGCATTCTCCAGTTCCATAAAACATTACCAATATTGGCACAGGTTTCGGTATGAGCAGTTGCATTTGGCAATTGAAAAGGTCTTCCGTATGCTTGGTGAATTTTCTGAACGACAGATGGATCATAAGAAGTTCCGTCTGGTGAAACGCCGTCGTATAAAGATCCGCAGCCTCCTGTAATGTACATTTTACGATACGTTAGATCATCCCAAATCGATTCTAAATTGTCTAATAATTTCTTTTCTCCCGTTTCAGCATACAAATCGGCAACTCCTGCGTAAAGATAATTGGCTCTTACAGCGTGTCCCATTGCAGTTGTCTGCTGTCTAAACGGAACTCTATCTTGATTATCATCGGTTCCGTCATTTGTAGTTCCGCGAATATCGATTAGATTATTGGCTAATTCTAAGTATTTCGGATTTTTGGTCGTTCTGTACATTTCGACAATTCCCATGTAATGAGACGGACAAATTGCATTTCGAGCCAATTCTGGTGAAGCTTTTTTGTAAAAATCATACAAGAAATCAGCAACACCTTTTGCAATATTCAGGAAATTTGTTTTTCCTGTGGCACGATAATGAATACAAGCTGCAGTCATTAAATGTCCCATGTTGTATTTCTCAAAACCCAATTGTTTTTTCACTTCTTCTGGCCCTAAAGTTCCCCAGCGTTCATCAATTAAAACCGGCGTATGAATATAACCGTCTTTGCGCTGTACTTTCGCGAAAAGCGCAATGGCTTTATCCATTTCAGCATCGAGTTTTTTATCTTTTGTAACGGCATAGGTTGCAGCCATTCCTTCAAAAATCTTGTAGAAATCACCATCATGAAACGAAGGACCTTTAAAAGTTCCTTTGCTTAAACCTGCAGCAATTTCGAAGTTTTTGTACGCATGCGAAATCTCATCGTTGTGATACAAATCCCACATGTATGGCAATGTGTTTTTGGTTTCTACATCAAATTGTTCTTTCCAGAAACCGTTTGTCCATTTTACATCTTGCAAACCTACACTCTGCAATTTAGAATACGGACTTTCTGAATTTGCAACCAATCCTTTGTTCTGAGCAAACACTCCAGTGCTAACAAAAAACAATCCTAGGGAAACATTTAATATTTTTTTCATTCTTTTATAATTTTGAACCATATAAGCAATATAAGTTCATTTAAACTAACCTTTTTAAACTTTCGCAATACAGATTTAAGTCAAACTTATAATATCTTATATCGCTTATATGGTTTAATAATTTATTTTACAAAGAAATTAATGGTTCTGCTCATTGAATCTCCATCTGCATCTTTTACCGTTACTACGAAAGAAGCAAATCCTTTTTCAACAGCTGTAAACTGAATTTCTTTTCCTTTTAAAACCACTTTTCCATTTTTAAGATAAGAGAAAGTATAAACTGGTTTGTTTTCGTATCCTTTAAAATAATCTGTGGCATTTAAAGTTTTTTTCTCTCCCGAATTCACAAAATAATGAGGCTGCGCCAACCAGTCTAAATAATTATCCAACTGCGTAAATCCATCTTTATCAGTATCTAAATTCGTATCTGAAAAATCTCCAGCTTTTGAATTTTCGTTTAAACCAAAAGCTTTTTCCCACCAGTTTGGCAATCCGTCATGATCTGTATCCCAATCTGACGGACGAGTTTCTGAAGCAAAATTTGGCCATCCGCCTGCATCTTGTTCATTATCGATCATACCACCTAAACCGCTTTTACTGCCTTTGTAAGTAAAAGTTCCTTTTAAAGTTTCATCAACAATTCTATTATCGTGTTTATCAAAAAGCGGCTGATTGGCACCAACATCTGAAAGTACATTTTTATACGCCGCTTTCGCTGATTGCGTTTCTACGTAAGAAGGAAAAAATGGTTTGTCAACGAAAGTTTCATAATCTACTTTTTCATTATGGCTTATAGTAGATTTTCTGCCTTTCTCCTGAGATTTTTCATCAAAGTAACCTGGCATAATATTTCCGTTAAAATAATAACGCTGCATTCCTTTTCCAACACCTTCGTGCTGTGCATTTAACGCGACAAATATTTTAGTTGAAGCTCCAGGTTTGTAAAAATTGTTTACAAAATTCACCTCGTTTGCACCGCCGTCTGTCGTTCTTTGTCCCCAGTTGTAAACCACATTATTGGTAATATCCAATCTTCCTGTGTAGTAGCCATCTCCATTTAAACCACCGCCAATACTCCAGTTTCTTCCGTAATTATGAGCTAGTAAATTGTGATGAAAACTTCCAATATCTCCGCCAATTGTTGCTGCAAATCCGTGCATTTTTCCAGCAGGATATTTATCATGTCCAGCCACATTTAAAGCTTCAGAAATTAACGTTCTCTGTAACGTAATATGATGCGCACCACGCGAACTAAACGATTCATCAATTGTCCAGCTAATCGAGCAGTGATCAATTATACTATAATCTGCACCTGTTAATCCCATTCCGTCAAAAGTAGTTCCACCTCCAATTCTTACTTTTAAAAATCGAACTACACCATCATTTCCTGTCAAACCAATTGGCGCTCTACTGATCGTGATTCCTTCTCCCGGAGCAGTTTGTCCAGCAATAGTGATATAAGGCTGATTTGCCACTAATCTCGAAGCCAGTTTTATATTTCCCGAAACATTAAAAACGATCGTTCTTGGTCCAATTTCCTGATTGATTGCATCACGTAAACTTCCCGGACCATCGTCATTTAAATTGGTTACTTCAATTACTTTTCCGCCACGTCCACCAACAGCGTAACGTCCGTAACCTTCAGCACCTGGAAACGCCAATTGTGCAGGTTTAAACGACCATACATTTCCTAATGTAAGTTCGCCATTATTATCCACTTCATCGACTCTCCAGTAATACGTTGTTCCGCTGTACAAATCAGAAACTGTAAACGATTTATCAGTCAGTTTTCCTTTAAACTCTTTTGAAGATTCAGTTGCGTTTTCTACTGCATTTTTATCTTCACCGAAATATATTTTATGCGATGCCACATTTTTTACTGCATCCCATTTTAAGGTTAAAGTTTTACCTACTTCAACATGTTCGTCTCTATTTTTTGGTTCCGGAGTTCTCGCCTGATTCATCAAATTTGGCGTATCAATTTCAAAACCGTTGATCACAATCTGTTTTACAACATCAGGATTGGAAGCCGGATCGATTTCAAAGCGAACAATTACATCTTTCCCTTTTTCGGCATTAAAAGTAATATACGCCATCGAAGCATCAATTTTAGCATTGGCTCTCTGACTCGCATTTACCGTTTGCTGAAGCTTTCCGTTTACGTAGATTTTGATTGGAGAAAAAGTTTTTCCTGTAATCACATCAAAAGCGTTATGAAAAGTCAAAAGTGTATGTTTTCCTGCTTTCAATCCACTGATTTTCAATTCTAAATTTTCGGCAGTAACCAAACCGTCACTTCCTAATTTGTTGTAAAACGGCGCGCTCATTCCAACTTTATACCATTTAGAAGTAAAGTTTCCTTTTAGTTTAAATGATACATTATTAAATGATTTTTCAGCTTCTTTTCCTTCATTTATTACCCACGCATCATAACTTGGATCATGAACTTCTTCTAGTCTTCTTTGAAAAAAATCAAAGTCAACTTTTACAATTTGTTTATCAGTATTTTGAACTGATTGTGCTTTTCCGTTTGCTGTCAAAAGCATCGCCAGCGCAAAAGAACACACTAATCTCTTTACCATTTTTGTTTTAGTTTAATTTCGTTTTCTCTGCTTCAGATTTCCCTAACAGATTTATAATGTCTTTTTTTCTTTCTTCTGGAATCACTTTTAAAACCTTCAATTCTCCATTTAAGAGTTCAGCTTCAATCGTAGTATTTTGTTTGGCATGCAATTTAAAATGGACATTCCATTCTTTTGGCCAAGCTGGGAAAAGATAAATTTTCCCGTTTGCTTCTTGTAAAAGCATTTCCTGCATACCAATCATTCCCGATCCGCCCCAATTATGATCTGGAACCCAATCAAATCCTGGACCCCAAAAAGCTGGAAAACGTCTTTCTGAATTGGCCATTTTTAGCGCATTATATTTTGCTGCTTCTTCGGTTAAACCCAAACGAGCCGAGAAAATATTATCCTGTTTCCATCCAATATGACTTCTAAATTTTAAAGCATCAGGATCGTATTTCCATGTATTCAAGGCGGTTTCTAAATCTGGTTTTCCAACTCCGTAAATTCCCCACGGATAAACAGGATACAATTGTGGAACTTCTGAATTATTGACTCTTTCCCAAGTTTTAGCAGGAAGTAAAACTTTATGATTTTCAATCTGTCCGAAATTTAAAGGCGGAATTCTGGTTTGAAATGCTTTTAAATATTCTGAATCTTCTTTGGACAATTGATTCCCTGAAAGGTTTAAAAGACTTTGTGTAATTACTTGTAAAGCCGAAATCGTGCTGTTGGCATTATTTGCCATTTTATAAGTTTCTGCACCAGAACCAGGATATAAAACTAATTTCCCGTTTCCATCTAAGGCTTTTCGTCCTCGTTGTTTGGCTAAGTATTGATAATGCTCATCAAAAAATCGAAGACAGCTGATGATGAATGGATTGTATTTCTGAATATCTTCTCCTGCATATTCTTTCTGCTGCAACATCATTTGGCAAAATTCTAAAACCGTGTCCCATTCGTATTCCAACCACGCATTATATTCCATTCCCGGATCGTAATCTGCGGGGCGTTTCCATTCATACTCTGCTGGATTTGGAAGCCCAAAGTTTTCTAATTGTTCTGTGAAGGATGCTCCGTTATGATTCCAATAGACTTTGCTTCTTAATTCAGCATTTTTTTGAAGACTTACGTAATAATCCAATTGAGATTTCATCATATCAAAATCCCCGCTTTTTATCATCGGAAAATAAACCAATCGCTGATTTTGAGCCGTCATCGTTCCTCCGCCCCAATTTCTGAAATCGGGCGTAAAATTCAGATCTTTATTTGTGTAAACAGGATCAACGGTGAAAAGTCCGCCGTTGAATTTCGTTGGATATTTCCCATACGCATTGCATCCCAGCATGTATCTGAACAACTGATAATTCTGCCCTATTTGATAAACCGAATCTTTCTCAATCGATTGATTTTTTTGAGTGAAAATAAAACTGCGGTTCCAGAAATTATTCCACCATTTTTGAGTGTTTTTTTCTGCTTGTTTTGCTGTGTTTTTGTTTGTAGAAACCAAACTTTTCAATCCATTATCCCAAGTAGAAAAATCAGATTGATTGTTATTTAAATAAATTTCCAATGAATGTCTTTTCGAAGATTTTATACTTGATAAAGTAAATCCTTTAAAATCTGTTGACTGGTATTTTCCCAAATAAGTTCCATTTGGTTTTAGATTCTCTCCTTTCATGAATCCGCCAAAAGTTAAATTGGCAATCGGGTTCAGCATTTGGTTTTTTACCAATTCCATTTTCTGCTGTTTTACAGCAACATCAAAAACAGTATTTTCTCTATTTTTATGATAAAATTTTATACCGTTATTTTCAAACGAAATAGAATCTTTATACGTAACAAGCTCTCCCTGAGGTGCCCATTTATAGGAATTTGCATTATTTTCTTTCCCTTTCGGATAACGATTTTGATAACGCCAGCTTTCGTAAGAAGCCTTCATTTGCAAGGCATTTTTACTGTCTAAATAAACATGAATAATTGGTTTAAAAACATCTACCCAAAGTTTGATTTTAGTATCATTCTGCGCAACTAAAACATAACCGTCTTTGAGTTTTAATTCCTGATGAAACCCTTCTTTTCCCTCAAACGGATTTGGTATTAAAGTCACTTTTACACGTCCTAATTTCAATAAAGTATTATGTTCATCAAAAGTCCCGCTTCGCGAAAAATAGAAATACAAATCACCCTTCTCAACCCAAACATTCATACCAATATCTCCACCTCCCAAAGGCATAGATTCTGATGAATTCTGGCTTTGCGTCGTCCATATCTGATTGTAATTATCGAGCGTAGGAATTTGCGCTTTGAGGCAAAGCGTTGTGAAGAGAAAAAATAGAAGTATTAAATTTTTCAACGTATTAATATTTTATATAGAATACTATTATTGAACCATATAAGTCATAAAAGATAATTTAAGCTAAGCTTTAATTTCTAAACTTATATTTCCTAAAAGACAAGCAAAACACAAAACTTACATTTTCTTATATAACTTATATGGTTTAAAAAATCACCACTCATCGGTTCTAAACGAAGAAACCGGCAAACCTCCTGCGCTAAACAATTCCGCTTTAGCAAAATCTTTCCATAAATATCTTACTGCAACTGGATTTTTTACTTTATCAGAAGTCAGAACCACTGATTTTCTTCTTACCACCGTTTTTGCGGGATAGAAAACTTTATCGTCTCCTGCAATTTCAAAACCTAAAACTTCTTTATCATAAGAGGTGATTCCATTGGCAACATCATCAAAAGAAACCGTTACAGCGCCATCTTTTATTTCCATTGATTTATATTTTGGACTTTCGAATTCAAAACCTTCAATTCCGTACGTTCTTGCCAAAGCCTGAAAAGCCAAACGGTTTCCTCCTTTTTCCTTGTCCATTGGATGAATGTTATTTTCTTCTCCAACATCCATTAAAACTGCCATTGCTGAGTTCGGAATTTCCTTTGAAGCCTTAAACTGCGCCTCTCTCAAGTAAGCTGAATTGTACTTTTCTAAATAATCTTTTGGATGAAATGAGGCATAATTAAATGGCGCAATCTGAGCAAAATAAAAAGGAAAATCTCCTTGATTCCACAACGTTCTCCAACTGCTGACCATTTTCTTCATTAAAGCGGTATATTCATTTGCTCTTTCGTAATTCGATTCTCCCTGATACCAAATACAGCCTTTGATTCCGTAACCAATTACAGGCGAAAGCATTCCGTTAAACAAAGTCGTCGGTACACGATTTGGATCTTTTGCCAATTCTTCTTTTGTGGTCGGAATTTTAGCGCTTGCGAAATCTTTCAGCATTTCCTGATTCATCCAAGCTTCCATGCTCGAACCTCCGTATGAAACATGAATCAATCCAACAGGAACATTTAAAACTTCCTGTAAAAGCGATCCAAAATACCAAGCTGTTGCGCTAAAATTTGAAGTCGATTTTGGAGAAGCTTCTTCCCATTTTCCTTCAAAATCTTGTAAAGGCTCTAAAACTGTTGCTCTTGGAATCGTAATTAAACGAATGTTTTTATTAGTTGATCTGACGATGATTTCGTTTCCATTTTTAACCGGCTGGCCTTGAAATCCCTTTAACGGCATTTCCATATTCGACTGTCCAGAACAAAGCCATACTTCACCCAACAAAACATTTTTAATGGTTACTTTTTCATTTCCTTCCGATACTTCAATCGTGTATGGTCCGCCAAAAATAGAAGTCTGTAATTCTGTTTTCCATTTTCCAGAAGCATCAGCTTTTACTTTATAAACTTTAGAATCCCAAGAAGTTTTGATTACGATGTTGGCGTTCTTTTCTGCCCAGCCCCAAATAGGTGCATTTGATTTTTGCTGCAACATCATGTTATCAGTAAACAATGATGGCAATTTGATTTTGGCATTGATTTGAAAGGTTGCCAAAATCGTTAATAATACAATAATTGATTTTTTCATTTTTTATTTATTTTTTGCCACAGATTAAAGGATTAAAAAGGATTATTAATCTCTTAAAATTCTTTGATCTATTGATATTTTTCTTTTCAATTGCCTCCAGCTTTAGCTGGAGGTCATAAAGTATTTGCATTTCTAGGGCTTTAGCCAAATAATTAGTTTGGCTAAAGCCCAATTCTTATCTTCTTCTAAACCTCCAGCTAAAGCTGGAGGCAATTGATTTTTCTTTTCTTTTATCACAGATTAAATAATCCTTTTTAATCCTTTATCCCGATAGCTATCGGGAGTGGCTAACTTTTATTTTTCTTTTACAATACTCACTGGCCCTAATAAACCCGCTTTCAACAAAGGTTCTCCCTCTAATCGAAACGGCGCTGTTGTCCATGTTAATCTTTCTTCTTTTGGCAGTTTTTGATCGCCAATTAATCTATTTGCCCACGTATTTGTAACTTTTATTTCTATCGTATTTTTTCCTTTTTGCAAAGCTTTTGAAATATCTGTTTTGAAAGGGAAAGTCCAAAGCGTTCCGCAATCTTTTCCGTTGATTTTGATTTCGGCGATATTGGTGATTTCACCTAAATCCAACCAAGTTTTATTGCTGTCTTTTCCTTTCCAGATAAACTCTTTTTTATAAACCACAGTTCCCGAATAATACTTAATTTGATCATTTTCAGAAGTGCTCCAGTCAAAAAGTTTATTGGTTTTTACGACCTCTTTCGGACCTTTAAATTCTGGATCAAATTGTAATTCCCAGTTTTCATCTAAAGTCTGCACTTTTTCAAATTCAGATGATTTTCCTTTTGCTAAAACTTCATTGGTTTCCTCTTTAAAAATCACAAAACCAGATTCGTTGGCCTCTAAAGTTATCGAAACAATTGTTCTTCCGTTTTCTATTTTCCAATTGGCTAAAGCTGAAGTTTGATCTGTAACAGGATTGTACAATTGCGGAACTTTTCCTGAAATTCTGAAAGAAGCATCAAATATTCTTTTTTCATTCTTTTGATTCGAAAGGAAATATAAATCTTCACTTTCTGATTTTCGATGCGCCCAAGCCAATGTTTCTGAATCAGCTCTGCTTAAATTTGGAAAATAAACGTCTTGTGTGATTCCGATTGAAGCAAAATCATTTCCTAAATACGGCAATTTAACAACCGTTCCTTTTCCGATTTTCCATGAAGACGAGTTCGCGTTATTCCAAATTTCATCAATTACATTCTGCCATTTCTTTTGATCACCTTCTGATTGAATACCCGGCAGAATATTTGGTTTTTCATCCACAAAAATGGTTCCTCCGTCTTTTAGCAATTGCAGGATTTTTTCGGCGGAAGCCAAAGATAAAATCTTATTTGGTGCCATTTTATGACTTCCCGGAAAGAATAAAGCACCGTATTCAATTCCACCTTCAAAAGTTACTTTTCCGTTTTGAACTTTCGCTCTGTTGATCAAAACATCAGCATTAAAGGAATCGTATTGATAACCATTTAAAGGATTAATCCATTGTGATAAATCGGTTATGTTTTTAGAATAAGTAACTTCTTTTGGCATTTTAGCCGTTGGCTGGCCTTCATTTTCTAAACGGATTTTCTCGCTTTCCAATCTTTCTTTTCCAAAGACATTCGGAATAAACGGCACCAAACGATCTGGAACAAAAGAACGGGAAGGAAAATCTTCGCCAATAAAAACCGCCAAGTCAATTACAGGTTTCCCTTTTTGCAACTGAAACTGCACTCTTTGACAATAATCAAACCAAGCTTTTCCGGGTTTCCACCACGTCTGGTCTCTCTGAAAAAAAGTTCCGATATCGTCTAAAGTCATTCCCGGTTTTCTATCCGTCCAAGGATTATGGACAAAAACGTGATAGAATAAACGGTTAATTCCTAAAGCATAATTACGATCTGCAGTTGTTTTTAAGTTTCCAGGATGTTCGTCCCAATCCATTCGTAAAGCGGTAAAAGATTCTGCCTGGATAATATCTTTTCCGTAAATATGTCCACCCGAAATGGCATCAACCATATCAAAAGGTTTGTCATGCGTTGGACTTTTCAGCCAAAATTCACCACCCGGATAATCAACATATTTATAATGCAGCAAAGCATCACTCATCATTGTTGGCGCGACGTTTTCTGAACTTAACTTAACGTTATATTCTTTTGCAATTTGAGCGACAGTTCCGTAGAAATTATCGGCTACTAAATCAGCAATTGTTTTTCTAACATCGTATAAAATTTTCTCAGAAAAATCGGCACTTTCTACAGGAATTCCCGCCATAACTGGCAGATAATCTACAAGCTCGTAGCCACGTCTCTTTTTAAATTCCGCCTGAAAAACCGAAGACCAATTTTGGCTTCCACATTCCCAGCTGTCAAAATGAAGGATTTCCAGAACTTTTGAAGCCAATTCAGGACCTGCAGAGCGTACGGCTTCTCCAAACCAATGATCCAACTGAAAACGAATTAATTCTGGATTAAATTTGTCTACTTCCAATCCTTTTCCTGCTCCGCCAGTTGCATTTTCATGCCCTGTCGAAGTATGTCCCATTCGGATAATTTTCCATTTTCCTTTTGGCGCTTTCCAGTTGAGATTTCCATCAGCATCAATAAAATGGGAAATATTGATCATTTCTGATTTTTTAAATGCATCAGAATTTGGAATTTCTTTTTCAGTAGTCTGTGGAGTCAAACGCCAAATTGCCCCTGATTTTCCTTCGTAATTATTAATCAACGATTGATTTGAAAGGGTTATTTTACTCACTTTCAAATTTTGTTTCCATTTAGCAAAATCCAAATCTTCCGCTCCGGGTTCTGTTCCTTTTGGATCATACACAAATCTGAAATATTTTGCCGTTACAGGCGTAATAGTATGTGTATTCGGGAAATCCATGTCCTGCCAGCCGTGACGCGGTGCGATCATTCTTTCGTGGAATCTAAAATTAACTCCATCATCACTCACTTCTACAATAAGCCGTTGTGCCTGAAAATCTCTTCCTTTGGTTTCAATTACAATAGATTTACAGGTAAAAGGCTGTGCAAATTCGTATTGAATCCAACCTGCATCGGCAAATTTGAAGTTTTCATCTTTTTTAGGATCAGCCAAAAATGATGCATCAGTATTGTTTGATGTCGTTACTTTTGGCAGTTGCATCTGCGAAGTAATTTGGTATTCTTTTATCGCAATCGCAAAAGTGGCAATATCTTTATAATAATCTTTATAATGTTCTGGAACCGCAAGTTTTAGCACCACTTTCTTTCCTCCTAAAATTTCAGTCGTCGACCACACTACTTTCTGCATCGACATTTCTGGTGTAATCCATGGTCC